>ERZ1292623.5485-Hain-H51-01um-R1-5485-length-10104-cov-33_pt1 | contig 10104 bp, 14 predicted proteins | sample MGYA00564398_ERZ1292623 | MGnify/ENA primary metagenome ERZ1292623 (study PRJEB36523, sample SAMEA6512633) | groundwater metagenome | collected 2019-01-07 | study: AquaDiva: Metagenomics assemblies of 32 groundwater samples
AGCGACCGCTTGGGATGGCCTACGACTGGCCCGAGCACCCGGAGACCGGGAACGTTGAGGGCAACGGCGGTTGCGAGGCTGAACGAGCCAGGGCTGAAGGCCAGCACGTCACCCCGGAAATCCACGGCGGCGTCAACCGCGGCTTGAATTGCCAGGACATCGGTGGCGTAGCTGTTGCTGGGGGAGTAGGTGCCCCCGCCAGCCCCGTAAAACACCCGCCCGGGATTCTTTTCCGCGTAGAGATCCAGCGGTCCCGTGCGGTCGGATTGGGTCCATCCCTGTGCGGAGGTTCGGAAGTTCGTATCTACGACGTAGAACGTCTCCCCGATCTCCGGCACGCCCAAGGACATTCCCCGAGCAATCTTATAGAGCGAAGACATTAGTGAGTTCCTTTCGTCGCCTTTCGTTCAGGGCTGGGGAATGTTCACGTAATGTGAACACCCCCCAACCCCTCACGGGTAGCTACCACCCTTGGTTACTTGTTAGTTCGATCTCCAAAGCACGAACGCCCGGCAAGAGTTGGCCGCGATGGCGGTTCCCTCGTCGAGTTCTGTAACGGCGATCTTGAGCCCATTTGCAAGGCTCTGGCCGCCCGGGAACACCACACCGCCATACACCGTCAGCGAGGCAGTCGCCCCGCGGACGATGAACGACCCGGCAAGGTGGCCCGCGTCGTTCAAGTCGGTGCCGGCAACTACCGGGTTGGTGCCGGTTGCGACATCGTACCAGCTAAAGGTTACGGACTCATCTTCGTCCGTGACGACTCCAAGAATCCCGTAAACTGTCGCTGCGCCGGTGTCAATTTCCTCTTCGGTTTCATCCAGGTCAATGGACGTCCCAATGAAATCCCAATCCGTCTGGTTGCGGCTCGAACCGCGAAGGGCGATTTTGCACCCCTCCACCCATTCTGCTACCGCTTGCGGGGGATTCCCGTTGGCGTCCGTGAACGTGGACACAAAGCCTTCGAGTCTCTGCATTACGTCATGTGCCGCTGGCATTTCTTTTCCTTTTGTCGCCCTCTTCGTTCAGCGTACAACGCCCCGTTATGGGGCGCCACTGGCTTAGGCGACTGGTAGCTTACGCGAGGGTGATGGCCGGCTTGGCCGGACTCGGTTCCCGAGCCGTATCCAAGCCTTTCCGCACCGAAGTCGCTTGGGCCGTGGTTTTGATTCCGTCTTGCGACGGGCGTATTACGTAGTCCCCCGCGGAGCGATCCATCCGTTCGATGCCGAGAGCTTCTTGCGGTAGCTCCACATCAAAATTCGGATCACCCTGGGCGACAATAGCAAACAAGTTGTTGCTCGGATCGAAGGGATCTTCCTTCACGCAACTCCGTTCAGCCAGGAACTCGGCGGCTGCTTGCCGTAACATGCGGTGCTGGTGAGGTTGAAACTCTTCTGAGACCCCGTCGTACATCTGAGCATACTTGCGGTCCAGGCGGTTATACATCCACTTGAACCCATCTGGTGCAGGGGCGAGTTGCACGTCCGACATACGCCCTCCTTTTTGGGTACGGAAGGGAGGGCCGGTTGCCCGACCCTCCCCCCGAGTTTAGTGTTACGCAGTTACACTCTATGGGTAACTACGACTGTGCTCGTCACACCGTCCCAACGAACGGCCTGGTTGGGGTTCTCCATGATGAAGTTGTCCCAAACACGATAGGTGGCGTCGTTGGTGTCCACCGCGGTCGTGCTGCGGCTGAACACGGAGCCATCCCGATCCTGCCAGGAACCTTCATCCTGAATCACCCGGCGGCACGAACTGGGGTCAAGTGCCAGGATAGTGCCATACGGTGCGTCAACGCACCGCTTCAGTTTGATTCCACCGAATGTGATCCCGGTATCCCAGGACTTCTTGGCGGCGTTGGTGCCCACATCCGGATTCATCAGATCCCCACCCGTGTATCGGCGGTCGCTCTCACTGATGGTGAGGTACGCCCGCAGTGTGTGGGAGCCCATCAGCATGTACTCGGCAATACCACCCGACCGGTCCAGCATCACGTCCAGCCCGCGCTGGATAACGTCACCGCTCAAGGCGCCCACAGTGGAAAGAACCGTGGACTGAAGGATTGGATAGGTTGTCCGAGACAATCCGAAGTACAGAACAAGGTAGGTGCCGTCGTCTGCCATGCCCAGCAGGCCCATTGGGACCTTGGCATAGTCCGTGTCACCAATGGTCAGCGTGCCAGTCTGCCGACGAGTCTTCACGACCCAATCGTTGTCTGTGGTGCTGGCGGTGACGCCCATGACGAAGGTTGTTCCCGCCGCCGGGACGGAGGTGATCTCATGCTCCGTGGTCAAGCGCACCGCGCCGGTCACGGGATTCACGAAACCAACCCAGTCACCCACGTTCAGGAACCGTGTGCCGTTGGTCGCACCGGCCACACCCATCGGGGAATCTACGGTCTGTGTGGTGCTGGAAGCCGCGCCGTTGATGAGTGCCCGGGGACCCATGCCCCAACCCCAGATGGCGAAGGACTTCTCTACGCGCATATCCTTGACCAGCCGATCCATGCCGAACTTCAACTCACGGGCGAAGCTGCCCTTGTTCGAGCGTGAAGCCTTGATGATCTGCTCGGTCGCAGAATACTGCCCATACTGATAGCGGATCGGAACACGGAAGTTCTCAACCTGCTGCTGTCCAGCGGTCGGGGGCAGCCCGCCCTCTGGCGCGAACCCGGAACCCCGGTTGCGGTTCAGGTGCGCGGCGATAATCGCCTGGCGGCCCTCAAACTGAAGATCTTCGGCTTTCTCGAAAATCTCCAACTCGGGAACCGCGTCGTTCATTTCCTCGCGGATACCTTCCTCATACACGTCCTTGAGGAGGGCGTCCATCGTGCTCGTATTACTTGGCATCAGTGTCCTCGATTAGTCCAAACCCTTCAGGTACGCTTTGCTGCGCTCTAGGGCTCCAGCGAGGCCACGTTTTTGCGACGTGTCCTTCGCGGGAACGCCCGGAGTGCCCGAGGCACCGTGGGGCTTGGGCAGTTTGGTTTGTTTCTCTTTCGTGCGTTGAGTCTCCGCAATGTCGGCGCGGTCAACGCCTGCGGCCTTGGCAATCGTGCCCAGCTTCTTCCACGCCAGTCGAACGGCCTCCCGAGGATTTCCCCCGCGGTACTCCGCAAGAAGCACCCGGTCATTCCCGATGATGTTTGCTAGGAGGTCGGACATCCCCGCCACCTCCGCCTTATCTGTCCCCAAGCCAGCCGTTTTCATTACGCTGGCGGTTTCGTCAAAGGCCCGAATCTCTAGGGATTCGTTCTGGGCCGCAATCTGGTGCTCCAACGCCTCGATCTTGTTGATGTCGGGGTCAATTTCCCGCAGTTGCTTCCGCGCTTGCTTCAACTCCGTTTCGCGCTGCTTCTGCTCGTCAGATTTCGGCTCTCGGGGTTCTCGGTCAGTCTCCAACTTGTCAACACGTGCTTGAAGCTGCTGGACGTACCCGGCAATCTCGTCTGGGGTGCCCAGGGTTTCATACTCTTTCAGGGTCTTCCGTTTCTGAATGAAGTCCTGAAAGCGGCGGTCCTTGTTCCACGGAACATTGGAATCATCGCCTTGGTCCTCGGCGTCGAGGATTTGTTCCGGGTCCTTGGTGTCGCCTGCACTCTTTGGTGCTGGTGACGAATCAGCCTTTGGCTCGTCGGGCATGATAACCTCGCCACGTTACGCTGTGGCCGCGAAACGAACAATTACTCGGGCCGTAGTTTAGCGTAGCCCGTTCGCTGGGTCTTCCGCTTGCGGCGGGGGAGACCCGCTTCCTTCGTGGAAGCGAACTTGTGCAGTTCTCCGCGGGACATACTAGCCATCCCGCGATTTCGTGCGTAGAGCTTTTTGGGGTTATGCTCGGCTATGGCCGCCGCGACTCGTTGGTTCCGACTGACGGCGGGCATTACAACCTCTCCACAGTGCCACAGCGTACCACAGGGATTCCCCCCACCAAGATATTTCCCAGGTAAAAGTTTGAGTCAGTCATCGGAAGCTGTGCTGTCCTAGTTGAAACGTCTTGGTGCAACTGCGCCCAGTCCTGCGGATGCAGGGAAACCAGTAGTGGATCTTCCCCGTGAATCACGGTGTACCGATCAATTAATTCCACCACTTGTTCAATCATGCCGCTCCCTCCGAGTTCATTTGCGCGTCATTCTGCGTGAGTGCCCCCTCGTCAGACTTTGGCCCCTTTTCGTTTCCCTTGCTGCCGGCGTTTGGCCCCTTGGGGGCGATCTGGCCCGGACCCATCTGGGCCATCTGGGCAGCTGCCATCATCTGCTGGTAGTGGAACATGGTGCGGTCAAACACCGCAGCCTTCAACGGCTCGGGCAACTGCTCGAAGTATTCCGAATCCATGAACCGCTTCAACACCGCCACGAAAACCGGGTGGTTGTCCCACGGCAGCGGCGGTGGGGGTGGGGTGCCCTGTGCGAAGTTGTCCACCACGCGAGCGGCCTTGTCCTGATCGGCCTTCATGTCAGGCATGAGATCCGGCGCCCCAATCGCCTCCAGTGCCTTGTACCGTTCCTGAGGGTCCATCGGGCTGATGAGGGCCAGGCGAATAGCCTGTTCCACCACCGAGCGTTTGCCGGTCAGCGTAGTTGGTCGTGCCTCCCCCAGATCCACATCCAGGTCCACGCCCCCTTGCATAGCCGCTCGATTAAATTTCTGTACCGACCATCGCCCAAAACCGAGCGAAGCAGTGCGCTGCTCATCCGCGTACTCCCGCCAGATGTTGAGGTGTTGCCGTGCCCATTCCATGAAGCCCAACGCCCAGTTTTCCATGATGGATGACTGGCCTTGGCGCTGGCGCTCGTCGAGCAACTGAATCGCGGAATAGGACGGCACGCCTTTCGGGGCTTCACCTCGGCCTACTTCCTGAAGGCCGTACACCGCGTCCATGTCTCGGTCAATGAGGTCAATCCAAACTATCATGTAGGGCGGAAGGCTGTCCCCGGACACCAGTGTTGGCGGTGGCACGCCCGCGAGAGCGTTGTATTCAAGAATCTGGCCCTGCGTCCCCACAACTTTATCCAGCCCAATCCCCCGCGGCGTGAGCCACTTGGCCCCGGACATGCGCGTGAGGTGCTTCATCATGTGGGCTTGGATCTGGTTGCGTAAATCTTGGAGCGGGATCAGGTCGTCCAGCCGGGCCTTCCCCAAGGTTCGTCCGGGGATCTGATCTTCCTGGATGTGGACGACGTTCAGGAACGGGCGGCCCTTCTCGGTGTGGTACATCCACTCCCGCGCCAGCGCAAGTTCTTTCCCAACCATCTCGGCGTAAATCCCGTTGGGCGCGAGGTCCGGGTGTGGGCGAATCCAGACCCGCCAGATTTCCGCTCGTTCTATTTGGTGCGACCCCGTGCTGCGGGCCAACATCCGGTCGGTGCCGACCACACTGTACGCCAACGATTCTAGATACCGCATCGCCCCGCTGTACTGTGTGTCGTAGGAAACCTTGCCGGCAAATTCCTGCCCGTATGTCCGGGAGATGTACTCCTTGTCCCGGGTACTCCGCAGCGCAAAATAAGGGCTGTCCGCTATCGTCGGAGCCTCGGGGTCATACCATGCCGCGAAAACGGTTTCAACCGTGGTGTGGTGCTGGCCCTTGGGATAGAAAATTCCTTGAGGCACAGACCCATCAGCAGAAACGTCCACCGCCGGGCGGAATCGTGGAGGAGGAGGGAGGGGCTGCCCCATTTCATCCAGCCCAGGCGGGGACTCGGGTGAACCGCACTGGGGACACTTCCCCCCAGCCTCTTCAATCGCTAACGGGGTACTTACGGCCTGGCAACTGGCACATTGCTCGGATTGGATAAAAGTCCCATCTCCGTCCAGTGCGGGGCCGTATTCATTCACCAGGAAGACGTTGCCGGTTGCCCGCAACCACCGGGCAATTAGCTGCTTTCGCTCGCGGAGGATACATTCCTTCTCGATGACCTGGATAACTTTGTCGGCCACCACCGCCGCTGACACATCCGCCGGCTCATCGGTGGACGGGTTGGCGGAGATAGGCGGCTTGTAGGAAATCAGGTTCGAGACGCCTTGGTTGAACAAGGCGGCCACCCGGTTTGTCACCGGACGCGGTGTGGTCTTTTTGAGCATCAGGGGTCGCCAGGTATTGAACCCGCGATCCCAGGTGATCCACTGCTGGCCGAGCAGGTAGAGAATGTTCCGGTAAGCGTCCCGCTCCACGCAGCGATGGTGCTCCCGGCCTATCTCGGGAATGGCCTCGATATATTTTTGTATGCCCTCCCGATCTTCGAGGCCGTTCGGGTAGGTCAGTTCTCCGGCCATTCAGGGGCTCTCCACGCGGCCTCGGGATGTGTTTCCAGAAGTCGCTGTTGTTCCTCAACGAGCTTGGGGTCTTCTTCGAGAAGATCCTCGGTCTCCGTGGGGAGATCCGGCCTGATCGGGGGGACGCCCCGCACCAGGAGCAAACCATCCACGGCGCGGTCAGCCTTTTCCCGATAGTACTTGAGGTCTTCCATCAAATGCCTGATGGTGCCCGCATACGTTTGAATCATCCGCTCGGCCCCATCCCGCTCCGCCTCGACGCGAGCATATTCCGCACGAAGTACCTGCCAGAGACGGTGTTCTTTCCCCCAGAGTATTTTCATCGGACGATCTTGCCCTTGGGGGGCTTGCAGTTGTAGCAGAGCCAACTATACTTGAGACTCGCGCCACATCGCGGACACTTTTGCTTAGCCATCAGCCGCCCTCCTCCAGTTCATGCCGTGTAGGCTTGCCCATACGTGGGCTCGGCTATCTTGCGAATAGCATCCATCCGTTCCGCCAAGCAAGTTGCACAAACCTCTCTGGGTGGTGAACCTTTGAGGCGCGGCCAACGAGCCCGGATGAATACTCTTGGGCCTCCGCAAACATTACAACTCGTAGGAAATTTCGGGCAGTCATCAAGCGTCTGGGTCATAATCCTCCCCCCTTAATCCAACTTCCTCGAACAAATCTTCGTACAACGTTCCCTCGTAGTGCTCCCGCTTCTGATTATCCTCGACCCGTTGCCACTGCTCGCGGGAGGAGTGCCAGAACCGGGAGATGTTCGGATCTTCCCCGGATGGGGCGAGCGGGTCCAACAACTCCCCGTGGGGCATCCCAACGGTCATCAGGCTGGCGTACCCCGCGGCGTCCAGGGCGTGACATCGCTGGCGTGGGCGCGGACGGGGCTTGGTCACGGGGGCCTCGTCGTCCCATTCCCAGGTAATGAGTTCCTGGACGAAATTGGGACACTGACCCCGCAGCACCTTGAACTTGTGCTCGCGCATGAGCGAAGTCATGCGGATGATTCGCGCCTCGATCTGGCGATCCGCGGGGGTATTGGTGGTGATCCCGTAGCGCGCCAACTCGATGCGAACCTGTTTCGCGGAGGGGTCAATGGACAGCGCGGAGATCGCCTTCATCCCCATCATGGCCCGCATCATGCCCGCGAACTCACCCGCCGAGTGGCCGCTCTTGTAAATTTCCCCCCACCAGTAGAGTATTCCTTCGGGGGAATAACTCCCGAACATGATGGCGGTGGGATTGTCCGCCCCGTGGTCCCACCCGACAACGTGGGTCCAGTCATCGGGGACCTTGAACGGATCGCAGATGTGCTCTATGGAATCAAATGGGTAGATTCGCCCAGCATAACTGGCGAAGTCTCCGCCAAATTGCTCCGCGAAGATAGGAGCGGGGAGTGTCCTCCTGGCACGTTCGATAGTGTCTGCATCATAGACACTGGTTTCCAGGAGCTCCCCGAAATCGGGGACCGCCGAAATGATCTTGGACCAGAACAGCGGATCGTATCTGGGGTTTGGTTCCTTGCCCACCAACTCCCGCTGGTTGCCCACCCACGGACCAAATTCCTTGTCGGGCAGGTTCTTTAGCGCGGGGGTACGGAATACGTCGTAGATCCAGTTGTACCCCTTGGGTGTTGTCGGGATCAACACCCGGGCCTTGCGCTTCTCCGTGCGGGCGTACAGGTGGCGGTGATAAATCTCGGGACTCAGCGCTGAGGCTTCGGCCAGGATCAGCCAGTCCAATTCTTCAGCGCGAAGGGACGTGGGGTTGTCCGCGGATACCACCTCCACGAAACTCCCCCACGGGAATCGGATGGACATGTTTCCGCCGCGGACGTCGTTCCGAACACTCTTTGCTTTGCCGAGCCACCCCGTCTCCGCGAAGTCGGTCAGGATGTACCCGAACTCTTTGCTACCCAAGGGGTACGTCGGCCCCACGATCCACCCGTGGGTATTGGGCATCAGGATCAAGGGCTCAACGTGGCGGGCCGCCCACCAGGACTTGCCCCCCCGGGGGAAGGAAAACGCCGCCAGATACCGCTGGCCTGCGTCCCCCGCCTCGTCGGCTAGTTGTTGCCAGAGGCGCGGGGTGTAGTTGAGCTCTTTGTACCACGCGGCACGGCTGACCTTCCGCATACTCCCCCTCCAGCCGAATTACTTGGGACTCACCCCCCGCAGCTTTAATTTGTCCTTGCCGTATTTCTTGTGCCCAATGGCCGAGGCCAGCGAGCCGGGATTCCGCACGGCACCCCGCCCCGCTAGTTTACCGCGGAGCTTTTCAAAACCATTGTGGTGCTCGTGTCTCATTCCTGTTTTGCCTCTGGTTCAAGCAACTGTTCCAACCGCTTCGCGTAGGCGCTGGGAGTATCTATGGAAATCTTCTGGGACGCACCCGTGCCCGCCCGGTTTAGCGCATCCTGGGCCGCGGCGAGGCGCGTCTTGGGGGTGTTGGCGCGGTTGAAGGCAATCTCCCGCACGACATCCGCGTACAACGGCGCATCCCGCTTGAACCGCTCCACGACATGCGTGGTCACGTCCCGGCGGGCTTGGTACACGCTGTTCTGCACTTCGGGCAGGCGGATCAGCACATCCACCTCTTGCAGATCCCGCTCGTTGGCTGGGTCCAGCCCCAGGCGCTCCACGAGGCCCTCCAGGGTGTCCACCCCGGAGAGGAGGGCATCTACGATGCGGTAGGTGAGGGCTTGGGAATCGGAGATATATTCTGGGGGAGCCGATGGCGCAGGCGCCGGGCTGGGTACAACCGCTTGCACGTCGGGCAGCGGTACTCTCGGGCCAAGGCCGCCTCCACCGCTGATCGCCTTAAATACACCCTTCGGGCGATTCGGCGCTTGTCGCTTTCGGCTATATTGATTCTTCCCCATCGGCTCGCTTCCGCGAAATTCGTCCACAGGAATAATTGGAGTTCCCACAACGGGAGCCAGTCACTCGGGTTCATATCAGCGGGGAGGACGATGCCATGCTGATAGGGGTCCCGGATAACCGTGACCAAGCGGGTCAGGTCCGCGTGGCGCAGGCTGGCGTTGGTGCGGGTGTTACGCGGGGGCATCCCGGATCTCCGGCGGGTAATTCTTCTGCTCCCAGTCCCGCACAACCAGCGAGACCAAGTGGGTCCACGGGAAATCCAGCGGGTGGCCCCCAACCTCCCCAAAGGCTATCACTTTGTCGTCGGCAACCACCTGGTAGCGATAGGTCCCGAGGTTGTCGGCATTGCGCCGCAGCAGCATCATATTGACGGCGAGCATGTTCCTCCCCACGGCGTCACACCAACTACAACACATGGTTTACCTATTTGGTACGGTGTCCTTTTCTAACGGATGTCGTACCAAACCGGACGCGACCTGGAGCCGCATCGAGGATTCAAACCTCGGACCTGAAGTTTACAAAACTCCTGCTCTATCAACTGAGCTAATACGGCTTTAGAGAACGAAGTTCAACACTGCCATCACGACAACAAACACGAAGAAACACGCCAGAAGTGCCAGCGCGAAGATTTTCACGAAGCTCACGTCGTCATACATCTACTTACTCGTCTGTCGCAGGGCGAGATTCACCCGGTCTCCAAACATGAAGCTAAACACGCTGCCCATAAGCGTGGTGACGGTCGTGTACGCTTCCGCGCTCACCGTGTTGGGCGAAAGCGCATCGTACACGATGATGAAGGCCCCGGCGAGGATGATTAACCCCGCCCCAATATACCGGAACGAGGCGCGCAGGTCTGCAACCCACTTCGAGATGTTTGCCGCCGGCTTGTCAAGTTCTGCAAGAGCCTGCATGCGCTTCACGTCAGATTCTTGCAGCTTGAT
>ERZ1292623.4473-Hain-H51-01um-R1-4473-length-11430-cov-21_pt2 | contig 10103 bp, 9 predicted proteins | sample MGYA00564398_ERZ1292623 | MGnify/ENA primary metagenome ERZ1292623 (study PRJEB36523, sample SAMEA6512633) | groundwater metagenome | collected 2019-01-07 | study: AquaDiva: Metagenomics assemblies of 32 groundwater samples
ATTGTCCTTCCAGCATCTATTTTTATAGATGATGTGACAATTTGTCTTCCAGCATTTATTTTGTAGATGATGTGACAATTTGTCTTCCAGCATTTATTTTGTAGATGATGTGACAATTTATTGTCCTTCAATTGCTTTTTCTATCTCTTTGTCCTCAACAAATCTTGCCATGTCAGCAACGTGGTCATCTGAACCAAGCTTCACAATTCTTACCCCTTGTGCTGCCCGCCCCATTACTCTAATGTCATTGAGAGAAGTTCTTATTACAATTCCTTTTGCAGTTGTTATTATCAAACTATCTTTATCATTAACGGAGACAGTTTTAACAACCTCCCCGGTTTTATCAGAGACCTTTAAATTTATTACTCCTTTTCCTGCCCTTCCAGTTTTTCTGTAATCCCCAATTGAAGTTCTTTTTCCGTAACCATTGCTTGTTATTGTCATAATAGCGTCAGTGTCAAGAATTTCCAGTCCGACAACAGCGTCGCCTTTGTCTAGTTTTATTCCAGTAACCCCATAACTTGCCCGCCCCATATCACGAACTTCAGATTCTGCAAATTTTATTGCCTGACCTTTCTTTGTCGCTAACAAAACTTCCTGGCCTTTTTTCACGACGTCGACTCCAATTAAAAAATCAGAATTGTCAGCCGGCAAATTAATTGCCCTAACTCCTGAAGCCCGAGGCTTTGAAAAATAACTTAAAGATATTTTTTTGACAATTCCATTTTTGGTTGCCATGAACAAATAATCATCGAAATTTCTTACAGAAATTACATTTGTAATATTTTCATCCCTTAAATTTAAAATATTAACAATTGCACGGCCTTTGCTTAATTTTTCTGCCGCCGGCACATCATAGGCCTTAAGCCAAAGGACTCTGCCACGAGAGGTAAAGAACATCAAATAATCATGAGTTGAACAAGTTAAAAGCTGCTTTACAAAGTCCTCATCAGTCAAACCAGATCCAATAACTCCTCTACCGCCGCGCTTTTGCTCACGATAGGACTCAATATCCAATCTTTTTATGTAACCTTTGTCTGTAATTGTAACTATGACATCTTTCTTTTGAATCAAATCTTTTTCTTTTATTTCCTTAAAATTCCCCATAACTTGAGTTCGTCTTTCATCCCCATAATTTTTCTTCAATTCAGAAACTTCACGAACAATTATTTTTAATATCTCTTTAATATCGCCCAAGATTTTTTCAAGCTCTAAAATTTGATCTTTCAATTGCGAATGTTCATCTTTCAATTTATCAACTTCAAGAGAAGTTAATTGCTGCAATTTTGTTTCAAGAACTGCTTTCGCCTGTCTCTCAGTCAATTTATATTTTGACATTAATCCTTCAGAAGCTTCAACCGCACTTTTTGACTTTTTAATCAAAGTAATTACATCATCAATATTCTTCAAAGCAATCAATAAACCTTCAACAATTTCCATTCTTTCTTTTGCTTTTCTCAAATCATATTCCGAACGTTTTGTTACTATTTTCTTTCTGTAATCAACATAAGCATCGACGACACTTTTCAAGTCAAGAACGCGGGGCTGGCCGTTTACTAAAGCCAGAAAATTAACATTGAAAGAATCCTGCAACCTTGTATATTTAAACAAAGAATTTATTACAAATTTGGAATTTGCGTCTTTTTTTAATTCAAGAACAACTCTTATTCCTTTTTTTGAACTTTCATCTCTTAAATCGGAAACATCTTTAATTTTTTTGTTGCCCACCATTTCCGCAATCTGCGTTACTAAAGTTGATTTGTTAACCATATAAGGAATTTCTGTTATGACAACAATTTCTTTTCCTTTCACACTTTCCGTTTTTACTTTTCCCCTTACAATAAGTTTTCCTCTTCCGGTTTTGTATAAGTCATTCATATCTCCAGATACAACTCCTCCAGTCGGGAAGTCAGGTCCTTTTATAATTTCACAAAGCTGATCGTTGTTTATACTTGGATTTTTTATATTTTCAATAATTGCATCAGCAACTTCAGACAGATTGTGAGGTGGGATGTTAGTAGCCATACCGACGGCAATTCCGGTTGCGCCGTTCAATAACAAAGCAGGCAATTTTCCTGGAAGCAAAACGGGCTCTTTAACTGAATTGTCAAAGTTTGGAACCATTTCAACTGTGTCTTTTTCCAAGTCCTCAAGCAATTCCATTGCAATGTTTTCCATTTTTGCTTCAGTATAACGATAAGCAGCTGGAGGATCTCCGTCGAGAGAATTGTGTACAATAACTCCAGACGCCAAAGCAAAATTGTGAGTTTTATCAATAGTTAAATCATAAACATTTTCAAATTCCTTTAAGAATTCAACTCCAACCACCTTATGATTTCCATTTAACTCACACAATAATAAATTTGTATCACCACTATAATATTTTTCAATTCCTAAATCCCAACTAGTAAAACTCTTTATCTTGAAAATTTTATTTCTTATTTCTTCATAATTATCTTTGTTTAATATAAGTCCGTTATCTTTAAGGTATTGACAAATCGTCAAGAACTTCTTTTTACCAGTCAAATTTGTTTCCCGTCTTTTGTTACTTGCTATAATCTTTTCATTAAATAACGCCTTATATTTAGAATTCTGCCACATTCCTTTCATAGTAATTGATGCAGTCCTTCTAATTTCTTCAACTCTTTCTGGATGTTCTTTAAGATATCTTTTATTAACTTCACTTAAAGTAACTTTCATATTTTCCCTATAATCTTTCTTTTTCCAGTTTTTAAGATTCCTCTGACTTAATCTTTGAGAATAGTTTTCTCTATTTTTGTCATTTTCCCAGAATTTTTTTCTACCTTCTGCTAATTTTCTTCTGTAATCTTCATTTGTCTTATGTTTATTAGAGGTAAAATTGTAATGAGTTTGCCAATGTTCTTTCCAATGCATTCTCCTTACATTATTAGGGTTATTATTTAGTTTATTAAAATCTACATGATGTCTTATTCTCCCAGTTGATCTTTGATAAATTCCATTTTCCAAATTCCAAATATCTGAAAGAATATGGACAAATTCCCATAAATTTGTTTTAGGTTGATATATCATGGAATAACCAATGGCATTAGGATTATCATTCATTGTCGACAATTTATTGTATACAGGCATTAAAGAATCCCCTGAAACCAAATCCTTCGCTTCTTTGTAAGTCCCGTCTTTTAACATAAATTTATGGTTTAAAGTACATCTAATCTCTTCACCATTATCTAAAATAACTTTCATTATTTCAGCGTTCTCCTTGGTCTTTCTTGGATTTTTTACTTCTGCTATTATTATTTCTCCATTATCAAATGTAAAAGTGAAATTTTGCTTTCCTTTTTTATGTTCTTCAATTAATTCTAAAAAGGACAAATTTCTTCCATCAGCAAGTTTTACTTTTGTATCTGCAGTAAAACAACCGAAATTTCCTTGACCGAAAACCAAAGGATAACGTAAAGAGAAGTCCTGTGCCAAACGAACTAAAGCATCATAAACAGAAGCGTCACCGTGAGGATGAAATTTACCAATAACATCTCCGACGATTCTTGCAGATTTTTTTGTCTGTGTGTTGGGCTTAAGACCAAGCAAACTCATTGAGTAAAGAATTCTTCTCTGAACGGGCTTCATTCCGTCTTCAACTGCAGGAATTGCACGGGAGACGATGACTGACATGGCGTAGTCCAAGTATGCTTTTTTCATTTCGTCATTTATTTCTGCATTAATAATTCCTTTCTCTTCTTCGTGATTTGTTTCTTCTTCGTCTGACATCTTAAACAATTAACTCCAATCTTCCATTTAATATTATAGGATTAATTCCAATAAGTTCATCTTTAAAGATATTTTCAGGAATTGGATTGTAAAGAAAAACTTTCTTTCCCATTTCCCAAGCCCTAGATATTTCTAAAAAAGTTGCACCACCAATATAATTTAATTGTCCTTTCTTCTCAAAATTCAAAACTAATTTACTGCAACAAATTAAAATTTTCATTCTCTCCTCCAAATTAAATTAAATTTAGAATTGTGTGCGCCCTGGCCGGGAATCGAACCCGGATGTTCGGTAGAACCTTGTGTATCAGACAAGTGCCATACCATTTGGCTTCCAGGGCGCTTTCCACAATCTATCAAAAGTTTTATATACTTTTGATTATTAAGATTATTAAGTTCGGTAAAAACTTTATGTATCAAAACAAGGCCATCCTTTTGGCTTCTTTTCTTTTTTTTATTCTCTATTAATTTCATTCTTCATCCTCCTTATCTAAATATTCTAAGAATTGATCTTCGCTTAGCTCTTTCTCTTCAGTGCTTCTTCCTTTCCATTTGCAGTTCTTACATTCCCATTCGCCGCTTCCTTTTCCTTCCTCTCCATTAAGCACAACCCTTACTTTGTCGCTTTTGCATTTAGGACATATGCGAACTCTGAATGTTTTTCCAATATGTTTTTTTGAGGCGACCTTCTTGCCTTTGGATTTTGCGTATTCCGCTGGCGAGTCGTAGCCCTCTTTTATCCAGTCCGGCGTTGATATTTTACTTTCTTTAGGCATTTTACTTGTTAAAAACCTCCAAGACCTTTTTAGTTCCAGGAATAAACTTTAAATTTTTTAGTTCTTTTTTTGCAAAGAAAGAAACTCCTGCACCTTCCTTAATTGAAACTTTTGATAGATCATTTAATTTTGCTCTAAAAATATGGTCTACTTGATTATTCCAATGAACATCAAAACAAAATTTTACAGGAAGAGAAAATCCAATTTCTTCAGAAAGTTCTCTTTTTATCTCTTTAATAAGATTATTAGATTCAACTTCTCCCCCGAATAAAGACCATAAACCGGGAAATAAAGGATGATCTAAAGTTTTTTTCTGAAGTAAAAACTCCCCTTTATTGTTAATAATTATGCATCCAACAATTTGTTTTTGTTTATTTTTATTAAGCATTTTAATTAAAACTCCCCCTTAAGACGCGAACATCTCTGTCAACTTTTAGTTTTAAAAGGCGTGATTCTAGACCTAAAATATATTTTGTATTTAATCCTACTCCTATATCATAAGCATTATTCATTATTCCAGCTAATTCCCAATCAAGTTCTTTTCTAGTTTTTTCAAATTTTTCATCCATTCCAAGAAACCCATACCATTTTAATTTTCTTATTCCAGTTCTTAATGTTTGCTCATATTTTTGATATAATTCATGTTTCATTTTTCTTCGTCCTCCCGCTTTTCAAATTTAGGGAATAAAAGATGTTTATAACCACATTTGTTACATAGATACATTGGCTCGGGGCCATTTGGATTTTGTGTCACCACAACATCTTTTGAGCCACATTTCGGGCATGTCATTTTTAATTTCATTTTAGTTTACAGATCAAGGTTTGCCTCTACGCGAACATTGTGAGTGTTGGCCTAAAGGTCAAGGTTCGCCTCCTTTGCATTTTCTTGAATGAATTCCTTTCTTGCTTGAACGTCATCTCCCATTAACATACTAAAAGTTTTATCTGCCTCTACGGCATCTTCAATGAAAACTTTTTTTATTTTTCTTGTTTTTGGATTCATCGTCGTGTCCCACAGCTGATCAAAGCTCATCTCTCCGAGACCTTTGAATCTTGTAATATTTGGATTCTGAACACCCTTTACAGCTTCTTTCAATTCTTCGTCGGTGTAAACATAATGGTCTGATTTTTTTCTTACTCTATATAAAGGAGGCATTGCAATATATAATTTTCCTTGCTCGATTAAAACAGGCATAAATCTGAAAAAGAAAGTTAGCAAAAGAGTTTTAATATGTTCTCCATCAACATCAGCATCAGTCATTATTACAATTTTAGAATATCTTAATTTTTCAATATCAAATTCTTCACCAACACTCGTACCAACAACAGTAATTATATTTGCAATTTCTTCTGATGATAAAGCCCTAGCAGGACTTGACTTTTCAACATTCAACGGCTTACCTTTCAAAGGCAAGATTGCTTGGTTTTCTTTGTTTCTTGCCTGCTTTGCGCTATTGTGAACAAACACTCCAGAAGCAAGAGCAAAATTATGGGTTCCAGGAACTTCAATGTCATAAACATCTATCTTTTTATTTAATTTTTCAATTTTTTTTATCTTATGGTTATAATTCTTTACGGATTCTATCATATCCCCTAAATTATCTTTAAAAAATCTATCACAAAAAGTAGCTAAACTCAAAATAGAATGATCATTATTAGCAATTCTTATCTTATCAAAATTATCTAAATTTCCATCCTCTTCTAAAACTTTCTTCATTAATTTTATTGTTTTGTCATAATAAGTTTTATTATAAGATTCTTTTCTTTGTTCTCTAAATCCATCAGTCCATTGTTCTTTAGTTTTTTCGCTTCTCCAAATTATAAGATCGTTATTACTCCATTGTTCTTTTGCCAAAACAGATAAATATTCCTTAGCATCCGGGTTTTCTTCAAAAAATTTCTTAACTTTTTGGGAAGCCTTCTTTCTGTTCTCTAGATTTCCCCAATATTTCTCCTGCTCTTCATTAAGTCGGTTGTTATTTATTATTCTATACTCTTTGTTAGTTTCATAGAATTCTTTAAACTTATCGGTCATAAATTTTTTATACTCCTCATTCTGCCATTGTTTTTTAGCATTTTCTGAGAGAATTTTATTTACCTGAGGATTCATTGCCCAATTCCTCATCTTCTTCCTGTATTCTTCTTTTTGGTGAGATAATTTTGCTTTTTCTTTAATATCATTTCTGTGTATAGTTTTTGATAAATTTTCTGTATGAAGTATTAAGTGATCTTCTTTAGTAATTCTAACAATATTTTTAGGATTGTTATTTAATTTATTAAAATCAACGTGATGTTTATGTTCACCCTGACCTTTTTCATAAACTCCACTACTAAGATTATAATGGTCGGCTAATAAATGAGTAAAGATCCAACTTTTATTTTGATCCCATACCATTTCATAACCATCGATTGTAATTTTCCCCCCAATCTTTGAAATTCTTTTATTTAATGGCATCAAAGAATCTTCTTTTGTGAGATCTTTAGCTTGTTTATAAATTCCTTCTCTTAACATAAATTTATGATCTGGCGTGCAAACAATTTCTTGGTTATTATCTAGAGTTATCTTTATCACTTCAGCGTTTTCTTTTGTTACTCTAGGACTTTCAATCTTAGCAACGCCTATACTTCCATCTTCCTTAATAGTATAACAAAAATTTTGTTTCCCTATTTTATATTCTTCAACTAATTCCTTAAAAGAAATATCTCTTCCATCTAACAACGCAACCTTTGTATCACCCGAAAAACAACCGCCTGCCGATTCTCCTTCAACAATATAAAGTTCTGTGTCGTCTGATTTTTTTCGAGAACAGTCCGCTAACTTTCCCGGCAAACCTCCAAGACCAAAAGCATTTTTTCTTCGTACGAGATCTTTTGCTTTCTTCGCCGCTAAACGCGCCTTTGCGGAGTCGAGCGCTTTGAAAATAATTTTTTTTGCAACCTGAGGATTTTCTTCTAAATATTCTGACAAAACAGTGTAAGTTATTGAATCAACAAAACCTTTAATTTCGGAATTTCCTAATTTTGTCTTTGTCTGTCCTTCAAATTGCGGCTCTGGAATTTTCAAACTTATTACAGCTGTTAAGCCCTCACGAACATCCTCCCCCATGAAGCTATCTCCATTTTTCAAATTTCCTTTTTTCTTCGCATAGTCGTTTAACGCACGCGTTAAAGCGGTCTTGAAACCTGAAACATGAGTCCCGCCTTCAATAGTATTTATAACATTTACAAAACCAAAAATATTTTCCTGATAAGTAGAGTTATATTGAACTGCAATTTCCAAAACGTTATTATCCTGCTCGCGCTTAAAATAAATTGGCTTTGGATGCAAGACATCTTTGCCTTCATTCAACCATTTTACAAATTCTGATAGACCACCTTCATAATGAAATGATTCTTCCTTGTTTTTCTTTTCATCTTTTAAGATAATCTTTACTCCTGCATTAAGAAAAGCAATTTCTCTGAAACGTGTTTCCAAGACCTTATAGTCAAAATCTAGTGTTGAAAATATTTCAGGATCCGGCCAGAAAGTAATTGTTGTTCCGGTTTCTTTTTCTCCTGCCTTGCCAGCAACTTCAAGTTTTGTTTTTGGAATTCCGCGGGCGTATTCCTGTCTGTAAATTTTTCCATTTCTTTTTACTTCAGCTATTAGCTTGATTGACAAAGCATTTACAACTGAAACTCCAACGCCGTGGAGACCTCCAGACACTCTGTAAGAATCCTTGTCGAACTTTCCTCCTGCGTGCAATTTTGTCAAAGCAACTTCAACTGCAGAAATTCTTAGTTGGGAATGCATCTCAACAGGGATACCTCTACCATTGTCTTCAACCGTCGCGGAGCCATCTTTATTCAAGGTAACAATAATATTATCACAAAAACCTGCCAAAGATTCGTCTACAGAGTTGTCAACAACCTCATCAACTAATTTGTGCAGCCCGGGCTTTCCTGTCGAACCGATATACATACTTGGACGCATCCTTACTCCCTCTAGTCCCTCTAAGACCTTTATAGAACTTGCATCGTAATCAGATTTTGCTTTAGCTTCGCTCATATTAACACCATAAATTTGTTCAGAAATTTAACAAACAGTTAATTTCCAATACAAAAAAAGCAACCCCATTTAAAAACCTTTCTGAACGTTTTATCGACGATAAAACAGATTTTTAAAGTGTAAAAGTGTGAATTGTTAATGGATGAGAAAAGGAGGAACTTGGAGAGAAAGATATTAAGAAATTTCGTGCTGGCAAGTGCTTTTTCACTGGCAACCTTGTCGAGTTCTATTTATTCCGGAATTCTGCATAATAAGCAAAACCCTTACGAACAGCTAAACCAAGTACAATATTCAGAAAGACAAAAAGAAAGTAAGGAAATATTTTATTTAGGTTCAGGGCTTTCAATGGGGATTATTTTATTGTCTGGAATTTATTCAATAAGAAAATGCAGGGAGATTAAAGATTAACCTTTCTAGAAAAATCTAAGATATCTATTTACTAATAAGTGGTAACAATATAGAAAGATTTATAAGTTATTACTTCAATAAATCAAAATGCTGTTAGAAGAAAAACTTGATTATGTTAAAGCAAAAAATGTCAGATTGACTAATGGATATTCTATTGATGAGGTATTCAAAGAAACCTCTATACCCAGGTTGACAATAGTAAGATATGAAGAAGGTGAAATTAATCCCCTAGAAGACACATCAGAAAATTCAGCGAAATATTTATCTTGGATTAGAAAAAAAGGATATTCTGGAAGTGATGAGATAGTTTCAGAAGATGAATGGACTTATGTTTTACCTCCATACAGAGAGATTCCAGAAGAAGAACCAATTATGGATAGATTTAACCAAGACAAAGCAAGAGCTACAAGAATAAAATTAAATTTGTCAAGTTTAAAGGTATCTGAATTAATGGGTGTAAACTATAATTGCGTTAATCAGTATGAAAATGGACAACTTAATCCTTTAACATCTAAATCAATTAATGTAAAAAAATATCTTTGCTGGTTAAAAGATAATGGATATGATAATCTGTCGGATGATGAATTAAATAAACTCTCAAAAATATCTTTATTAGGTAGTGAAGGAAAATGGAAAACAATCCACCCAACAACAGGAGTTGAAATTGGAACTTTTCTTTTTCATGAACCAATGGAAAAAGTTACTGAGGCCATACAAAAAATTTTTCCTAAGCCTTTAGAATCTGCTCAAGAGGAAGTCATCGTAATTCCAAGAGGAAGATTACAAATGCCTTCTGTAGAAGAAAATGAATTAATGACCTTTGAAGATTTAAATGGACTAGACTGTAATAATCTTTTTCATGGTTTTGTACCTATAAAAACAGATTATCATAAATTAAGATTGCCCCGAATTAAAATAATTCATAGAAAATTAAAGGAAAGAAGAAATAGATATACTAAAATATGTCCGTTACCAAAAGAATTTCATGGAGAAGAACATTTGAGGATTGTTGTAGAAAATACGGACCGGTTACATCCTGAATTAGAATCTATATTATCCAATTATTAATTAATTATTTTTTACTAATCTTTCCGGCGGCAGCTTCGGCTTCTTTTGCTTCAGCG
>ERZ1292623.5487-Hain-H51-01um-R1-5487-length-10101-cov-15_pt1 | contig 10101 bp, 13 predicted proteins | sample MGYA00564398_ERZ1292623 | MGnify/ENA primary metagenome ERZ1292623 (study PRJEB36523, sample SAMEA6512633) | groundwater metagenome | collected 2019-01-07 | study: AquaDiva: Metagenomics assemblies of 32 groundwater samples
TAGAGCAACCGCTTTACACGCGGACGGTCGGGGGTTCGAGTCCCTCAGGACGCACAAACGAAAGAAGTGAGTGCCGTGCGCGGTCGGCAAGCGAACTGCTTTGCTCGCGTAGGGATTTGAAAGCCAGAGTCATGTTTTTTCAGCAGAAAACAGACGAGACGGGGATTAAAAACAAACTGCTTTGTTTTTAATCCGGTTTCACAAAGTAGAAAATTGCCCATGTTGAGTGAAGCGAGACGGGCAATAGGTGGACGTGAAATTTTTTCCGCAGAAAAAATATTCCTGACCAAGTCCCTCAGAGTGCGCCGTCTTTTTTTTAGCCAGACAAACTGTAAGGAAAATACTAAAATCATCTTATGATGCTCCAAAGTAAAGTAATCGTTATAACCGGGGGAAGCCAAGGGCTCGGCAAAGCACTTGCTAGAGCATTTAAACAAGAAAATGCTCAAGTTATTATTTCAAGTCATGATAAAGAAAATTTAGAAAAATCCGCAAAAGAGTTGTCAGTTGCTCATTTTCTTGCTGATGTAACCTCGTTTGACAAGATCAAACAACTTGGTGAATATGTAGTTGGAAAATACGGCAAAATAGATTTTTGGATTAACAACGCAGGAATACAAATTGCACCGAGTTTTGTTGAAGATGTTGATGTAAAAAAGTTGCATAATCTTTTTGAAATAAACTTTTTCGGATATTTCTATGGTTGTCAAATTGCTCTTTCACAAATGAAAAAACAAAAAAGTGGCGTGATTATAAATATCAATTCTACTGCTGGATTAGATGGAAAACCTGAAATATCCGCCTATGCTTCATCAAAATTTGCGATTAAAGGATTGACGGAGTCAATCCGTAAAGAAATTAAAGATTTAGATATAAGAATTCTCGGAGTATTTCCGGGCGGAATGCAAACGGACATTTACAAAGAAAAATATCCAGATGATTTAAAAGACTATATGGAAGTTAATACTGTGGTGGAAAAAGTTATTTCAAACTTAAAATCTGAAAATCCTGAAATGGATCTTATAATTAAGCGACCAATGAAATAACTTTATGTCAGAACCTAAAACCAGAACAAAGATTGTTGGTATATTCATTAAGGATGAAAAACTACTTTTAGTTACGGGAAAGGGGTATAAGGAGTTATGGACTGTTGGCGGAAAAGTGGATAATAACGAAACCGACGATGAATGCTTAAGAAGAGAGCTCAGGGAAGAAATCGGAGTTCAAATTTCCGATATAAAGTTTTACAAAGAATACTCTACTACTTCTTTTTATAACCCGACTATTTCTATGAAAGAAAGAGTGTATATTATTTCAATAATAGGAGATATAAAACCTGGTGCTGAAATTGAAGATTTTGTTTGGTTTAGTAAAGATGACTTCTATTCAAAAAAGTATCCGATGATAACACATACAGAAACGGAGCTTATTCCAGATTTAATTAAAGATAACATTTGGTAATTGTAATTAAGCAACCCTCAAAATAAACCCATGAAAATCACGAAATTTGGACACTGTTGTATGCTGATTGACACCCCAACCGTACTCGGTGCAAGAGGAAACGGAGTCAGAATTTTAACCGACCCCGGAATGTACTCAACCCAACAGAGCGAAGTGAAAAATATTGATTTTGTGCTCATCACGCATGAACATGCCGACCATTTGCATATTGATTCGCTGAAAGCCCTTCTGAAAAATAATCCGCAAGTAAAAGTCATTACAAACAGAAGTGTTGGTGCGCTTTTGAAAAAAGATGGTATTACTTTTAGCGTGGTGGAAGGCGGTCAAAATTTTGATGCAAACGGGGTTTTGATTGAGGGATTTGGAAAAGATCATGCCCTTATGCATACCTCTATTTCGCCCATCCAAAACATAGGATACTTTATCGCGAACAAACTTTTCTATCCGGGAGATGCTTTTACTAATCCGGGAAAACAAGTTGAAATTTTAGCCTTACCAGTTGCGGGACCATGGATGAAACTATCAGAGGCGATTGATTATGCACTTGAAATTAAACCAGCCTCCTGCTTCCCCGTGCATGACGGTATTCTAAAATCACCCGGCTCTACGCACCTTATACCGCCAAAGGTGCTAGGGGCGAAAGGAATAAAATTCACGGTTCTAGAGATTGATAAAGAATACGAGTTTTAATGACCGCCCTCTTTTCCTTTTCCTCACTCCAACGGTACAGTGCTCGCCTCATGTTGGTGTCGCGGGGGAGATGCTTGGTCAGGAGTATTTTTCTTGCCGTCGCAAGAAAAATCTCACGACCCTGGCTCACCTTTTTTTCCCCTGCCTGCGGCAGGCAGGTGCTGAAAAAACATGGTTCCGCCTTTCAAATCTCCACGCGGGCAAAGCAGTTTGCCCGCTCCCGTGGCACTGCGTTCATTTCATTCACTTTGTGCCGCGGGGGAGATTTGAACTCCCAATCCCTTGCGGGAACTGCGTTCTGAGGCGTACGCGTATACTCCCGAAACCGTTTGCGAGCGTAGCGAGTGTCGCGGTTTCGTAGATCCCGTTATACAGAGCGCGACATTCATTACTGTGTATTGTGAGCAGAGCGAGATTTGAACTCGCACACCATTGCTGGTACATGGCCCTGAACCATGCGCGTATACCAATTCCGCCATCTGCCCAATAATTTAACAAAAAACGCTCGCAAACAAACGGGATCTCGAACCATATTGTCGCGCTTCGCGCTCTGTATGTTTCGGGACAATTCCGCCACCACGGCAATATATATTTAGATGTTCTTCGGTTGTTTTGATTTTTGATAAATCAAGTCCAAAAAGTGTTCTCTTAGATTCTCTTCTACTTTACTCTGATACACGCTGTCTAGAAATTATTTGGAATAAACACTCGAGGATGATTCACCCCCATCTACCGAATATAATCCACCCGTCACATAACTCGCTTCATCTGAGGCAAGGAAATATGCAACATTTGCGACCTCTTCTGGGCTACCAATTCTTTTCATAGGATTTTTGTTCGCTGAAGCTTTTGCGTCAGCTTTTGATTTAAAAGATTTTCTTAAAAGTGGAGTGTCGATTGGCCCAGGGAGAATGGCGTTTATCCTTAATCCTTTCCACCCATATTCTTGTGAGAGGCACTTGGTAAGCATTATAACCGCTGCTTTTGTCGAACAATATGCGGGAGACCCTGGCTCTGGTACGACTCCCAATCCGGAAGCAACGTTGATGATAGTCCCCCTGCTTTTTTTAAGTAGAGGAAGGGCATGTTTGCACATGAGATACGTGCCTTTGAAATTGATATCCACAATATCATCAAGTTTTTCTTTTGTCGTGTTTTCTACAGAGGAAAGAAAATAGATTCCTGCGGCATTCACAACGATATTAAGTGTTTTTACGTTCACAAACCCCTTTTGTATAGAGGTCTCACTTCGAATATCCACTTTATAGAATTCCGTTTTATAGTCTGGCTTTTGTAAATCAAAAACAATAACCTTCATCCCTTCTCTTATGAACCGTTTAGCGATAGCCTTTCCGATGCCGCTTGACCCCCCTGTTATAACTGCTACTTTTCTAGATTTGCTCATGCACAAATTATATCTTATATACAGAGTTCAAAGTAGCAGCCCCTTCAATCGTTCATATTAAACAACCAGTTACGCTTTCATGTATGCCCTCGGAGGGAATCGAACCTACATTAGCGGCTTAGAAGTCCGGCCCTCTCTTCGCATTGTTACACATATCCCCCCGGAGGGAATCGAACCCCCATCAGCGGCTTAGAAGTCCGCAGTTTTATCCATTAAACTACGGGGGGCATAGGACACGAACTCACAACCTATAACTTACAACAATTGAACACATCCGTTAAGGGGCTCTTAAATGGTTCTGTTGTCAGTTGTTAGTTGTCGGTAGTAAGTTATTCTACCGCGACGGGTCAACGAAAGACGGCGGGTTCGCCAACATATGCTTAAACTTCTTTTTCTTCGCAGTATAGTCGGAAAGAGCTTTCTCTACTTCTGACTCTGTAAATATTCCCGCTCGTTTTCCAATGCCGATGGCGTCGGCCGCCTCTCTAGAGAGTGCGGACAAAAAAAGTACAACGGCAATCACTATAACGGCAACCAGAAGAAAAGCGAAAATAAAAACGGCTGTTTTCCAATGTCGCGCGGAAACTTCGCTGTCCTCGCTTTTTCTTCGGGACATCTTGGCGCGAAACCATTCAATTAACGAAGAGATATGTGCATTCATACGAATTATATATTACGACCCTATGTAACTTTTGAGAATAAACGTGAGACTGCCGCTCCACTTGCCTGTCGATTTCCCATCTTGCGGCGCGGGTGTTTTGTTTAGTGATATTCTTGTTATCTCAATTGGCGCCGGATATGTCTCCACGAGAGTGAGGAAGCGCGCGACGCTTTCCCATGAGCCGGATACTTCCGCTTCAATATCAAGATTCCCTGCCGTCTCCGCGTCTACAGATTTGAGAGTAAGCGACACATTTGTTTTTCGCGCCGCATCTTCCACCTCTCCAAGAAAATGAACGAGGTCGTCGTCTCTGAAGAAAAACTCACGGAGTGCCGCGCGCGCTACCACCGTTCCCGACAAAAAGTGCCGCGCTGCCCGGAACTCGTCTGTCTTGCGAGAAATTTCCGCCACCTTAAGCGGAATCGCGGAGACTTCCTCTATGTTCTTCAGTAAAAAGTAGGCCGCCGCGGCATATGCTCCCGCTGCAACAAAAAATACCAAGAGAGAAGCGGAGAAAGTTATCAGGGTCTTTTTTTGAATGCCGAAAAACATATTATTGGGTGTCTGCGCCGCTACTTTTATTATTTCTTAAGACAATCGCGATTGTAAATGGAATTTCGCGATCTTTCACAAAATTGGAAACGGGGATGCTTACTTTTTCAAACCGGTATTCCCCCTCAAGCGCTTTCTGAAATGCGCGCAGTGATGGACGGTCGCCCGCCTTTCCTCCCAAAGAAAGCGTTCCCTCGGAGCCCCGTTTTTCGTATGAAATACTGGTAACCGAAATGCCTGAATTCCCCGCTTTTTTTAGAAGCGCAAGCGACACATCGGCCATCGCATCGCTCTCTCCTCCTTTTGCGGAAAGGATGGCAATCTCTTTTTTTACCGCCGAAAATTCCGCGACTATAGCGCTGTCCTGCGAATCTAAAGATTTCTGCAGTGCAACAACCTCCGCCTCGCCGCTTTCTTTGTGCGCAAAGAGCAATACATATGCCGGCACAAGAGATACCGCGCCAATGAGAGAGAGAGCCGCGGCGGCAAAAAGTATAACTGCGGCAAGCCGTGCGTAGTATTCTTTGCGCAGAGATGCCTGTTCTTTGAGAGGAAGGAGGTTCATCCCGTTAGAGATAGGAAGCCGAAGGTTTCCGTATCTGATTACCTGATAAATTATAACTATATTCTTCCATATTGTTCTTTGGTGGCCAGTACATAATGTTTTGATCTCTAACGGGATTCATGTTTTAGTGTGCGTGAGACGCGGCATCTGCAAGCGCAAGGCCGATAACCGAGGCGTAGCCCAATGCTTCATTGCGCGGAATCTCGGGAATATATCTGTCAAACGAATTCACGTTCGCCCACGGATTGCCGACAAACACCTTCATCCGAAGACTTGAGCCCAGATATTCCGACAGTCCGCGGAGATTGGCTCCGCCGCCGCAAAGAATAATATCATCTATAGGCATCTTCTCTCCTCCGTAACTGTGCCAGTATAGATATATCTTATGTATCTCATCGGAGAGAACCGAAAGCGAGGAGGAAAGTGCGGCAAAGAATTCTTTATCGGTGCCTCCTTTTGCCATACGACGGTTATTTTTCATTTTCTCGGCCTCTTCTTCCGATACGTTGAAGCTTTTTTCTATGACCTTTGTGACCATGTCACTCCCCACATCTATCGTTGAAGTGAAGCGCACCACTCCGCGCGAAACAATGGAAATGCCTGTGCGCGTGCGTCCGAAATCCAACATGAGGTGGGTCCGCACATCTCCCTCCGGCACAAGCGCGCGCGCAACCGCTTGCGCCTCTATTTCAAAGGCAACCGGCACGATTCCTGCACCTGAAAACATATCCACATACCCGCGCAATTCACTTTTAGGGAACACGGAAACGGCGACCGAGAGCCGTAAAGCATCCTCCGGCGACGGACCGAGAACGTGATAATCAAATACCGCGTCAGGGAGAGCGATCGGCACATGGTCTTCAATTTGAAATCCAATCGCGCCGCGGATTTCTTCACCGGACACATTGGGCACATCCATAGTTACCAAATATGCCCGCTCCTCGGGAAGCGAGACGCGAACAAATGAAATATCGTGCTTAGCCCGAAAATCCATCAGTATGTCCCGCAATTCGTCCGAGCGTTTGAGTCCGCCTGAAACGATAACGCCGGCGGGAATACGTTCTTCTCCATACTGGTCTAGAACGAGCCCCCCTTCCCCTTTTTTAAACTCAAGAAAACGCACGCGCCGATCGGTAAGATCAAGTCCGCCCGCCGGCATGCGCAAAAATTGCGGCACGGGAAAGAGCGATGAAAACAGGTTGCGCGTACGGGACGTTGGAAAAACAGCCATTGGGTATAGTATATCGTAAACGTCTGTTCCTTTACAGGGATTCTCTTGTTTGTTTCTTTTTTCGCCAAGAAAACAAAAAAAGTTGAGTACAAATATCACTTTCCCCCACTCACGCCCTTTGCGCGTTTTTCTAGGATAACTTCACGTATGATGGGAAGAAAAGATATGAGAATAATGCCAAGGACGATAGGTAAAAGATAAGAATCAATGTTTGGAATGAGCCCGCCGAGCATGTACCCCAAAAACGTCATGCCGACACCCCATAAAATTCCTCCCAGTATGTTGTAACGCAAAAAAGTTCCATACGGCATGCTCCCCACGCCCGCAAGGATCGGCGCAAATGTGCGCACAATCGGCACGAACCGCGCGAGGACGATTGTTTTTGCGCCGTAGGAAAGATAAAAGCGGTGTGTGCGTTCAATGTGTTTTTTGTGAAAAAAGAAGGAATTTTCTCTCGTGAAGATCTGGGGACCGACTTTCGCACCAAACCAGTATCCAACCGAGTCCCCGAGAATTGCGCTCGCCGAAACAACGGCCGCAAGAATCCAAATATTGAAGAAACCTTGTGACGCGATAAGTCCCGCGGTAAACAGAAGGCTGTCGCCGGGAAAAAAGAACCCGAAGAAAAGTCCCGATTCCGCGAATACTATCGCGGAGAGACCGATATACCCAGCCACCTGTATTAATTGGACAAGGTCAATGGGAAAAAAAGAGGGCATATATTTATTTCACTTTTGTTCCTGGTGGAACATTTTTCTGTGACGGCTCCAGCGTGTGTACGAAGTCGTCTCCCACGACATAGAGAATCATGCCTTCGCTCGTCGCACCGCGCATCACACGCGGGGCTAGATTCACGACCACAGGGACTTCGCGTCCGATTAAAACACTTGGGTCGGGATAGTGTGCGCGAATGCCGGAAATAATCGTGCGCTCGCGCTCTTCACCGAGATCAACCGAGAGAATGAGCAGTTTATCTGTGCCTTCCATCACCCGCGCATCCGTGATTTTTCCGATCCTGATATCCAATTTTGAGACATCGTCAATGGAAACTTCCGCTTTATTCCCTTTTTCTTTTTGCGCCATTTTATTGGAAGCGGCCAGAATACCCCGTCCGCTTGGCGGCGGGGATGAATGGCCGCATAATGAATTGTGCGCCCGGTGGGGCGCGCCTTGCCAACAAAGTTTTCCCGGTGCCCCGCCTCATACCCCGCCGAGGTAATCCGAGGGAACCGCTTGCGGCGGGGATAGGACGGGGCAAATTTTATTCTTTTGTTTTTCCATAAAACTCTGAAGGATGAGCGCCGCCGCGGAGGCATCAGTCGCCGCTCCCTCTCCTTGAATGCGTGCGGCTTCTTGCGATGTCAGGAATTCGGGTTCGTAATATACAGGTACGGACAATTCGGTTTTAAGTGTGTGGACGAGGCGCTCAATATCTTTCGCTATCGGATTTAGATTTCCTGAAAAATCGCGCGACTCGCCGATGATGACTGCCGAGGCGCCCCGTTCTCTCGCAAATGAAATGATTTCCTGCGTGATGTCTTTTTTTGTCTCCCACACCCCATACGGAAAAGCCATCGTCTCCGCGTCGTCGGAAACGGCTATGCCTGTTCTTTTTGTTCCATAGTCAATGCCGATAAGCATCACTACATCTTAAACCATACACCTTAAATCTCAAACCTCCGGTGTGAAAAATCTTTTGCTTAGTTTTGGAGACTTGAGATTTGAATTTTGAGATTTGAGATACTCTTCTATCGCCTCTGCGATCGTTTCCATACGGTCGCGGAATTTTTTTTCGTCCGGCTCAAGAAGCGTAATACGAAAACCGTATAGGTTTGAATTAAATCCCGACAAAGGCACGACGCAGATTCCGGTGTGCGCCATCAGGTGATATACAAACCGCTTGTCTGGTGAAATACTTTTTGTTATAGATATAAGATACTCTTCCGCTTCTTTAGTTTGCGCGGGAAGAGATTGATTGCCATTTAATGTTCCCTCTTCAAATACAACGGACATATAGAATGCCCCTTCCGGTTTCGGCGCAATAATCCCCTGTACAGAGCGAAATATGTGGTATGCCGTTTCAGCGCGTTTTTTATACTGCGCGGACAGATTCTTAAGATGCTCCGCGTATCGGTTATCGCCAAGTATGCGGGGAAGTGCTTTTTGCGGAAGCGTCGTGGAACATACTTCCAATTGTTTCGCGTCCACAAGCGTTTTTATATACCGCGCAAACATCGGGTCGCGATTTTTATTGTACACTTCAATCCACCCGCATCGCGCGCCGGGCCACGGCACTTCTTTTGAGAGTCCGCGCATAATAATCGCAGGAATATCTTTTCCGATCACCTCGTAGAGCGGCACCATGCGCTCCGCGCCATAACTTATATTCGCATACACTTCATCCGATATAAGAAACAAATCATGCTCTCGCGCTATGTCTGCGATCTCTTCCAGAACCCGGCGAGGATACACCATGCCGGTCGGATTGTCAGGATTGATAACGAGGATTCCGGCAACCGCCGGATTGTATTTCACCTTGTTGCGAATATCTTCCAGATCGGGCAACCAATTACGCGCGGGGTTCAAATTATATGTTATGTGATGCGCGCCCGCGTGCGCCGCCTCGGCGGAAGAGTGAGTGGGATATGCGGGGTTGGGGCCAATCACGCGCGCCGCACGATTAAGATAGGTATACGCAATGGAAATCGCGTCGCCTAATCCGTTGAAAAAAAGAATGTCTTCGGGATCAAGGGCAACCCCCGCCTCGCGGCGCCGCAGATCGGAAATAAATTGCCGCGTCTCCAAGAGTCCTTTCGTCGGGGAATACGCAAACGCGCTGTCATCAGAGAGCGTGTCGCGTATTGCCATTTTTATCCACTCGGGGACACGCGCGCCCTTTTCAACGGGATCCCCAATATTTTCCCACGCGATCGGCACGCCGCGTTTTTCAAATTCTTTCCCAACCGCCACAATCTCACGGATTTCATAGGAGAGCTCGTCGGCCCCTGCGTGGATAATATCCGTTCTCATGCTTTGTACAATACAAGAAAATCTCACGAAATCAAAGGGTGTGGTGGCGGGCGTTGATTTTTTGCCTTTTTTTGTTATGATGCGAGTGTGGAATCAATATTTGGACAAAGTGGATTTCTGGTTGTTTTATTAGTATTGTTTTTGTGGGTCCTCCCGTGGAAGGGATACGCGCTCTGGCTTTCGGCGCGGAATAATCACAAAAAATGGTTTATCGCGCTTCTTGTGTTGAACACGCTTGCGATTTTGGACATCATCTACATTTTCGCGGTTGGGAGAAAAACGGCACATATAAAAGATGACCCGAAAGAGACAATCTCGTAGCGAATGGTTTCGCGTGACTTGGTAGTAGCACGGAGGGTTGCGCCGAATGGTAAGGCACCAGTCTTGAAAACTGGCGGGCGAAAGCCCTTAGAGGTTCAAGTCCTCTACCCTCCGCTGTGAAATTGAAGAATGAATAAAATTTGCCCCGTCCTATCCCCGCCGCAAGCGGTTCCCTCGGATTACTA
>ERZ1292623.5488-Hain-H51-01um-R1-5488-length-10101-cov-8_pt1 | contig 10101 bp, 13 predicted proteins | sample MGYA00564398_ERZ1292623 | MGnify/ENA primary metagenome ERZ1292623 (study PRJEB36523, sample SAMEA6512633) | groundwater metagenome | collected 2019-01-07 | study: AquaDiva: Metagenomics assemblies of 32 groundwater samples
CTGGAAGGATTATCCCTATCAGCGCCTTCAGAGACAGCCGCTACGCAAAACCTGCGATGCGCAAAGCAGCGTAGCAGTCTTTAGCATGCGAACCATTTAGTAGTTATCAAAAACATGCTCTCTGAACATTACTTTTCTTTCTGAAATGCAAAATTCAAAACCCTTTGCACACTTTCTGTCACTTGATATTGATGCAATTCATCCCTAGAAACCCATACATAACTTGCATGCTCTCGTAGTCTTATCTCGAGGCTGCCTTCAATGATGACTGCAAAATTGAATTGCCTTGTTTTCTCTCGACTTCTTGATATATAATCAAAGCATCCCAGATATTCTTTGATATCCTTTACTCTCAGCCCTGTTTCTTCCATAATCTCCCTTCCAAGAGCATCATCAAGTGACTCACTTCCTTCCACTTCTCCACTTGGAAGCTCAAAAACCCCTCCCATAAAATCATTTTTTTTCCTCTCTAAAAGAAGAATATGATGATCCTTTGCGATGACTGCACCAACCACATACCTTCTTATTCCTTCCCTCTCAGATTCATTCACAAGCCTTGCAAATACTTGTTTATCTATCATACAAACCCTTCTCAATTTCTTTTAACAATCTGAATTGCATTTTCCGATATTCTTTTTCATCACCCTCAATCTTTTTTTTGGTCTTCATTTGTTTTATCACTTCCTTAAGAGATAGAAGCTTACTCCCCTCCCAAAAATCTTCTTCGCTACTGCCATTTGTTTTAAATTCTTTGATAATTCCTGTGAAAAAATGCATTTCATCACCTTGAAACTTTTCATATCTCATCCTTTGCTTTTCTGTCTTCGCCCATTGCGGACTCCACTTTATCTTTAATGTTCCTACTTTTTTTACATTCTCAACAACTGCCCCTGTTTCCTCAAATGTTTCTCTTACCATTCCCTCTTCAATTGTTTCGCTTTCGTTTACTCCACCACCAGGAAAAATAATATATCCTTTGCCGCTATCTTTCGCGAGCATATTCCCATTGCTATCAAAAAAATAGCCTTCGCAATTCAACCGAAAAGGTAATGTCCTTCTTTCGTTCATTGTTTATGCATCCTACTTTTGAGCTTATGTACTACTTTCTTATCAAGCAAAGCAGTTACCTCAGCTGTGACTTCTTCGAGAGATCTTGCTGCATCCACCACAACAAATTCTGTCTGCTCTAACTTTCTTGGTCTTTTATCAAACATTATTCTCATATAAAGATTTCTAAATTTGATGAGAGATTCAAGATCTTCATCCTTAAATTTCTGATCCCTTCCGCTTATTCTCTCTAAACCTACTTGAGGTTGAACATCTAAAAAAACAACTAAATTAGGCACGAAAGAAGGCTCCACAAAAGATATGAACCATTCTGGCACTTGATCTATATGGCTTGCATATGCAGTCACAATACTTCTATCTGATATAACAACGTCTCTTCCAGATAAACCAGATTCTTTCAAATTATGTCGAGCAGAAAGGGAGTATAATACCTCTTGCACTCCTCTCCTCCGAAAAAACCAGTCAAACGGTGTCGGCGCATCCAATGTATACATTCTTCTAATGATCCTTCCCCATCTATTATTTTTATTACTATACGAATATACACCAACAGATAGACCTTCTTGTTCTAAACGATCGTATTGCAGTCTCGTTTGCGTTGTTTTACCAGCACCATCAATTCCTTCAAAAGAAACAATTTTCATATTCAACTAAAAAAATCATCTATTGCTTCATCTCTTCTCACATCAACAGTTGTACAATGAATGCCCCCACCAAAAAGCTCACTATGCCTTAACTGTACAGGAATTGGCTCAAAACCTGCTTTCTTTAAAGCCTCAATAGTTAACGTTGCAGTATTCCTAATGAGAATTCTTCTTTCATCGAGAGATAATACGTTCACACTCATTCCCACATTTGTTGCCATCTGCAAATGATCATTAGGATAATCAAAATTTGTGCTCTTATCAAGAATAGGAACAATATCCCACTTTTTCAGAGGTGCAGGTAAACAATCATAGAGCCCGTGCATTGCACCTTCATTTACTAATAATCTCCCCGGAGCAATAGGAACGAGATGACCATCTAAATGGCTGTCCGCCATTCTTACCATATGCACTCTCAATCTTCCTTCCAGATGCCTTTGCAACCAATATGCCCCTAACTCCTGATTTTTTGTCCCCACATTTACTACCACATCTTTTCCAAATTTTAAGCAGTTTGCAGCATCAATCGCAATTTCAAAAACTGGTTCTATATCTTCCATTTTATCTACTGGTTTTCCTACATTATCTTTCCAATATGAGAGATCCAACCTTTTTTGATCTACTGTTGACCGCGGAGCAACTGTCCATCGTGCTCCTCTTCTGAAATATTCCATAAATATTTCTCTTAACAAATATCCTTCAAAGAACCTCTTCGTATTTGTTGGAGGCGTTTCTATAATCTCATCGCCAATACAAAGAAACATGTCCCTTGGCGAATCGCATGCTGTGGTATATGCATCAAAAAAAGGAGTTTTAATCTCTGTGACATCATCGAGACGCTCAGGCCTTCTCACAACAACTCCTTCTTTCTCTAATAATTCTTGCAAATTATCCAAATCCTCCTGTCGCTCTGCAACATATCTCGGGTCGATTTGCCATGGAAAATTCCTGTCTTTAAAATGACCATCCCTATTCTCATACATAAACCTGAAAGTTGTATCAATTTTGAGATGATTAAAGTTCACGCAAGAACCTATAATCACCTCTTTCAATGGCGCCCATTCTGTAAACACATTAACTACAGGAAGCTGCGTTTTCATAAAAGATCACCGTGATGCTTACTTACTTTTTTCAATGCTTCAATATATCCTTCAACAATTTCATTATCATTTGGGTCGTGCCATACCGGTAACTTCAAGGAACGAGCATGAAATTCCTCAGCTCTTGGAAAATCTCCCTTTTTGTACCTTACTCTTCCCTTATACTGAGGAAATACCGCTTCTGGCGTTTGAAAAAGAGGATGCAGATTTAACGGACATGTTGATCCCGGCCTATCTAACTCTTTACACCCTTCAGCAACTACTGCTTCAAAAAATCTTTCAATAGAAAGCCCCCCTAACTCTTCTGCATTATACTGCATGACAAACCCATACCAACTGGGGCTTTTGCCTTCACCTACTTTCGGAACTGAAATTCCTGCCACTCCTTGCAATGCATTTCTCATCCTTCCAGCAGTTTTTCTTCGTCCTTCCAAAACACTTTCCAGGTTGTCAAACTGCTCATCTGCAATGGCAGCTGCAAGAGGATGAATTCGTAACTTCAATCCCATTCCCGTGACAGCAAATAGATGAAGAGGATGATCAACAGGTATTTCTCTTTTGCATCTCTTATTATAATGACCAAATAACAATGCCCTGTAAAAGAGTTCATCATTATCTGTTACTAATATTCCACCTTCTCCTCCAGTTATTGTTTTTTGTCCTTGTAAACTCAATACAGCAGCATCGCCACATGTTCCTACTTTTTCTCCTTTATAAAGAGCCCCATGCGCATGTGACCCATCCTCAAACAATAGAAGATGATACTCCTTTGCAATTTTTTTTATTGCTTCCATATCTCCTGGTATCCCCCACATATGCGTCACCACTATTGCTTTTGTACGACCGGTGATTTTTTTCTCAATATCTTTCGGATCAATATTTCCTTCCTCTGTACAATCAGCGAGTACCGGAACAGCTCCTGTAAAAAATAAAGGAGTGACTGTTGCATAAAAAGTATATGCAGGACAAATTACCTCATCACCTTCCTTCACATCAGCACCAACAAACATGCTATGTAATCCCGCAGTCCCAGAACTTGTCAGAAGTGCATGTTTTTTTCCATGATACTCAGCACATCGGTTTTCTAACCTTTCTATAATTCCAGACCTGTCATAAATAGAAATGCTTTCCTCAAGTTGCCTCAACACTGCTTCTCTTGTTCTTTCCGTTATTGGTGGCCACACATAATGCGGTCTCTCTATCGATACTCTTTTTTCACCACCATGAATTGCTAAGACGTTTGGCATCGTGCTAACAACTCCTTTGGATTGACATATCTTCCTTCTGCCTTTGATTGATAACATGCATCTACAAAACTCACGTGCTGCATGTGATACTGAGGACCACCTATATTTTCTCTTTCTCCTTTGATTACTCTACAAAAATAATCAATTTGGTTTGCTGCAGCAACAGGCCACGCGTGCTCTCTTGTTAATGATTCAGCTACTTCTCCATTACTTCTCAACTTTCGAATATGACCTCTTTCAACCTCAATAATACCTCTACTTCCCACAACCCTCATTTGTTCTGTTTTCGGAGGCAGAGATCGCGATACTAATAGCGAACCATGCAATCCTGTATCATACGAAAAGAGAATGCTTGCAGTATCTTCTGCGTCATATTTTTCATCTGATTTTGCCAGCGACGAGCATTCTGCATGGACTTTATCAGGAAGACCAAAATACCATATAATCATATCAACCATATGATATCCCATATCAATAATACACCCCCCACCTGCTTTTTCTTTGCTTGCTCTCCATCCTTCATGAGGATTTTCTACAAAAAGAGTGTATTTAATATCCACAAAAAAGGGATTTCCAATTTGATCTATAAGCTGAAAAAATGTGCTATACACCGGATTAAACCTCCTTTGCAATGTCGTCATTACTTGAATACCATTCTTCTCACATATACTTCTAAAATGAGAAGCTTCCTGCAAATTTCGTGCAAATGGTTTCTCTTTCAACACATGCAAACGTCTCTTCGCTGCCTCTTCAATAATTCCAGGATACACATTATGAGGCGTTACAGCTACAATAAAATCAAGTTCTACACTATCAAATAGTTCATTATAATCCTTAAATCCCCGCACGCCTGTCTTCTCACTCCATTCTGCAACCTTTCTTTCATCAAGATCGCAGACTGCCTCTAATTGACCAAATTGAGAATCCTTCAAGCCAGGGATATGATCTTCTATTGCTTGACGCCCTAAACCAATCACTGCTGCTTTTAAACGCTGCATATTTCAGATAGAAAACTCCTTTTTATAAACATTGCCTTATTATTATTAGGAATAGTTCTCTTTTTTCTTTCATTCATTTTCAACATCTATATTCAAGTGATAAAAACCATTTAAACTCTCCTCATTCATAATACCTATGGTAGTCTTAAGCGACATTGACATCAAAAAATACCTTTCTTCTGGAGCTCTGTTAATTAAAGATCACCTGCCCGAATGCATCTCCATGGCATCTGTTGATCTCCATTTAAGCTCCCAATTTAAGATGTACAAATACAATGACTTAACCCACATCGACACCAAAGAAGGCGTGAAAGACCACCACATGCACAGCTTCCTTATTGACGAAGGTAACTCTATTGTCATCCATCCTGGAGAACTTGTCCTCGGAAGCACAAAGGAATACGTCAAGCTCCCCTATGACCTTGTCGGACGGCTCGATGGAAGAAGCTCACTCGCACGATTAGGATTGGTGATTCACTCCACAGCCGGATCCATTGACCCCGGATTCGAAGGCAATATTACCCTGGAAATTGTGAACATTGCAAAAGTTCCCATCAAGCTCTGGCCAGGATCACGCATCTGCAGAATCACATTTGACAAACTCAGCACTCCCACCAGCACACCCTATGATAAACGACCAGATTCAAAATATCTGAAATCTGTCGGGCCAGGGGCAAGCAAAATCAGCCAAGATTAACCATTCACCTTCTTGCTAAAAGAATCCCTTCAAGATCATAAAGAGTGCTCAAATTATACGTTGCATGCGCAGAACGCCCATTTACTATTGCTGTTTTGATTCCTAATCGCGCTGCGGGAAGAATGTCAACTGCTTCTCTATCACCCACAAAAAGCATCCGCTGATGAGGAACTTGCAGCGCTGCAGACACATAGTGAAATGCAGAGCCATCTTCCCTTCTGTATTGAGTGTTTGCACACACCATTACTGAAAAAACTTCTTTCTCCACACCCAACCTTCTTAATTTTTCTCCTGTGAGCTTTTCATTACTTCCTGTAATCAAAAAAAGCCCATATTCTTTTCGCAATTTACCTATTAATGCAGCAAGCTGCTCATCCCTCTTGATGAATCCTACTATTTCTTCCTCTTCTAAACAACGCTGCACAATGTCTATAGATTCATCCTCTGGCAATCCTAAGGCCATGAGGGATCGTCGCGCACTCTGCAACTCTTTATACCTTTCTTCAAATTCCCTTTGCACTTCACCACTATCTCTCCTCAACCTTTCACTTGTAACTACACACACCCTCTGCCTTATCCAGGACTGCATTTCCTCTGTAAGCGTATACAATGTATTATCCAGATCAAAACCAACAACATCCACTTCTTTTTCACTCATTTTTTCAACACACTCTCAACTTCTTTCCACGCTGCTTCTCCCACTTCCTCAGGAGAAAGAGAGGTTGTATCAATCACATGCACATTATGAAAAAAATCAGGAAGCGTTCGATACTCTGCTGCTAATTTATCAATCGCAGCAGGCTGCTCGTTCGGACTTATCCTATGCTCATCTCTTCCACTCGAACAATATCTTGCCCGTATCCTCTCATGACCCACATTTCCACTCACAACAAGCACAAGATACAGATCAGACTCAGGAATATGCCTATTCATCCTCATAATGATTGGAATATCCACACCTCCAATCAACCCTTGATAGACAATCGTGTCTGGCAATCCCCGAGCGCTCACAAACACCCTATTTGGATCATGTATTCTTGGAAGAATCTTTTGTGCATAAGTCATCGTTCGATCTGCAGTAAACAATGCAACTTCAACCCACGGGTCTTTCTCTGGAGAGAGACGATATTCCTTAATGAACCTCGCTAACGGACCAGGCTCAACAATCTCCTCAACAGCAAAACCTGCACGCTCAACTCTTTGCCGAAGGTCTTGCTGCAATGTTTGCTTTCCAGACCCTGATGTTCCCACAATATGAATGAGCTTTGCCATTTTATTTGTGAGGACTCCGCGGAGCTCCGCATCCCAATACACCAAAATCACGATACAAGAAATAACAGTCGTCTCTTATGTATAACTTCTTCTCCTCTCTTTGTGCAGGAACTGCATCAACTAAACGCACTTCATCCCACGCATTCGGATGCGCATAAAAGAGAAATGCCTCCAATGCGCCAGAAATAACCACTGCATTAAAAGGAACTCCTAAATCCCTTGCGAGCGCAACCCGATGCGCACCATCATTAACGATAGGAATTGCAATCTTTACATTTCTTTCACACTCTTTCTCCCCCTGCTGCGCAACATAGTGCACAATCCTTGAAGTGAATTCAACAATCGGAGGCGTTAATGTCCACACCTCTCCTTGATCATTCTGAATCTCCAACGCGCCATCAAGCTGAAGACTGTCAATGCCATGCTCTGCACGCAAGCATGCACGTATCTCTCTTTGCACATCCATATTCTTTCTTACCAGATAAAACGTTGTCGGATTCACCTCACCAGCCTCAAGCTGTTTCAGCGCAATCCGCGCATGCTGATATACCAAGATATCTTTTCCCTCAGGAGTCTTTCCCTTCAACGGCACACGCCTTATCATATCTTCCAATTCAGAAAAAGGAATTCTTCGCAAGATTTCTATCTTCATTTTCCCTTCCCTCGTTGCGTCGCATCATACCATTCATATGCACCCTTCCAGAGGTGTGAAGGATATTCTCGCGTATCATACCTCAAATATTTTGCAGTCTCCGGAAGCACTTTTCCCACTTCAGCCATGAGCTCTCGTGTTACTTCCACATACGACCGATTCCCCTTTGCAATGTCACTTCTCAACCTTCCTACATATCCCATCTGATTGACCTGCCAGGAATGCAACGACCGACACAATGCTCCAAACGGAACGAGCTTCTCCGCAACCTGCATCCCTGCCTGTCTCCTGACCATTTCATAGACCTGCGCCGCTTTCTCCATATCCTCTTTGTATCTTTCATCTATCCCAAAAACCTTGAATATTTCCGGAACCTCAAACCCATGCATTGTTGTCAACCGCTGATTCGTTCTCGAACCTCTTCTGTGACGAAACACATCACGATACGCATGATATCCCATCAAAAACTCAACCATAAACCCACTATGCGCAATCGCAGGATGCAGCACATCATGATCTGATCTGTGCTTATGTGCCAACTCAAGAATGTCAGCAGCATGCTCCTCTGTCATTAGCGTATATATATCCAACACAGACGCATCAGCATACTGGAACGCAACCACCGTCGCGCTCCATATATCAGAATCTATATCAATCCCTCGCGGCGTGATTAAACGCACTCTTCTTTTCTCTTCACTATCACAATGGCCAAGATTACGCTCCACATACACCCTCAGCTCCTTCTCTGTTGCCCTTCTCCACTCATCCCTTTTCACATGACTTCTCTCTCCAAGAAGCACTGGAGCTATCTTTCTCGCCTCTCTCCAGAGCACATTTCCTCTTTCTTGATCTTCCTGTCTTTCACTTGAAATAAGATTTATGATAACATCTTCTAAGGTTCTCGCATCAACAGAGAATCCGATAGACGTTCGTGTCACTGCAGGAAGATACACCCGCGCATCATCAAGAACGCCTTTTGCAACATCCTTCCTTATTCCCTCATCAGCTACCCCTTTCTCTACAGATCTATATTCTTTTTTCCATTCTTCTTCTGAAGGGTTACTTTTTCCTGCTTTTTCAAAACGCCGCCTCACTTCCCTTTCTACCACTGCTGGACTTCTGAGAAACGCAACTGCTTCTCTCGTATCTGCATGCTCCCACACCAATGTTGCAAGCTGCTCTGCAACTTCAAGATATCTTTTATTCAGAAAAACAATGTGCTCAAGAATACGATCTGCATTCGGTAAAGAACGTATGTCTGGATCATCAAGCGAACGCTCCAACACTTTCCCATAGGAAAGATAGCGCGTTGACTTCACCTGCGGCTTTATTAATGGATGGCCGGTGATTTGCTTCCCTGTGATGTCAGAAACATCTTCACAATATCCAAACAAGGCAGTCTCCTCCTTAATTGAACTATGCCCATGCTTCAACACCCACTCCTCATTAAACCCCCGCGTCTTCCGAGAGACAACAAGCGACCCATCAGCATTCCGAAACAGCTGCACCAGCGGATCAATGAAGGGAAGAAAACCCCGCGTTTGCTCAGGCTTCTCAACATCAAGAAATTGCAATACTCTGTCTTGAAAAGGAATATGCGTGCGCGAATACGCAGCCATTAATGGAGAAAGCTCTTCCCCTGCAACTAATTGCTGTGGATACACAAAACTCGTGTCTCCATGAGGATTGGTAAACAAAAACGCGCGAATCTTCTCTGCTTCTTCCTCAGAAAAATTTTTTAACGGCATCTTTTTTCTATCACCTTTCTTACCTATTTAAACACATCTTCTTTGTAATTATATCATTTCCAACACGACCAACAAAGTGCATATATTTATTGCCACTCTTTCATTCCCATAATCTTTATAAACTTCAATTCAAAATTTATTATTCTTCACACTTCAATTGATATCCATGAAAGCCGCCATTAAACGCATCGACAAAACCATTCCTTTACCCCAATACCACACAAAAGGAGCGGCAGCATTTGACCTCACGAGCGGGAAAGAAGTAATTATTCCTCCTAAAACAGTTGCCCTTGTTCCCTTAAACACCATCATTGAAACACCACCAGATCATATGCTTGTGCTTGTTCCCAGATCCTCCACACCCCGAAAGAAAAACCTGCTCATTCCTCATGGCATTGGCATCATCGACCAGGATTACTGCGGCCCAGACGATGTTTTACAACTGCAAGTATACAACTTCGCAGACCAGCCCGTCATCATCGAAAAAGGAGAACGCATCGCGCAAGCAGTTTTCGTCAAGATAACCAAAGTTGACTTTGAAGAAGTGGATGAAATCACAAAAAAAACACGCGGCGGATTTGGCAGCACCGGATGATTATGCTCGTGCCTTTTTCATTACTGGAAGATCCACAAACGTCTCTTCCAACACTCTAAACCTGTTCACAACAGGATCTA
>ERZ1292623.5491-Hain-H51-01um-R1-5491-length-10099-cov-6_pt1 | contig 10099 bp, 16 predicted proteins | sample MGYA00564398_ERZ1292623 | MGnify/ENA primary metagenome ERZ1292623 (study PRJEB36523, sample SAMEA6512633) | groundwater metagenome | collected 2019-01-07 | study: AquaDiva: Metagenomics assemblies of 32 groundwater samples
CTTGAGAACCGGGCCCTTTGGGCTTCCAGGTTCGATTCCTGGTGGGGGCGTTTTTGTTAATTTCTTCAAAGCCCCAGACAGGATTTGAACCTGCGACCTATTGATTACGAATCAATTGCTCTGCCGCTGAGCTACTGGGGCATGATTTTACAATATAAGAATCAGTTATAAATTTAATTACAAACAAAGTCCCAACTACAGAAAAGAACTGCCTGCCGTAAACAAAAATAAAATTATCCAAACAAGGCGGACAATCCTTCTGCTGCAGCTTCTTTCTTTTCTTCTTTTGGCTTCTCTTCTTTCTTCTCATGCGCTCCAGGATGCGTGTGACCAGCAGGAGCCGCGGAAACAAGAGATGCACTTTCAAGCTCTTTTGCAATGTCGATGCCTTTCAAACTGGCAACAAGAGATTTTATTTTTCCCTCGTCGACATGTCCTCCGGCAGCCGCAACAATACTTTTCAAATGGTTCTCGTTGACTTCTTTTCCAAGTTTGTGCAACAAAAGTGCCGCATACACATATTCCATTATTTATTTTTCCTCCATGTCAATTTTAATTGATAGCCCAGGTTTATTTTCTGAAGCATGATGTTTTTTGAACAGATTTTTAATTGCTTTTTCATGCATTCCAGCTTTTCCAATCATGAATTTTATTGTCTCGCTTGTTGCAAATCCGATATGAACTGCAAGCGCAAGCGCTTTTGCAAAAGACTCTTTCAGTTCTTTTAATGTTCCTTCTCTGTCTATACTTATTTCCTTGTATAATTTTTTTTCTTTTGCGTCGAATGCAGACAGGGGAATGAAACCTATTGAAAACGGCTTTATGTCAAGCTTGTTCATAATGCTCGATGCTCCCTCTGAAATTTTATCGCCTTTTTTTACAATTACTTTCGGTGATTTGATTGTGATTTTTCCCTTGTCAATCTGAATCTGAATTCCCAATGCTCCCAATTCAGATATTGCAGGTCCTGGAACTAAATCAGTAGGTCCTGCTTCGACTTCAATGTCATTTTGGGCTGTTTGTCCTGCCTTTGCTTTTGCAGGGCTTTTGTTCTGAATCAAATCAGCTGCAAGCTCAAACGCATCAAAATCAGAAAACAAAATTGCAGTGCTGTCGTCCACGTAATCTTTTATTTTTTTCAGCTCTTCATTTTTTGATTCTTCTAAAGCTCTGAGAACAATCTTTTTTTTCAAAACTTTTATCACTGCTTTTCCTCTGAATTTTTTTGATATTTCCTGAAACTGCGAAGCAGGCAGGTTTTTGACAGATGCAATTAATATCGTGCTCTTTTTGTTCATCAAATCGATAAGTTCTTTGACAGTGCTTTTCTTAATTTCAGAAACATGGGTTATTTTTTTTGTTTTGGGTTTCATTTGGCATATCTCCTATGACGAATGAGTGAAAATCTTTGATTTGATATCATCTTATCTTAATTTTCATAAGTTTAGTCATTGTGAATTTTATCCCGACATTTTTCACATTTTCTTTTTCTTTTGGCAAAGCCTTCAAAAGAGCGTTGTAAACAGTCGTTATATTTTCGATAATTTCCTCGTCTTTCATGCTTTGCTTTCCAACAGGGATTTTGACGCTCGCTTCCTTCACTCTGATTCTGATGTTCTGATTTATTTTTTCAAGAAGTTCGTTTATTGATTTCTCGTCAGGATTCATCAAAACTCCAAGTTGAGGGGAAGGCATTTTTCCAGCTGGTCCGAGAACACGGCCGAAAACTGTAGCCACAGAAGGCATCAGGCTTGCTTGTGCAATAAAGAAGTCGAATTTTTTCACAAGTTTTTTTATTTCTTTTTTGTCAGAGTATTTCTTGAAATCATTTTTTGAAATCATCTCGACGTCTTTGTGCTTCACTTCCAAAAAGCCGGCGATTTTCTTTTTCTTGATTCTATGAGGAACTTGTATGAAAAGATTAATCTGATTTTTCTTCGGATCGAATTTTTGCAAATTTACTATTAAATCAACGGTTTGGTCGAATTTTCTCTGCTCTTCCTTTCTCAATTCTTCAAGGGCTTTTTTTAATTGTTCTTCAATTTCCATTTTTTATCTCCTACATTATGCGCCGAAAACATAGAACATATCTTTCAGCGATGTAGTTTTAGCGATGTTTGAAAGAGAAAATTTGGATTTATAAAACTTTGGACAGCAATTCTTTAAGCTAACCACGTGTGGGTAGACTGGAATATAAAATATCATAACAATTCTTATAAACTATTTTTATTTTTTCAATTCATGGAATTGGTCGCATTGCTTTCAAAAAACGAGGAGACGTGGGGGCAAGTTTCCGGATTGATGAATCATGGAGAATGGGACAAAATCACAATTCTCGGTGGAGATTTCGCCAGAAAATTCTCGCATCAAACCAAGTTTGAATTTATCACAATTGATTTAAGCAAAAAAATTCAGGATTTGAAAGACGAATTCATTAAAAAGCTCAAGGGAAAAATTCAGGGAACAGAAGTCGCACTCTCCATTGCGAGCGGCGACGGAAAAGAACACATGGCTTTGATATCAGCATTGATTAATCTTCCAGTTGGGATAAGATTCGCGGTATTGACGAAAGATGGTGTTGTTGATTTGTAAATTCAGTTTACAATGGAGATTTTTCAAGATATTTTTGTTTTGGATGATTAGACCTGTATCTGGATAAAATATTTTTAATCTCTTCTGCGACTTTTTGACGATATAAATTTGCTTCTTCAACTATAAAAAACTCATCAATAACTTCTTTATAAAAAAATTATGATGAAAGATATATTTTGCAGCCAATAAATGAAGGAATTTTATAAAAACAAAAATAAATTAAGGTTTGGAAAAAAGAATTTTAAAAAGACATTATCTTCTTTTCTTTTTTTTTGAAGAAGTTTTTCTTTTTCCTGCTGTTTTCTTCTTTGTTGTTTTTCTTTTTTTCATTTTAACCCCTTTTTATTTATCGTATTACGAAAATTAAGTTTAAATATCTTTTGATAAATTAATTTTTTATTAAAAAAATGAGACGACCCAAAAAATCATAAGCACAAAAATCAAAAATAATATGAGATATGTCATTAACGAGAACAAACTCCTGGCTTTTTCTTCGCTTTTAGTCAGTCCGAGAATTGTCAGATAAAAAAACCTTCCACCGTCGAAGATTCCGACTGGAAGCATGTTAACAAGGGCAACGCTGATGCTTATAAGGACCAACCACCAAAGAAGATTGTAGACAAAAACGCTTATTCCGTCGAATTTTGGCTCGTAATAAATACCGGGTTTCTTGAACGATGACAAAGCCAGATAAATTTTTCCCAAAATCCCGGAGGTTCGTTGCTGCGTAAATCCGATGCCAAGCCACGCTTTATCTTTGTTTTCAGGATGCTCTGCCAAAATGATATCTCTGTCATAAGTTTCACCATCATCGTTAATTAATGTAAGAGTGATTTTTTCTCCAGGCGAATATTTCAGGATTTCTTTTTCAAGCGAATCAAAACTTGTTATTTTTTTTCCGTTGACGCCAAGAATGATTCTTTCAATCTCTGCATTTATAGCGGGCGCATCATAATAAACAACAATTTGATTGCTGTCTTTTTGTTCTCCGAAGAATTTTTTTGTTGTTACAAAATTTCCAGAGGATTTGATTTTGTTCAATCCGTCTTCATTCATCAATTCTGCAATTCCGTCATATGTGGGATTGTTTATAAGTATTCCATTGATCGCAGTAATGCTTGAAATCGCAACAGATGCATATGGATAAGTGTCAAATATGACTCCTGAAGGGGCAAATGCATAAATGAAAAAAATCCACAAGACCCCGAAGAATAAAATTGTCGTCAGCACGTTTGCAAATGTTCCAGCAGAAAGAATCGCCAATTGACTTTTGATTTTTTTCTTCGCCATATTTTTCTCGTCGAGTTCAACGAATGCCGCAAGAAATATTGGAAGAAAAAAAGGGAAAAACCCGAAGCCAGTTGATTTTATTTTTATCTTGTCATACGCTGCAAAAATTCCGTGGGAGAATTCATGCGAAATTGCGATTATTGCAATGATTACAATCCAATAAGTAAAATAAAACGGCGGCAAAAAATCAAGATGGAAAACCTGAGGCAAATATGGAATCAATGGTGTTATCGGCGGAATTTTTATCTCTCTAACGATAGCGGGAAGCGTTATGTACAAATAAACAATCCTTCCAAGCAGATAAAACATCATAACCATGAGGATGTACCCTGTGATTATTGAGAAATAGCTTAAAATTCCGAGGGTTTTCTGGTATTTGTTCCCGACTTTGTTGATTAATTTTATTCCCCAACCTGCCTTGTACAAAAACAAAAGTCCTTCTCTTTTCAAATTTTTCCTTCTGGAATAAAGAAAAAATGAAACAAATATTACAAACACGACGAGAAAAGTCACGTCATACACGTATATGTTGTTAAAATTCATATTTTCTTTTTAATATTTTACTTCTTTTTTATTTGATTTTTAAGCGAATGAATGATAAAATTTATTTTTTCTTTATCGGGCGGAAAGATTTTCTCTTGCACTTTCTGCATTTTACTTTTCCGCTTAGGATTTTCAAAGGTTCTGCCCTTATTTTCGTGCTGCAACTTTTGCAGACAAATATATTCTTGAAAAGTCTGTTTGTCGCCTCTGGTATTTTTGCCATGTTTAATATTATAATTTGTTTTGTATTTTTATTATTATTAACTAGAAGGAGTTATTGAACCGTCTTTTAAAATATATCTTCCGGATTTTTCTGATTTTCCATCAGGTCCGCCTCTTTGTAAATCTTTAACTTCATATACAGGATAACCTCCTTGAATATATTCAAATTTTATTACTCTTGTCATTATAACTTCCTCTTGATTATTTTTTCTCCTTCAACATTCCAGTATTCAACATTTGAACCCTCTTGAATTTGTTCCTTCAATTCAATATCGCATGGAACATCAAGAGTTTCAAAACTTTCCAAATCCATAACATTAACGTTGTCCCCTATTGATAAAACCTGCGCTTTTTTCTTCTCAACAAGGGGGACTTCAAATCTTTCATGTCCCGGAACAACAATTATTTTTTTTTGTCCGCTGATTATTCCTATCGCTTCTATACGACATTTTGAACTTCCATGCTTCCCTGTCTTGCTTATGTCAACCTTTTTTACAGTGCATGGCATTCCTTCAAGAATGATATTTGTGCCGACTTTGGCTTCAGTGGCATTAATAATTTTTAAAACCATTGACTAACCAAAAAAATTAAATTTATAAAGATTTTTACCAAGAAATTTCAATGGTTTTGAAGAAAAATGACTTTGTTGAAATAGAATTCACTGCAAAAGTTAAAAACGGGGAGATTTTCGACTCGAACATAAAAAAAGATTTGCAGGAAGCAAAATTGAACATTGAACCAAAGCCTTTGGTTTTTTCCCTCGGTGCCGGAATGTTTCTCAAGGGAATCGACGATTTTCTCACGGGAAAGGAAATTGGGAAATATTCTGTCGAACTAACGCCGGAAAAGGCTTTTGGGCAAAGGAATTCTAAACTGATTCAAATAATTTCCTCTCGGGTTTTCAGGGAACAAAAACTAAATCCAGTTCCAGGAGTCATGTTCAACTTCGACGGAAGAGTTGCGAAAATCCTTTCTGTTTCAGGAGGAAGGATTATTGCTGATTTCAACAATCCAATAGCAGGAAAAACAGTAATCTACGACTTGAATGTTTTGAGAAAAATCGACGACATAAACGAAAAGGCGAAAACATTCATTGATTTTCTTTTTCATAGGGATTTAAATTTCGAGATAAAAGACAAGAAAATCATTCTGAATGTAGAGCAAAATCTTGTGAAATTTATCGAACTCTTTACCGATAAGTTCAAGGAAATTCTCGGCTTGGATTTGGAAGTGAAGGAAGAAAAAAATAAAAATCTTCCAAGTATGGACGATTTAAAAGAAGAGAAAAAGGAAAAAAAATCTGAAAGGAAAGATAAAAACGAGGAATCCGATAATCACAAGCATTGACTTAAAAAATCACAACAATTTTTATAAACAGTTTTAAACTTGGATTTTAATGGAAGAGGTTTATTCTGGTTCTGAAGTAAAGGATATTGACAGGCAACTGGAAGAACTGTTGAAAAAACAGTCGGCAAAGATAAAGATTATCGGAGTAGGCGGCGGAGGAAACAATTCTCTTAATAGGATGAAGGAAATAGGGATAAAGGGTGGAGAACTCATTGCAGTGAATACAGACGCCCAGGACCTTCTTTACACTAATGCAGATGTGAAAATTCTTATTGGAAAAGAATTGACTCAAGGGCTTGGAGCAGGAAGCAATCCCAAGGTTGGAGAAGAAGCGGCAAAGGAATCAGAGTCAGAAATAAAAAAAAGGCTTTCTGGAAGCGACATGATGTTTATTACTTGTGGTTTGGGCGGAGGAACAGGAACAGGAGCTGCTCCTGTTATTTCAAGCATTGCAAAAAAACAGGGAGCATTGATAATCGGTGTCGTTACTTTACCTTTTACAATTGAAGGAAGAAAAAGAATTGAAAATGCAATGAGTGGATTGGAAAAAATGGAATCAATTGTTGATACATTGATTGTAATTCCAAACGACAAGCTTCTTGAATTAGCCCCTGATTTGCCGTTGCAGACGGCATTCAAAATCGCCGACGTGATTTTGACAAACGCTGTCAAGGGAATTACAGAATTAATCACAACGACTGGATTGGTGAACTTGGATTTTGCAGATATAAAGGCTGTGATGTCTGACGGCGGCGTTTCTTTGATTGGAATGGGCGAAGCTGATTCCACGAACCGTGCTTTTGAATCTGTTGAAAAGGCGATAAAAAACCCCCTTCTTGATGTCGACATTTCAGGAGCGACAGGAGCCCTTATCAATATTGTCGGAGGAAATGACATGAGCCTTGACGAATGCAAAGTTGTTATTGAACACGTTGGAAAAAAATTGTCCCCGGAAGCCAAATTAATCTGGGGAGCACAAATCTCTCCAGACATGGATCGCTCGATGCGCGTTCTTCTCATTGTTACTGGAGTTAAAAGCTCGCAGATTTTAGGAAGCAGTGACAGCATTGAGGACATTAAACACAAGGAAATCGAGGATGAATTGGGAATTGAGTTTTATGGGTAAAATTAACTAACAACTTTTTCCAAAGGACTAAAATTAGTCAATTCTTTTCTTTCAATTTCCACTTGAACTTCTTGTGCATTAAGATAATTGCCTATCAAAGGGGTAAGTATATTTTTTCTAAACATTGCCTCTTCTATACATCTTATCGGATTGCTTCTTTTATATCCATGGCAATATATTGCTCCGTTGCTTGCGACATCTCCGCCATTATTCGTTAACTCGTTTCCGCAGTTTTGGCAGTAAACTTCCGACGGTTTTGTTTCAGCTCTTCTTTTAAATAAGTTAAACATCTTTTTTTATCCATTTCTTAATTTTTAAAGATTTATATGCTAAAACTTAAAAACCTCTTTCTTCTATTTTTTTAATGAACACAAAAGAAATGCTCGTCCATGGAAAGTCATTTTTGCTGAAATGCAAAAGAGTCTGGCACATTCTCAAAAAGCCAACGATGGACGAGTTTTGGATGGTTACAAAAATTTCTGCTCTTGGAATTGCAGTCATCGGCGTCTTGGGATTTGCCATATCTATAGTTGTGAACATGTTTTTTTAGAGCTCCCAATAATCTTATAAACCCTCTTTATCTGAAGCAAAAATGTCATTGGACAAAAAATTAACTGTAGAAGAAATTGCTAGAGAGGGAGGAGTAGGTGGCGGACCTGAATGCTACAGTGGAAGAGGTGCAACGTTATCTGATTTAAATTCTAAAAAACTGGAGAGAATTTATTCTTTAATTGAGAATAATCGCGGAAGAGAAGCGGCTGAAAATTTTGTTCAAATGGTTGAAGAAATCCCTGTTTTATCTGCAACAGATTTTCTTATTAGTTTGAGTGCACTGGAAAGGAATGGTTGGAAATATGATATTGAAGAAGTAAAAAGCGATGCAGTTGTAGGAATTGTAGTAAGAAAAAATGAAGATGGAAGTTATAACGGATTGCATGGGGGACTATCTGTAGTATCTGCTCTTTCAAAAGGTAACAGAGACGATACTTTGGCCATAAGACGCCAATTTTTAATTAATCATAAAAGAAAAATTAATCCAAGAGTATTTTACGATTCCAGTAGAATTCCAAGAGGCTACGAATTCTAACAGAAAGAATTATAAATGTAAATTTTTACCTTATATCACTACTCCTTTTTCATTAAGGCGTAGCGGAGCAAATAAATTGACAAATTTAAGGGAAAGTTAGTGTAAGAAAACCGTAGGTTGTCGTACAATGATATTTATTATCAAGGTTATAACGAACAAGGAAGAAAGGGCAATCGAGATGATTGCTGAGAGAGCTGAGAAGAAAAATCTTAATGTTTATTCTGTTTCAAAGCCTCATGGGCTTCGTGGATACATTCTTCTCGAGGCTGAAGATAGAGAGAGCGCGGAAGAGGCTGTTTTCAACTTACCTTACATAAAAGGAATAATCGGAAAAACAATTTCCTACGAGGAAATAAAAAACATGGTAGAACCTTCTGTAACGGCAATTTCAATAAAGGAAGGCGACATAGTTGAAATGATTGGCGCGACATTCAAGGGAGAAAAAGCAAAAGTTTTAAGAGTTGACAAGCAGAAAGAAGAAGTTGTCATAAATTTGCTTGGCGCGGCTGTTTCATTTCCCGTGACAGTGAAACTTGACAATGTGAAAGTCATAAGACGCGAAGATGAAGAAGATGAAAATTAAAAATATTTTCTCTAACGGGAAAACATAGAGGAAGAAAACGAATAAAAATGATAATAAAAATTCTAGCCGATGGAGGAGCAATGGCGCCAGGTCCTGCACTTAGCCAGAAACTCGGGCCTGCGGGAATTAATATAGGACAGGTAATCCAGAAAGTCAACGAGGCTACAAATTCTTTCAAGGGAATAAAAGTTCCTGTTGAGATTTCCGTAAATCCTGTAACAAAAACTTTTGAAGTCAAGGTTTTTTCCCCTCCTTCTTCTGAATTGCTTAAAAAAGAACTTGGAATTGAAAAAGGTTCAGGAATCCATGACAAGATAAAAGTCGGCAATGCTTCAATCGAGCAAATAATTTCCGTCGCGAAAACAAAATTTTCAAACATGCTTGCCCGCGACTTGAAGGCAGCTGTAAGAAATATCGTCGGAACTTGTGTCAGCCTCGGCATTTTGATTGAAAGCAAGCATCCTCATGAAGTCCAGAAAGAAATTAATGAGGGAAAATACGACAAGGAAATAAAAAATGAAATCACAGAAACTCCAAAAGAAAAAAAGAAAGAGCTTGACGATTTCTTCAGGAAAATAAAGGAAGAGCAGGACAAGATATTGAAGGCGGAGCAGGCGGTAAAGGAAGCTGAAAAAGCAGCTCAAGAAACAGCTGCTCCAACAGCCGCGGCATCGGCAGCAACCCCTGTAAAAGCACCGGCAAAGGCAAAGTCGGCGAAGTAATCAAATAGTTTTTAAATAAAATTTTGATTGTTTCTTAAAGGAAAGTTGGGGCTGTGGGCTAGTTTGGTACGCTTTCAGGTTTGGGACCTGACGACCCCGGTTCAAATCCGGGCAGCCCCATTTTTGTTAAAATGATATCTAAAAAATCATTAATTATTTTTATTGATGACTCTGGAAATGTACTAATCCAAGATAGAAGAAAAATTAAGAAACTGGGAAAACCTTATGGGTTTTTTGGCGGATCAATCGAAATTGGAGAATCTCCTAAAGAAGCAATTATAAGGGAGGTTAAAGAGGAGCTTTCTATAGACTTAAAGAATTTTAGATTATTTAAAAATATAAATGAAGAAAATTTAGAATGGTATTTATATATAGCCGATATGCCAAACTTAAATGAAATAGATGTGAAAGAGGGGGCTGAAGTTTTTATCCCTATAGAAAAAGCTTTACATTTAGATATTTCTGATAGAGATAAACAGATGTTGGCTTTGGTTAAAACAGAACACTTAAAAACCAATTTCTGATTAAATAATAAAATGCCTGCAAAATTAAAGAAATCAAAATCATCGGGAAGGTTTGGAGCAAGA
>ERZ1292623.3259-Hain-H51-01um-R1-3259-length-13931-cov-4_pt2 | contig 10097 bp, 9 predicted proteins | sample MGYA00564398_ERZ1292623 | MGnify/ENA primary metagenome ERZ1292623 (study PRJEB36523, sample SAMEA6512633) | groundwater metagenome | collected 2019-01-07 | study: AquaDiva: Metagenomics assemblies of 32 groundwater samples
GGCCGCCAGATGTCGGGGTTGTTGACGGTAATTTTGCCTTCAGACATGGCGGTCTTGTACATGGCGTTGACGATGAGGTCCATGCGCATCCGCTTGCTGTAGCCGCAGACGGTGCCTTGTCGCATGCTTATAACCGAAAAGTTTTCATCCTGTAGATCGAGCACTCCGCGTTCTCCTTGTAGCTTGGAGAGTCCGTAGGGATAATTTGAAGAGGCGGGCGACTCTTCGTCAAAGACCTTATTTTCGGTATATCCGTATACCGAGCAGGAAGATGCGTATACAAAACGCTTCACACCGGCTTTTTTTGCTATATACGCCAGGTACGAAGGCAGAGCCGCGTTGAAGATAAAGTTTTTAGAAGGACTATGCTCGGCCATGGGGTCATTGGAGAGGCCGGCCAAAAAGATAAAATCGTCAAACCCGGCCATATCAGCCTCGGTGCACTCGAACAGGTCTTTTTTTGTGACTTTGACTCCAGTGGGTAGGTGATTGCCGAACCACAGAAGGTCTATGACCTCTACCTCATAGCCAGCCTCGACCAACAGAGGCACCAATTGAGTGCCGATGTAGCCGGCGCCACCGCCTACCAGGGTTTTTTTATTTGCCATAAGTTTTGTATTTGGCGGTATTGAGCGAGGTGTCTTTAGGGACCATAAACGCTACATCCTTTATGGACATCTTGCCGGGTGTTGCGCCGAGTGCTTTTGCATACTGGTACACCGAGCGGCGCGGATGTCCCAAATGAATAATACCGCGTGCGCCGGATTTGAGCATAACGACTATCTTCTTGGCTATCACGTCGACGCTTTCGCGGCTCGTGTAGTGGTCGACGAAGGCCTTGTCGTACGGAAACACTTTATCTCCAAAGGACGTTCTGATGATGAGGTAATCGTCGAGCATACGGACGGCCGCCTCGCCGCCGAGCTTGGACCAAGCGTATTTGTTGACCGGCAACACCGCGTCGTCCTCTTTGTAGTTGCCTTTCTTACCGTCGAAGACGTAGTCGGTGGATAGATATACCAGTTTTATTTTGTGGAGCCAGCACAGTTTTGCAAGCGTAGCAGTGGCGATTATATTTACGTCTATGGCCTTTTGCGGGTCTTTATCTATGAGCGGGGGCGAGATGAACGCAGCAGCATGGATAATCACCGATGGGCGATGTCTGCGAATATACCTTTCCATTTTCTTTTCGTCCGTAACGTTAAAAGCAACGGAGGCGGGGAAGTATGCTTTGGGCAAAATCTTTTTGAGCTCGGTTCCAAGCCTGCCACTCCCGCCGGTCACGAGTACGTGCTGTGGGTTAAACTTTGCCATATATAAAATTGGCCGAGCGCGCGTCGGCTCCCCAGTTTTTAACGCTTAAACCCAAGCGGTCTTTTTCGGTAACAATCAGCGCCGGAGATGCCGCGGCCGTGTCAAAATTCGCCTTGAGCCCCTTGTCTGCCAGCGACCAATCGAGGTCTGGGGCGAGCGGTGAGATGCCTGCTTCGAAGCCGGGACTGTACTGCCCGGTGCATAGGTACTCGATTGCCGTGGGCTCCAAAAACAGATTGCCGTGGGCAAAGCCGGGTGGCACCCATATCCACTCTCCGCTCTCTGCTGCAGGGCTGTGGCGCATTTCGTATGCAATAACCTTTCCAAAGGTGGGTGAGTCCGTGCGGATGTCGGCGATTATGTCTATCATACGGCCGTACAGTACGCGGACCAGCTTGCCCATGTACGGGTTCCATTGGAAATGGAGTCCGCGGAGCGTGTGGGGGAGGGAAAAACTTTCGTTTTGCTGGACTATCTCGGTGGAGCCAAAAAAAACCAATTCAGGCCGGGACGCAAAGTCGCTTTTACGGAAGCTCTCGGTAAAATATCCGCGGTTGTCCTTAAATAAGGCGAATTGCACGACCTTTATTTCAGGCAGAGCCAAAGTTTTGACGGACAGTATTTTCATGAGAAGATGCGGATACAATACTATATTATGTCTGGAAAAGAAACGTATATCGACCTGCTAAAAAAAGTCCTGCTAGACTACCACCGCACGGGACTGGAGTACAAACCACTCCAAACTTATAACTGTCATTGGAAGAACCGGCTTCTGATGGTTTTAGACAAATATCTGCGCCTGAAAGGGTTCGCGGTCGTGCGCCAGAACCCGTTTGCCTTTATGGAGAACCGCCTGCGCAAATATGGCCCCGCAAGCGCGGAGACCATGATAGGTGTGGCGCGCATGGACAACATTGAGTACTGCATACGCGAGATTGCCAAAAATAATATTGAGGGGGATTTGATTGAGTGCGGCGTGTGGCGCGGCGGGGCTACTATCTTTATGAAAGCACTTGTAGACGACCTAGGTCTTACTAAAACCGTCTGGGTAGCTGACTCCTTCCAAGGCCTCCCTAAACCTCAGGGTGATATAGAGAAGTACGACCACCACTACATTTTTGACGAGATGGTTGTGCCGCTCGAACAGGTCAAAGAAAACTTCCGTAAATACGGACTGCTTGACGATGGGGTGCAGTTCCTCGAGGGGTGGTTCAAAGACACATTGCCGACCGCACCCATCAAGAAGCTGGCGCTCCTGCGCGCGGACGGAGATATGTACAGCTCAACTATAGATATTCTTGAGAATCTCTACCCTAAACTCTCAAAGGGGGGGTTCTGCATTATCGATGACTATGGCCAAATTCCGAACTGCCGCAAAGCTGTAGACAATTACCGGCGCGAGCATGGCGTTACCGACGAAATAATCGACATAGACGGCGAGGGAGTGTATTGGAAAAAGACGTAATCGAGTGATTGATAAAACTTTACTTTTCAAGTAACATCACACGATGCAAGGTTTTGGCAAGTCAACCGTACTAGTGTCCGGGGGAGCTGGGTTTATCGGCTCCAATTTTATCCGGCAGCTGCTTTTGGCGCACCCCAAGGCGTCGGTCGTATGCGTTGACGCCCTTACTTACGCCGGCAATAAAGAGAACCTCAATGGCTTGCCCACAAGACGCCTTGTTTTTATCAAGGGCGACATAGCCGACAAAGCGCTCATGGCGCGATTGGTCAAAAAGTATAAGCCGTCCTACGTTATCAACTTTGCGGCGGAGTCTCATGTGGACAGGAGTATTCATGGAGGCGCGGAGGAGTTTGTCCGGACCAATGTACTGGGCACCGCGGTATTGCTCGGCGCGCTCCGGGGCGCGCAGTCGCTCAAAAAATTCGTACAAGTAAGCACCGACGAGGTATACGGCGCGTTGCCGCTCGGCTCCCGCAGGAAGTTTACCGAGCAAAGTCCCTTGGCGCCCAACTCCCCGTATGCGTCGTCCAAAGCTGCCGCAGACCTCGTCGTGCGCTCATTTTGCATGACGTACGGCTTGCCGGTGGTCATAACGCGATGCTCCAACAACTACGGTCCATACCAGCATCCGGAAAAACTTATTCCCTACTCGATAACGCGGCTTATCGAAGGAAAACCGGTAGCTATATACGGCGACGGGCGCTACGTGCGCGATTGGATACACGTCGAGGACCATTGCTCGGCGCTTGCGCTCGCTCTCTTACGCGGAGCGCCGGGGGAGGTTTACAATATCGGGGCAGATGACGAAGTGAGCAATATAGCGCTCGCGCGCAGAATGTTGGCGTATTTTAAAAAAGACGAATCGTGCATTCTTTACGTCAAAGACCGCCCGGGACACGACCGACGATACGCTATAGACGCTTCTAAAATAAAAAAGGAGCTGAGGTGGAAACCAGCGCGCTCACTCAACTCGTCACTTGAGCAGACCGTCAATTGGTACACAGAAAACACCCTCTGGGTGCGTCGAGCGCTCTCGCGCGCTGGTGTCGCCAACACGCATATCTAATGCTAGACTCTAGCCTATATGAAATTGACCTATCCGAAGCACCATTTCGTAAAAACAGGACATATTGAGCGTTGCCAGATTTGCAATTCGTCTAAGTTGCATACCGTTCTTGACCTCGGTCATCAGCCGCTCTGCGATACGCTGCTTACTAAAGAAATGCTGAATGAGCCCGAAAAGACGTACCCTTTGCGCATGGTGTGGTGTGCAAGTTGCACCGGTGTACAGATAGATTATTGCGTCGACGGGAAGGATGTTTATCATCCCGGATATCCGTACCGGAGCGGCATCTCCAAACCACTGGCCGATTACCAGCGACTTATCAGCCATTCACTAATCGAAAAATATAATTTGAACGGGAAAGATTTAGTTATTGATATCGGCTCCAACGACGGCACTCTCCTTAGCGGTTTTAATAAGAAGGGCATAAGAACGCTTGGTGTCGAGCCGACAAATATTGCCAAATACGCGAACGCGCACGGCATTAAAACGCTCCAATCTTTTTTCGACATCAAAACATCCCAAAAAATAAAGAAAGATTACGGCAAGGCCGCGGTCATTACCACGACGAATGTCTTTGCACACATGCAGACTATCGGTGAGGTCGTCATGGGTGTCTACAACTTATTGGAAGATGACGGAGTATTTATTTCTGAAACGCATTATTTGCTCGACGTGATACGTGGAGGCCAGTTTGACACCATCTATCACGAACACTTGCGTACATACTCCCTGCGGTCTCTCATCGCCCTATTTAAGCAATACGACTTTACCGTGACCGACGTGGAACGCGGTAGCAGATACGGAGGCAATATCCGCGTGCATGTCACTAAAGGAAAAGGGCGGAAAGTAAGCAAAAATGTAACAAATCTGCTGAGAGAAGAAAAAACCGCCGGATTGGGCAAAATACAAACCTATGAAAAATTCGCGCGGCGCGTCAAAAGGGCCCGTCTTGAGTTCATGGACTTTCTCATAAAGACCAAAAAATCAGGAAAGTCGATTGTGGCCAAGTCTTCTCCCGGGCGTGCCGTAACGCTGCTTAACTACTACGGCGCTGATAAAGAGATGATTCCTTACATCGCCGAAGTCGATAAAGGCCTTAAGATAGGCATGTATCTGCCTGGCAAGCACATCCCCATCGTGCACGAGCGCATACTTTTTAAAGATAAGCCCGCATATGTGGTAATGCTTGCGTGGCACTACGGCGAGTTTATTATGAAACGGCTGAAAAAAGCGGGACTTAAATCCGACTTTGTAATTCCACTACCTGACTTCCGCATCGTTAAAAACTCAAAAGTATAGAGTGTTGAACATTGGCATTATCGGCGGAGGGTTCGGCACGGTCGGGCTGCTCCCGGCTTTTAAGTCGGTCAAAGGATGCAAGGTTGTTGCGGTCTGCAGAAAAAGATCAGATTGGCGGTCGCTTCTCGACAGAAAAGATATCCATGCGGTCGCTATAGCTGTCCCTCCGCGCGCCCAGTATGAGATTGCGAAAGTTGCCATAAAAAAAGGATTGCATATATTTGCTGAAAAGCCGCTTGCGGCCAATACGCGACAGGCGGCGGAGTTGTACGAACTTGCTCGCAAGAAGCATATTACGCACTGCGTTGATTTTATATTTCCAGAAATTGCCGAGTGGAAGAAAGTAAAAAAGTTGCTGGAGAGCAAAAAGTTCGGTTCGCTGAAACATGTCTCGGTTGATTGGAATTGGCAAAGCCACGACATACGCCTTAAGCGGTGGTCGTGGAGAACTAAAATTAATGAAGGGGGTGGCGCGCTATCTTTCTATTTTTCTCACGGTTTGTACTATCTTGAGCACTTTGCCGGCAAAATTATTGACGCAGAAACTTTGTTTGAGCATGCTCCACTCAATCCAAACGACGGTGAGTCGGGGCTTACCATGCGTCTGAAGTTTAAAAAAGGAAGAACAGGTGAAGTGCGCCTGTCGTCCGACTCTATCGGTTCTACAGAGCACAGGGTTGTCTTTATCTGCGAAAACGGTGTCATCGTGCTCGAAAATAAAGACGCAGTGGTTGATAATTTTATTGTCAAAACATACAGCGACGCTGGAGAGAAGCGCGTGAGAGTGCCGAAAGATAAGCAACTAAAAAAAGAAGACGAACGGGTAAAGATTGTGAGAATACTTGCAAAAAGATTCGTCCGCGCGTGCATACGCAGTCAGCAGATGGTTCCCTCCTTCGCCGAAGGCTTGCGCGTACAGGAACTCATAGATAGGATAAGAGCATGAAAGCGGTTATTTTAGCTGGCGGCACCGGTACCAGGCTTTATCCGTTGACACTTGCTGTAAACAAGCACTTATTGCCTGTTTTCGATAAACCGGTGATTTATCACGCGATTGAGAAGTTGGTAAATGCCGGGATATCAAAAATCATGATTGTTACATCGCCGCATCATATTGATTCGTTTGTTAAGCTTCTCGGCTCCGGACAGAATTTCATGTCGAAGACAAAAAAAGGAAAGCAGATACAAATTGTGTACAGTATACAAAACGAGCCAAGCGGCATTGCACACGGGCTGTACTTTGCTGAGGACTATATTGGCACAGATAATTGTGTGCTGTTTCTTGGGGATAACATCTTTATGGATGATATTGCACCCGCCATTAAGAACTTCAAAAAAGGCGCAACCGTTTTTTTGAAGGAAGTCGGCGATCCGCAGCGGTTTGGTGTAGCAACTATCGATAGCAAAGGTACGGTAACGGACATTGAAGAAAAACCTAGTAAACCTAAAAGTAATCTTGCGGTTACCGGTCTCTATATTTATGACAACACCGTTTTTAAAAAGATTCGCCAGGTACCAAAGAGTAAGCGCGGCGAATATGAAATTACCGATTTGAACAATCTGTATATTAAGGAAGGTACTTTGCACTCGCATATTTTAAAAAAAGAATGGTTTGATATAGGTACTATAAATAGCCTCCACGAGGCATCGCTGTTTATGAAGCATAGGGCACACAATGAAAGAAAAACCTGATATTTCCATCGTTGTTTTAAATTACAACACCTCCGACCTCCTCAACGGGGCGCTCCGTTCGATAGTATCTACCGTAGGCGACTTGAAAATAGATGTGACGGTTATTGACAATTCATCGTCTGACGGCGGATTCTCTCGCGTTGATTCTATGTACAAAAGTGACGCGCGATTTAGGTTTGTGCAGAACGAAAAAAATGTCGGGTGGGCGACGGTCAACATAATGCTCGAGACTGCCGGCCGCTACATCCTGACACTCGACCCGGATGCCGTGCTCCATACGGGCGCCATGCAGGCGCTGATGCAGTTTATGGACCGCACACCTAGTGCCGGTGCGGCGACCGCAAGACTCCTCAACCCGGATGGCTCCGCACAACTCTATTACCGCCGCATCATGACGCCGCTGTATTTCTTTTTTACCACTCTTTTGGGTAGGGTTATCGATAAATATCTGCTCGGATTGCGCTATTTTAAACGCTACCGGTATGGCGGCATCGATATTACGCGCGTTTCGGAAGTAGAGCAGCCGGCGCTGCCGTGTCTTATCTGGCGCAGAGAGGCGGTTGGCGACTGCATTATTGACCCGGAGCTCGCGTTCCAGTTTACGGATGTAGACATGTGTAAACGGCTCTATAACCTCGGATACAAGATATATCTCGTTCCGGAAGCTGCCGCCACCCATCTGAAGTCAGTCTCGTACGGCCGTCGGAGCGGTGCGTGGCGCCGCCGCGTGTATAACCGCAGCATCAAAATCTATTTTTGGAAGCATTACCCTGTTTTTTTTCCGTTCTTCTGGGTCCTTTTTGTCTCTGACCAAATGCTCCGCGCGCTATTGCGGTACACTACGGGGCGCGAGCCGCTGCAGTAACCATAATCGTTTTGCCACCGTTGTAACCCGTATGTCTGCGCACGAAGAACGAAATATTATATTCCTTTCAGAATTGAAGCATGTGGACATGCTTTCCGAGTTTCTTTCCAAGCATGTCGACTTGCAAAAAGAGGGATATTTAATTGTCTCTTTAGATGCAGAAATAGAACATGTTCTGACTGAAAAAAAGATACCATTCCGGTCGGGCAGAGATTACCGTACCCTGACTCCCGAGCCGATGACTCTCGGCGAAGAATGGCTGACTGCTCTGTTTGACGATGTACGATGGAAGTCCTTCAGTTACAGGGGAGTATCGCTCTCGCGTATTTATTTCTTTCCCATACAGGCGTATCTGACTCCGCTCATCTATTACTTCGATATCGTTGCAAACGTTTTTGCGCGGCATTCCATGCTCACGCGATGCATTGTCTTCCCTTCGACAACAGTGGTTCCGCCGCGCGGGTTTTGTTTAGAAGTCCACAGTATTAAAACAGTTGTTGACGTGGTGACCTATCTGGCTGCAAAGAAAGGCATAGAAGCGCTCATTCCAGAAACTGCGTCGCCGATGCGCGCGCAGACATCCGCCGCGTCTTTTAAAGTCAAACATACGTTGTTTAGTCTTGGCATAGGTCTTTTAAATACGGCAGTCTCATGCGTGCGCCGAAAACGGAGCCTGCGCATACTCGCAAGCGATTACTGGGTCAATCTTGAGCCGTACCTAAAAGCCATCGATTCGGCCGAAGTTTTTCTTCTTGACAGGAGGCAAGTATTTAGTGTGGGGCTTTCTAATATATGGAGATTCCGCATGCGTTTTGTACATATGGACGCATACGCAAATAATGCATCTTTTGAAAGAGATAATACTCTAAAAAAAATTATAGAGATGTGGCAATTAATCAAAAATGATTCTGCGATGCCTACGTTTCTATTTCGAGGCTTTTCCATTCAACCTTTAATTGTCAAAGTGCTCGACACGGTTGTTGACGACATTATCTCGCACGTTCTTAAAGACATTGACGATACCTATGCGCTTTTGGCGCGTTTGAAGCCCGATGTGGTAGAGCTTCGCTCGACTATGAGCGGCCAGACGCATTTTGTTATTCTTGCGCGGGTTGCGCGTGAGATGGGAATACCCTCTCTAGAAATGCAGCACGGAATAGAGTATTACGGCCCCGGCTCGATGGATAGGCGCCATAGCGCTGAACACATGGGCGTATATGGATCCCTCACGCAGAGAGAGCTTCAGGAGGCGGAAGATTCCATCACTACTCACGTGGTCGGCTCTCCGCGCTTTGACGTATACGGGTCGCTACCGCAAACCAATCATGCCAGACAAGGAATTCCGCCTACAGGAGTAACCGTGCTTTGCATTGCGCCTCCAATTAAACCAGGAACGATTGACACCTATGATATTGAAGAGTACTTTTCTGCAACGGCTGCCGCTGTGCGAGGAGTGCTTGGCTCTTCGGTTACTATCAAACTCCGAGCAGGACCTTATCGCCAATCTTTTTATGAGACGGCTCTGGAGCACACGTTTCAGGGAGTACCGTACAATATTGCCCAATATGAGCCACTCGCCGAAGCTTTTTCACAGGCGGATATCGTAGTGTCGCACTATTCGACCACTACTCTCGAAGCGCTGCAATGCGGCAAGCCGCTTATCTACTTTGGCGTTTCTCCGGGTTTTGAACTTATGGCTGAATATCACTTGGCTCTCTACGGGCAAAAGGGCGCGTTGATAATCGCAAAGACTAGAGAAGAACTTGCACATAGCATGCACACGCTCGCAAAAGATCCGAATGCCCGCGAACAAATGTCCCGCGCGGCTACCGTATTTCTCGAAAAAGAATACGCTTTCGACGGCAAGGCTAGCGAACGCGCCGCGGCGCTCATTATCTCGATCGCGTCTTTAAAGCCGCGATAAAGGCTATTATAAGTATATGCGCGTTATTGCACGACTTGATATAAAAGGCCCCAACGTGGTTAAAACAGTGAGGACCGAGGGCCTGCGCGTTGTGGGGACACCCAAGGACCTCTCCGAGCGTTACTACGCGGATGGCGCTGACGAGCTGGTATACATAGACATCGTAGCAAGCCTCTATCAGCGTAATTTGGATTTCGAACAACTCAAGTCTGTGTCCGAGAATGTTTTTATTCCACTTACTGCCGGCGGCGGCATACGCTCGCTACACGACATAGGGATGGCTCTTCGTTCCGGTGCTGATAAGATAGCGCTTAATACCTATGCCATAAAAGATCCGGAGTTCATCCGCAAAGCTGCGGAAGTGTACGGACCGCAATGCATCGTACTATCCGTCGAGGCAAAAAAGACTGGTGATGGGAAGTGGGAGGCATTGACCGACGGCGGCAGAGAGCGCACCGGTATTGATGCTCTG
>ERZ1292623.5493-Hain-H51-01um-R1-5493-length-10097-cov-6_pt1 | contig 10097 bp, 18 predicted proteins | sample MGYA00564398_ERZ1292623 | MGnify/ENA primary metagenome ERZ1292623 (study PRJEB36523, sample SAMEA6512633) | groundwater metagenome | collected 2019-01-07 | study: AquaDiva: Metagenomics assemblies of 32 groundwater samples
TCATCTTCCGCCGTATCAGCCACCGGAGAGGGGAGAGTTTCACCAATGCTTGTCGTTTGTATAAAACTCCCTTTCCCTGCCCCAGTAGCCAGCACGGCGTAAGCCGCGGTCAATAATAAGAGCATTAAAATCAATGGAATTATTTGTTTTTTATTTTTCATAGGACTCTTCCATATCCTCATCGGAATTCCAACAAATATCGCAATATATTCCATTTTCCATCCGATGAAAAACATCTTCCATATTGATTTCTTCTCCGCAATTTGTACAAATGAATTTAGCCGGTTCAGTTTTATTGATATTGTCATTCATACGATTAAGCCGACCCTTCTCTTTTGATAAGACTATTGATAATTTCGTTCTCGCTTTTATTCGCTATTTTTTCAATTTCTTCCACCTTGATTTCTCCCAATGACTTGAGATTAAATGCCAAATCAGCCGGAAAACTCTGCCTGATGGTTGCCAGCGCCTCATCGGAGTTTTCAGCCACAACCACCTTGAACTGGTCTTGAAAGTTTATGTTGAAGAAGTATAATTTTTTCATAATTTTAATTCATTGGGAAGGTCTAATATGGGCGGTTCTTTTGTACCATCAGCGTATCCGTTATCATAAAGCCATGTATCGCGAACCGATAAGAAAACTTTATAATTCTTTTTCCAGTCCGGCTCCAGAACGAATCTATATCCATTTTTGTTTTGCGCCCCCAATTGCAAAATGGCCGTATTTTGAATCTTCAAGTCTGTATTTTCTTCCACCGCATTCGCGTAAGCCGCTATTTGAAGGTAAAAACTGTTATGGATAGACTTACTCGACTTCCAGTCGATTAAACACAACTCATCTCCAATCTTCGCAATACAATCAACTGTTCCGGCATATCCGCCTTTCTTCGAGAAAATAGGCATTTCCGTCGCTATAATCTCCGGATTGTATTCAGCGTGCCAATCAACAAAAGATTTGATTTTCGCAAATTCTTCCGTTGTGAATCCACCGCTATACAGCGTATTGCCGGCGAATAGATCCTCAATGGCGGAATGGATTTTTGTTCCTTTCCGCCCCGCTTCGTCCCGCAACACCCGCGATTCGTGAAATCCATTATCGGCCACCCATTTCGTTAATTGTTCGCTTGTCGGATAGGCATTGAGATAGGTCGTCACGGAAGAGAAGTGTCCCAAGAATTTTTCTTTCTTCCCTTTCTTTGCGTAAATAACGTAAATGGAATACCAGTGTTGGGATAAAGTTTTTGCAAGTTCTATCCTATAATTTTTAAGAATTTTCATATCTTTTTCTTTCTTCCTTTTATGATGTTTTTCTCCAATTTTTCTTTTTTTATTGAATTCACTTATTTTCTTTTTGTGTTCTTCTGAAATTTTTTTACCCTTATGAGCTAATCCTATTTTTTCTCTTGTGTTTTTAGAAACTAAATGACCGATACTCGTTTTACTTATTTTCATTCTTCTTATTTTTTCAATATCAGGATCAATTTTTCTATTTTTACTAATTACTTTTTGAGCACAAAGATTACTACAAAATCTTCTTTGACTCCATTGATTATAAGAATAACTTAATGGTTTAGAATAGATTTTTTGGCAGGATTCACAGTACCTATTAATGTTAATCATTAAAATTAGGTAAAGCTGTTTCTTTTTGTTCATCTAAGAATTTTTCGTCCATAGTACCAATATATACCTTAATCATCTTGAATCCAGAGTACCCTTTTTTCTTCGGTTCTCCTTGTTCGGTGAAAACAACTTTTACTTTTTGACCGATTTTCGCTTTTTTCATTCCGCCGTCAATGGTTTCGCGGCCGCCCCATACGATGAAATAATCTCCGGCTCCGCATTTGATTCCCGGTTCAATCGCTTTTTTGTTCTCATCGGTCTCGTGATATTCGCCCTTATCCGATTTTATCTCGTAAACATTTTTTCTGACTAATCCTTTTTTATCATCTTGAACTTCCCGAACAACAATATCCGTAAGAGTTCCCTCAATGTTGTCCCCTACTTTTCCGAAAGAAACGGTTGATGATTTAACTTCTTGCCATTGTGATTCTGCTGTCATATAAATATTTAATTATTTATTGAATAATAGATAATTCACTTCGTTTGTTTGCTTAGTTCTTTTTTACGACCTTTAAGTTCTCTGTATAATGTAGCGTATGGAATCTTGTACAGTTTTGACAAAGACCTGATGGATAATCCTGTTTTGTACTGTTTTCGAATCACTCGAATATCGTAAATTGCCGTTTGTTTTTGCATAATTTATAAAAGTTATCAACAGTTATTCACTTACCATTGACAAGTATAAATTATTTTGTTAAACTTGTCAATAGCCCTAAAAATAAGTGGATAACTTCTTTTATGAATCAACCACTACCTCAAAAATCCCTTGGTTTATACGAGTTAATGGCCATTTTTCCCGAAGCAAAGCCGTACATTAAAAAAAAACTGGCAAGAGAGATAAAGGAATGCAAAGAAGACCTTGAAAAAGCGCTGGAGATTGAACAGGAATGTAATAAGGTGATTGCCGTTGCGCCATGGCAAGACCAGTGGTATCTTAAGATGGTGTCTTTGGAGATTTATGTGGCGCATTTCAGAGAGGGGAGAGAAAAGACAATCAAGAGGAATAAATTTATGCTTTCGGCTATGAAAGAGCCTGACAAAAAAAGACCGGGGAATATCACGCCAGCAGACATTGAGGCGGCGAAGAATGTGCCGATTGAGACGCTGATTGAAGTGAATAGCGCCGGATTCGCGCATTGTCCAAATCATACGGATAAAACACCATCGCTAAAAGTGTATAAAAATCAAAATAGGTGGTGGACTTTTTGTTGCCAGCAAGGAACGGATAATATTGATTTGATGATGGCTCTTCATAAATGTGATTTTATCACGGCGGTAAAAAAATTGTTAAACAAATAAATAAAAGAAAAAAACTTGTGATACCAAACGAAGTGGTAAAAAAATTGAAGGAGATGGTTGAGAGGGTCTATTTAATCAAAGACCCGTATATTTGCGAGGTCATGATAGCCTCTATCATCGCGCACCGCTTGTCTTCCGACCCGGCGTGGATTGTGATTGTGGGCTCAAGCGGAAGCGGTAAAACGGAATTTATCAACTGCATATCCGCCTGCGACGCAGTTCATTCTTTATCGGCCATAACGACCAACACCTTTATTTCCGGACAAAAAAATACGGGCAAGGAAACTTCCTTGCTTTTGAAAATAAAAGATAAAGACAACTTGCCAAGGGGAATCATCACTTTCAAAGACATGACCTCTCTTCTTTCAGAAAAAAAAGAAAACAGAGATGTAATTATGGGACAACTGCGGGAAATCTATGACGGAAAATATTCCAAAGGATTCGGAACCGGCGAAACAATCGAGTGGAACGGCAAAATAACGGTAATCGCGGGCGCCACGCATATTATTCACACGATGAGACAAGAATACGCCGCCATGGGCGAGCGTTTTTTGTTGTACGAGATGATTCAACCGGACGGCAAAATGGCCGCCAGAAAGGCCATGAAGAATCAAGAAGATGGTCTTATGCAGGAAAAAAGAGGCGCTTTGGCCGCCGCTTTCCGCAAAGCGATTGACGAGGAACTGGAAATTCCCGATGATTTTCCTCCCATGGATGAAAAAATCATCACAGAGGTCATTGACCTCGCTGAAATGACTACAAGGGCTCGCTCTGACGTGCAAAGGAACTGGAGGTCTCCTAAACAGGAAATTATCAATATCTCGCCGCCTGAAATGCCCACACGCTTCTCAGGGGCTTTGCAGGCCATGGCTAAGGCTTTGATGGTCTTAGGGTATAATGAAAGTGGTTTAGTGGAGCTTCTGGCCCGCCACAGACCCATTCTGGTTAAGCTCTCGCTGGATTCTATTCCTAAAAATAGGAGAACGACAATGCAGGAATTGTCAAAATACGAGGTGCTGGAAACTGCGGGGCTGGCTATCAAGCTGAATTTACCCACATCCACCGTCAAAATATGGATTGAGGATCTCGTCGCCTTGGGTATTGCTCAACGCGAGAAGGGTTCGGGGAGCAAAGGAGACCGATGGAACATTCTGCCCGAATACAAAAAACTGGTTCAAGCATTTGAGGGAATCAAAAGCGAGGGGAAAGAATTGACCGAGGCGGATATGGAGCTGGAGGCGGGACCCGCGGAAGGCATGGAGAATTCAGAATTGAAGTCTATGAAACTGCCTGATTTCGAGTAGCCCTATGTTTTCTTGCTTTGTGCTTGTGTTTATTTTGATGGTAAGAGGCTAAAGCTCTCTTTTTTTTAAGCTCTTTGTGGGTTGAACACCATTTTAAATATCTTTGGTAAGATTTTTTATAGTATTCTTTCTTTTGTTCCGGCGTGAGAGCATGATAGGCCGCGATTTTTCTTGCGTTACTCGGAAACGCAACGAATTTTTTATAACAATGAAAGCACATTTTTTGCTGTGCTCTGGCGGAAAATCGGCGAGGTCTGAATTGAACACCGCATTTCCGACAAAAAATAATCAACTTGATGTCTTTGTAGAAGCGGCCTTCGCGGTAGAATTTATTCCGGCTCATAGGTTAAAAGGTCTTTTACTTCTTTAATACTAATCGGTTCTTTTCCTAAAAGCTGACTCGACAAATCGGCTTTTTTATAGAGTATTTTTTTTACTGCAAAATCCAAAGTGCCAACTCCCAGCAGATTATAGACCATCACGGTGTTTTTCTGTCCAATGCGATGAGCGCGACCTATACGCTGTTCAAATTTCGCCAAACTAAAGGGCAAGTCGTAATTGATGATGGTGTCAGAAACCTGAATGTTCAAGCCAAACTGCCCGGCACTGCTTAAAATGCACAGCTTTTTTTCGGGATTCTCATTAAACTCTTTCAAAACTTTTTGCCTTTCTTCATCTTTTGTTTCCCCGATAATCATCACAGACTGCGGGTATTTTCTTTTGATTATCTTACACATCTCGCTGAATTCACTGAAAATAATAATCTTGTGTTCTTGATTTTCTTCCAATAGTTCGGCCAAAACTTCCATCTTACTGCTTTTCTCATTGCTTCCAAGCAGTTCCATACTATCCGCTAACTGGCGCAAGCGAATCATTTTTGTGAGCGTGAATTGAATGTTCTGCGGTTTTTCCACTTTATCAATATCATTTTTTTCAATCTCGGCTAACAATTCTTTTTTGATTTTCTTTTGCAAAGCCTGTTCTTCTTTTGATAATACAAAAGTGACATCGGTTTCTATTTTGTCGGGAAGTTCGGGCAGGACTTCTTGTTTGGTGCGGCGAATCATATATCTGCTTATTTTTACCCGCAGTTCCTCCAAGTTTTGATATGCCACAATCGCGTTCCACTCATTCTTGATACAGTATCGCGAAATAAATCTCCAATAATTGCCTAAATAGCCCGGACGGCAGAATGTCATCACCGACCAAAGATTCTGGGGTGTGTTGGAAATGGGAGTTCCCGTCATGGCTACTCGTCTGTTAGCTTTCAATTGCATGATGAGGCGCGTGCATTTTGCTTTCGGGTTGCTGATTTTTGTCGCTTCATCCGACAACAATAGATCCCACCATGGCCTTGACGCTTGAATGGTGTCGAAATCGCGCAGTAAAAGTTCATAATTTGCTATGAAGTAGTCGCAGTCCTTGACCCACAGACCATCGCGCTCGCTTTTGGCGCCTTCAATCACTATGGCTTTGCGATGTGGAGTAAATTTGGCTATTTCTTTTGCCCACTGATATTTGAGCACCGAAGGACAAAAAACAAGTATCTTTCGCGCCTCAATTTTTTCAGCAAGGGCGATAGTCGTGAGTGTTTTTCCCGTTCCCGGCTCATTGCCCAATAAGCCCGATCCTATCTGGTATAGTAAATCAACATCTTTTTGCTGGTAAGGGAAGAGGGGCAATTTACTTTTTTCCATATATTTTTTCATGAATAGTCAGTAGCTCCAGATTGCTCGTGTGTAAATATTTTTCAGTGCTGGAAATGTTTCGGTGTCCCAAAAAACCCTTCACATCAAAGAGATTGACTCCTTTTTTGAGTAAATTGGTGGCATAACTATGGCGGAACATGTGGGGAGTCAATTTAAAGGGAATTCCCGCGGAAATTCCCCTTCGTTCAACCATATACTGCACGGTTCTTTTATCGCAAGGAAAAAGCCGCGCGTCTCCATCATTTCTTTGTTTGAGATATTCCGACAAAGCCAAAACAGCGCGGGGAGAAAAGAAAACCACGCGGCGGTATTCGCCTTTTCCCAAAATGGACAATTCTTTTGTCCCGTTTTTGCTCGCGTCCAAAGCGTCGTATTCCATCCGCGCCAAAGAAACCAGCTCCGATACCCGCAAGCCCGTTGAGAATAACACTTCCAAAATGGCTCTGTCGCGGAAATCCAAAAATGACTGCCGCGGGATTGCGTCAATCGTTTTCCTCACATCGTTCTCCGCCATATATTTCACGCTTCGTTTATTTTTAGTCATATTTTTCAAAAATAAAATAATAATCGCGGCTACTCTTCATTTAGTTTTTGTTTTCATTTTTCACAAAACGCCCATGTTAGGTATTGACCCGTCTTGTTTTAATATTTTTAAGTCTGATTTTTTGAGTCTCAAATTTATATGGCATATATTTTTTTTAGCTTTTTTTTTTATTTAATAATTTTTTAACAAAAAACAAAAAAAAACAACAAAAAAAAACCGACCTTTTATGGTTCCGCGCCCATAATTGATCGGCTTTTTGCTTTTTAGCTTTTAATCAAAGTATTCACAATTAAGACATTTTATTTTTATAGGATCATCAATGTTGATAATTCTATGGTCTTGATTGTTGGCCTTATGAACACTGGCGCTTACGCCATTCATTGCACTTTGATTTTCGCCTTTTTGCTTTTTGCCTTTTATTTCTATCTTTTCCCCGGCGTATCGTATCCATGCGCTCATGTCCGGCAGTATTTCTATCGTTCCATGGCAGATTTTTTCCTCGTCAAAAATGTTGATTTGCAGATATTCATTTCCGCCTTGCCCTTTTTTCGCGCGCTCGCTTGTGATGGTGGCGTACATTTTCATATAACACCCCTTTCAAAATATTCCTCCAGTTTTTCTTTTTTCCATTCGGCCGGCAAGTATTCGCGGATATCTTCTATATCGTAAAAGCCGCCGCAAGATTCTATCATTTCGCCGCTTTTTTCATCATAAAGTCTAAAAGCGTAAATTTCGCCGTTAATCCATTTATTGTATGTCTTTAGTTCCGCATCAATTGCTTTTGCTATTTTTTTTGCCGTATAGTTTCCACCGCTTAATGATTCCGCCGTGATAAAGAAAAAGCCGCAGTTTGAATAATCAAATCCCGCCGCCTTTCCGCGCTTATACATTACCGCGCCATGCTCATAGCGATATACCGGATGGATTTCAATAATATGCAAGCCTTCGTCGTGGCTGTTGCCGTCCTTCGGTCCGGATTCTTTAAAAGCTTTACGCGCCGCGTCTTCCATCAATTTAATATGATGCATGGTATTTTTCGCGCTTTCTTCGGTTTCCAACATTAACGCGTAAAGCGGATGCGTGGCGCCGTCTGGCGATTTATACTGGCTTTCTTTTGTGAGAAAAATGCCGATATTACCATCATCCGCCCGCGGATTTTCCGCATCTTCGTCATATTCTATGACTAAGCGCGGAACAGTTATGTTTTTTTGGTAGGTTTTCATACTATTTTTGCTCCTCCAGTTCCTCAAAATAGAAGTGGCGGGCGTATTCCAACAGCGTGTCCTTTTCTGCCGCGCTTTGGCTGTAGTCAATCCACGGCGTAAACCAGTCTTGGTACTGCAGACGCGCCGTGTCCGGCTCGCCATATTCGTCAAATTCTCCAATAATGCGAACTGCCGGCCCTCCGGTACAAAGCAAAATAATATATTGGCGTTCTATTTTTACTTCAAGCGGATCGTTTAAGATTATTTCCCGCGCTTTTTCTTTTGCCTCTTCATCTTCGCCCTCTTCCGCTTTTTCCAGCGTTTCCAGCATTTCTTTGATGCTTAAAAATTGCGCTTCGGCTTGCGCCTTGGCGTGATTTTTTTCCTCTTCGTTTTCTTTATTCATAAATTGTCAAAGAACGCCGCCGCGGATCGGCGTTAAGTTCTCCGGCCGTAATGTCGGCCGTTTTGCGGGATAATCTATCCCGATAATGCCGGCATAATATACCAGCACAACGGAAAAGCTATTTATTTTTCATCTTCATCAAAATGTTTTTGACAAAAAAAATTATTTACATCGCCTTCCCACGCGTTTATTTCGTTAAAATTGCCATCCGGCAATATTGCGTAAGAGTGGTAATCATTTTGAATATTAAATTTTGCTTTTTTATCGCAATTATCGCAGATGTAATCGTGAGTAATTTTTTTCATATATGTTTTTTTAATAATAAATTAGTCAATAATTTTAGCCTTATGCTCAAGAACAAGCATAATCGCCTTATCCACTTGCCGGCAATATGTCCGGTAGTATCGCTTTTTATATTTTATTATCCAATAACCTTGCACATCTTTGAATAACATCATAATGATTTTAATTTATTTATTTTTAATAATTTTATCGCAAGCCCATAAGTTTTGTTGACCTTTATTTATTTTGTCCATTGTCCATTGCGCTGCAAATTCTACATCATCGGCTTGCGCGTCCGATACTTCCGGATGATACCTATTATTGACTTGGAACACGCCGCGATCCATTCCATAGTCTCCATTGTCATTTCGGGCCTTAGCGTCAAATTGGCTTTCACACTTTGCAAGTCTCAATAGATAGTCCGTATATTTAAAATTATTTTTTTCCGCTATTGCAATTATTCTTTCTTTGACTGTTTTGTTTTCCGGCTTTGTTTTCGCTTGCGCTTGTTTAATTACCTCCACCGAATAATCATTTTTAAGCTGTAATATATCTGGATATAATATGGGCATTACCACCAACAAGGAATACCAGATCATAATGTTAGAATATACAAGCATATTTTTGATTTTGTTTTTTGTATGTATTTTCATATTTTTATATTTTATTTATTTTTTAATTTTTAATGATACTAATGACCTGATGATGTTTTAACTCTTCTTGTAGCGCGTTATAGCGCTTTGTTTTTTTTTGTTATTTGCAATTTTTGCAAAAGTCTTCATTTTTTTTATTAGTTGTCGTGAAAGTTTTTTCACAACGCATGCAGTCTCTTTCTATTGTTTCGTTAATTACTTTTTCCCAGTCCGGTCCAAACATATCTTCCGGATCTTCTCCCGTCAACATTATAAAATCTTCTTTTTTGCTCATAAAATTATTAAAAATAATAAATAAATAATTGTTTTTGACCTTTTTTTTCTTTTTTTTTGTTTTTTTTTCTTTTTTTTTAACTTATAAACCGTTCAATCTTTCGTTTTTTAATTATATAATGAAAGTTTTCCGCTGTCAAGCCCCTGTATTCATTGGATGATCTGATATGTCCGGCCGCGCTTCGCGTAGACTGTTAATAACTTTCGTTTTTTACATAAAAAGCGAAATGAATAAAACAAAAAAGCCCAATGATATGGGCTTTTTATGCGAATCAAAAACGGCTTGTCTCAAGGCATACTATATATAGTGGTATACGCCCCCCCCCTGCCGTGGGAGGGGTATGCCTCCGGCGCGTGTGTACCTGCACGGCTTGACGCAAGCGCAACCGCACACAAACCCCAGTCCGAAAAACGGAACTCTAAATAAAATTACTTAAATGATTTGGGTCCACCTACGCGCGAGAGAAAGACCCCCCAGCCCAAAGAACAGAAAATTTATTGATTAAGGTACCCCTATTTAAATTTTATGGGTTTTTTATTTTCTTTAATGCTTCCCTTGTTTCCTTACCCAATCTCTGCCATTCATCCATCCATTCATTAGGGCTAAAAGAAGACTGAATATAAAACATTGCCTGAGGAGCATTAAACCTTTTATTACACGCAACACAGTAATAATACGGCCTTCCTGCATTTTGAAAAACACCCGCAGATGTAACTCCCGAAGCAACGGCAATCTCATGATCGTGGTCATTTTCTCTTTCGTATTTTTCCGCTCTTTCTTGTTTTGTTGACATATTTTTTA
>ERZ1292623.5495-Hain-H51-01um-R1-5495-length-10096-cov-5_pt1 | contig 10096 bp, 16 predicted proteins | sample MGYA00564398_ERZ1292623 | MGnify/ENA primary metagenome ERZ1292623 (study PRJEB36523, sample SAMEA6512633) | groundwater metagenome | collected 2019-01-07 | study: AquaDiva: Metagenomics assemblies of 32 groundwater samples
TGCCTTTGATAATTAATTTAAATAATGCAAATTTTTGTCCAAAGTCAAAACGCTCTGCTCGCGCCCTGCCTTTGATAATTAATTTAAATAATGCAAATTTTTGTCCAAAGTCAAAACGCTCGGTTTCACCAGTCATTGCAACCATTTTGCTTATTGCATTAACTCTGATAATTGCCTTAATTGTTTTTCAGTGGATGAGAGGATTCACAAAAGAAGCTGTAACAAAATTTGACGGAACTAATATTGAATTATTCTGCGACGATGTTCAATTTGATGCAGATTATTCTACTGATGGAACTCTTACTATTTCTAATTTAGGAAATGTTCCAATTTATAATTTTGATATAAAATCAGAATATTCTGGGGGTTATGAAACTAATGATTTAGAAACAATTAATCCAAATTGGGATGGATTAAGTCAGGGCGGAGTATTTTCAGGTTCTGTGCCTTTTCAAAACAACCCAACAAAAATAACATTAATTCCAATTTTATTGGGCATAAATAAAGACGGAGAGCAAAAGACTCAAGCATGTGATGAGAGGCACGGCAAAAAAATTTTTATATAAATGTTCCACCGCAAAAAAGCAGTATCTGGAGTAGTTGTGATGGTTGTGATGATTGCATTAGTAATGGCTGTTGCCGCGATTGTATTTACCACAACAAAAAAAACGGTTGAAGAAAAAATAAAAAAAACACAAGCATGTGGATTGGAAATTATCGGTGAGCTTTCAATAAATTCTGAATATGTATGTTATGATTCTACAAATGATGAGATTCAATTTTCAATAAACAGAGGGGAAATTGATTTAGATAAACTTATTATTGCAATAGAAACAGAAACAGAAATAAAAAAATTTGAACTTAAAGAAAATGAACCAAATGACAATTTATCTCCTTTTATTTCTGGGGGCAATACAACTCTTCCTGCAAAAAATGGCGGAAGAACATATATTGGAACTGGTTTTGACGAAGAGGTTATTGGAATTAAGATTATTCCGGTAATTAATGGAGAGCAGTGCGAAGTTGCAGATTCATTAAATGAGATAACTTTTTGTTAGAAAATTGTTTGATTAAAATATAACAATCTTTTTAAATAAAGCAAATAAAGAATTTTTATGAACTATCTGGAAATAGCAGAAGATTTTACAAAAAGAATATGGCCTTATAAAAATAAATTAAAAATAAAGGATATTATGCTATATGGTTCTGTAGCTTACGGAAAAAATAATCCATCTGATTTGGATTTATTGATTTTGCATCAAAGTGAAAAACTTGAAAAATTTCAAGAAATTGCAAATTCAAAAGTAGAAGATGTTGAAAAACTAATAGAACTATCCCGTAGGTTAAATGAAGAAATAGATTTACTATCAGTTATGAATGGGACAATGGCAAATAAATTAATTTTTGAAAATAAATTTAATGTTAAATATATAGATATTAAATTTTTTACAGATAATGAATATAGAAAAAATTGGAAAGAGAGAGACTTAAAAATTTATATGCATGAAAAATCTAAAAAGAGAAAAGAAGGAGAAACCTTTGAAGAATGCATATTTAGACAAGGAAGATTATATAATCAAGAAACACAAAAATATGATATTCCAGCGTTACAAAAATATACCTTCAAAATTAATTTGCAACAACAAAATCAACTCTTATTCTAATTTTATAAGGCGCGATTTCCCCCGCATTTTTGATTCTTAAAATTTTAATTTTCTTTTTTGATTTTTTTGCTTCATTTTTTATTTTTTCAATAATTTTATTTTTATCCTCAATCTTGCAAAAATCATAATAGAAAATTCTTGTATTTTTTTTGCTCAACATAAAAGCTTCTTTTAAAAAACTCTCTTTCAAACGCGGACGAGGCATAACTATCACATTAAACTTTATTTTTTGTAATTTTTTTGCAACTTTTTTAATATCTCCAGAACTTAATTCAACTTTGTCTCCGACATTATTTAATTTAATATTTAACTCAGCATATTTATTTGCTTCCCTATTTATCTCATTAGAATAAACTTTTGCTTTTGAATTTTTTGCGATACAAATACTATAAGGTCCAACACCTGCGAACATAACTAAAACTTTTTCATTTTTTTTAATTTTAGAAGCTACTTCTTTTCTTTCATTGCTTAAACGAGGCGAGAAATAAGTTGTATCCAGATTAAACCTAAAAACACAATTATTCTCTTTATACAAAACTTCTTTATTTTTCTCGCCTGCAAGATATCTTGTTTTCATCTTCCTTAATCTGCCTGAAAATTTTCTTGACTTCTCGAGGATTGTTTTTATATTTGAATGCTCTTTCAATAATTGTTCGGCAAATTTTTTCTTATCAGAAATTTTTGTTTTATCAGAAAAATTCACAACAGCGATATTTCCAAGAACATTAAATGAGCGATGAATCATAAATTTCTAATCTCCTCTAAGAATTCTTCTGCATCTAACAAAGCATTCTCAACATCTTCACTTGAAATATTTTCCTCAAACCCATATAAAATTTCATGCCTTTCTTCTCTTAAAACATTAAAAGAGTTTAAAGACTTTTGAGAAATCTTTCCAGAATATTTTTCTTTAAGATAAATATAAACTGCATAATGGCTCTTTTCTTGAATTCCATCTTTATATAATAAAAACCTAGAAGCGTGAAACATCGAAGTATAAATAGATAAAAGAGAATTATTAAAAAAACCTGCATCAAACAATTTTTTTGCCTCATCTAATTTAGTTTTTGCTATTTGCAGGCTCTTTTTTGATTTTTCTATATCGGGGCTTATTTTTCTTAATAATCTTTGTTCAAAACAATCATTTATATTCATTTTAATTTACAATTGGTTTTTCCCCAATTAAACAAACTCCTTTACTAATTATATCTTGATAAAATGCTTTATTTATTTTTGCTTGATTTTTCCATTCCTCTAAAGTAAAAAGATGTAAATTAATTTCTTTAGAAAATTTATCTTCAAATTCAGAAAATATTTTTTTGATTTCAGATTTATTCTTTCCAATCATCAAAAAATCATAATCACTTTTTAAATCGTCTTTACCTTCTGCAACACTTCCAAAAAGAACAAAACTAAAAACTTTTTCTTTTAAATTGTTAAGAATTCCGGTGTTATTTATTTTTTCTAAAGAAAAAGTCAGCTTTATGTTTCTAAAAACTATAGAATCTAAATTCGCTTTAAAATACCTAAGATTAGCCTCCCTTTTTTCTTGGATAAATTCTTTTTCTAAAAAGAAATTAAGAAACCTTTGGGCGCTATTAAGACTAATTTTTAACTTCCTGGAAAATTCTCTTAAATAAATTTTATTATAAGGATTATCAATAAAAAACCCCAAAGCTTTCAAAATTAAAAGATTGTATCCTTTTTTCATACAAATGTATTATTTTTTAAAATATTTAAAGGTTTTGGTTAAATGGGGTTTGCTGGAAAAATTTTGAACATCTAATTAGGACAATAAACATTTTTTCCTTTGAAAAAATGCAAATTTTATTCTTTATACCTTTCGCGTCCAGGAAAATTTGCCTTAAAAATAAGATCTTTTTTCATTTTTGGAAAACTATCTATCAAATCTTTGTAAGTATAGGGTATCCCGTCGGGCATGATAAATAAACCAGATTTGTCTATTTCTAATTGGGGCTTTTTCAATAGAATTGATTGATATGCTATTCTTTGGACCGGATATTTTAAAGAAGAACTTGCAACGCTTCTAGCTTTTAAACTTGTATCATTTTTAAAAATAAATGTTTTTATTATTCTTGGATTTTTTTCTTTAATTATTAAAGCTGAATTAACAGGATAATTTTTATCCAATAAATAAAGAGCATTATCCATTTCTTCAACATTTAGAAATTTATTTTCAGGTAAATTTTTTATAATTTCTTCTAAAAGAACCTCGTTATTATAGCTATCTAAACTATCTTGATATGATTTTAATCTTGAGTCATAGGGGTCATGCACAATAATTATATTTTCTTTATCTTTCGTCGGTGAAAAAATTTTGGTGCTTTTTTCCCATGCAGAAACTTTTTGTGAATAGGATATTGAATATAATTTATTTATTAATTTAGGAATATCTTCGCCAAGAGATTTATCCTTATTGCAAAGGGTATCTTCCTCGACAAGGAAGGTTTCTATTGGATACATTACATCTTTTGGATTATTAGAATGCGCGAATCCTAATGCATGCAAAGTTTCATGTAAAATAGTATTGAAACATTTTTCTGATTTTTCTAAATTTACTATGCCGTTGCCTATTACATAGAATTGTCCGGATTTTAACACATTGTTCACTCCGCCTTCGCCGGCAACATGCTCTTTTCCAATGTTTTTATTAATGTAATTAAATGTAAAAGATAATTTTTCATTAGTATTTACTTCATAAAAATCTAAAATAGTTTTTTCTTCTAAAAGTCCAAGAACTTTTTCTATTTCAGTTTTAATTTCAGAGGAACAAGGTCCTATTTTATATGAAATTCGTGAATCAGAATAACGAATATTTTCAAATGCTTGTAGTTTATTTAAATTAGATTGCCCTAAGCTAAAATTAAAACTTCCTAATCCAATCAAACTCGTTAAAATTATTTTACTTGTGACCTTTAGGTTATTTAGTGTTTTCATTTTTTATTTTTGAATCCAAATTCTAAGACCAAGCTGTCCGCCTAATTCTTTAATTTTATGCGATTGTTTTTTTCCTTTTTCCAAATAAGAAAATGGCTGATACAAAATAGAGCCAGAAAAATATAATGAAATTGGAGGAAATGCGTGCTTTTCCGTAACTAATTCTGATAATTTATCAATGGCTTCGTTTCCAGAGGAATAAAAATCGAATCCTGCTAAGAATCTTGCGTGGCTAGTTATTTTTGAAGTGGAAACCTCACTATCACTTTTTTTGGTTTTATAAAGTATCGAAGGTCCTGCCCCCCCATAAGCATGCAAACCTAAAGAAATTGTGCCGGCATCTGATGAAAAAAGTCGCAATCTCGCGTCGCGATTTGACCAATATCCAACCATTGCTCCAAGATTTAAAAAATTTGAAAAAAGAGCAGGATTATTATAAGTCACATTACTTACAGCTACTCCAAAAGCAAAGCTACTTGATTTTTGAATTAAAACATCTCCTGAAAAATCACCATAACCTAACATTTTACCGACACTGCCTGTAAAAAGTTCTACTTTTTTATTAATTGAATCTGAAACATTTTTGTTTTGACTAAAAGAAGCGCCATACAAAGAAGTGGCTAAAGCCAAAGTAGATAAAAGTGTTTTTGTTTTCATTTTTTAATAATTTCATTTTTCAATTTAAATCAAAATTATTTTATATATTTGATTTTTGCTCTTTTTGTTACTTTCCAGATGTCTCCTTCTTTTTCAACTATACCTGGTTCCGTAGTAATAATCTCTTTTGCATGAAGATTATAGGCATTTTCATTGTTGCATACATTTTCTATAGAAATAGCTGGAAATTTTAAAGCCCTTTCTAATGCATCATTATTATTAACAAGAGAAAAATTAGCTTTGTTTTTACTTATAATTGTAAATTTATAAAGCGATTTTTCCTCTTTAAATAAATTAGTTTTTTCTATATCATTAAAATTACCATCAGCCCAGTTTGGTTTAGGAAAGTAAAATTCATTTTTGTTTGGTTCAGAAGGCTGAAAACTTTTTAAATATTCTTCATTAGAAACTTTTTTTTCTAAATTTTTATTCTCGATATTTGATTCTTGAGTAGTCGGATTTGGGGCATTTAAATTTTTTTCGTGATAAAATTCATCTAATGCTTTTTTAACATTTTTTAATCTTCTTCCATATCCTTTATCAGTAATTTTTTCAATGAAAGAAAAATTTTTGAGAAATTTTTGTGTTCTTTCAAAGTCTTCTATTCGTGCTTCAAGAGGAGTTTGCATATATTTTTCATAATTTTGAACATAAGTTAAATTATCATCATCAAAACCATAAACATTTTCTAAAAAATCTTTTGCATCTTTTTCTTCGCTTGAAAAAACCTTTTTTTTATTTGGTTTTTTTAGAACTTGTTTTTCATCGTTTATTTTTTTTAATTCATTTAACTCTTTTCTCTTTGTTCTATAAGCAGAATAATTTTCTGCTAATTTTTCAATAGTGCCTTTTCCAAAACCATATCCAACACCTGCGCCATATCCAAAATTCTGACTCGTTTTCATCAAAACGCTTTTTACTCCAGAAGAAATCTCCTTACCAAAATTTGATAAATACTCTTTAAATTTTTTTGGGTTTTCTTTGACAGATTTATCTTCTTTCTTTTCTGGAGGAAATTTTTCTTTAATAAAAGAAACAACAGATCCGAGATCTTTGCTAATTCCTAATCTTTTATTTTCCCCAGGTTTATTTTCATTTAATTCTTTATATAATGAACCCATATCTTTTCCTAATTGATAAGCCATAGAAACATCTAATGCAAAATTTCCAAGATGAGCCCAAACATTCTCTTGGTCAGTTAAAGCTAAACCCAAATCATAAACCCCTTCACCAACATACCATAAATATCCTCCGGATTTTGCTAATCTTTTAAAGGGAGTATTTTTTCTTGCAAGAACATCTAACGCTGCGAAACCTATTGCGCCGTAAGCATTGCCTATTGATGTTTTAGCTTTATAAAGATTAGAAAATAATTCAGGAAAATAATTAGCGCCATAAATTCCTATTCTTGTTAAAAGATTTTCATTTGATTTTATTTTTTCAATTAAACTATTTTTTGATTTATTTGTTAATTCAATTTTTGGTTTTTCTTTTGAGTTTGTCATTTTATTTTTTATAAAGTTAAATTTTTTGTTCGATTTATGAATGAAAGAACTTCTCGTGGAACACCAATTGCTCGTTCTAATTTATTTATACAAGCCATTCCATATAAATCATATAAAATTCTTTTATTTTCATCTTGTAAATAGTGTCCCATCCATTTTGAACCTGCAACAGGGTCATGAAAATATCTCATTTGCGGATTTGATTCAACTTTTTTAAGAATATATTCTGCTGTTTTAACTATTGACAATGCTTCTTGGTTGATTTTATCTGCAAGTTCCCTATTTAGTCTTTTTGCATTTTCATATCTGTTTACATCTCCTAATTTTGGATTGTATTGGTTTGTCATTTTATTTTCTCCTTGAATTTTACTCCTCCAATGCATTCCAAAGGAATATTTACCTGATAACATAAATTTTCCGGGAGCATAACAACTGGCGCGCTGAAAGTATTGCAATTTTGATAAATCTTATTAAGAGGTTGCCATTCGTCTTTTTTTAAGATAAAATTTACACTTTTACCGCTAGAATATCTAATTAACTCCGGCGTGAAATATGCGCTTCCAATTTCTCCGGCTTTTATTTTTGGTTTTATCTTAACTCCTAATTTTTTAATTAATTTTGCAGGATATGAAAGAGGCAGTTCCTCATCTTTTTTTTGATAAACAAAACCAATTTTTTCAAGATATTCCTTTTCTTTTCTGAATACATGGCTCCAAAAATAGGCAACCTGTTCTGCTTCTCTCATTGATTGCGGTTGTGGAACTGAAATAAAAGAGCCGTTTATTCTCGCTCCAACTACATTTTCTTCACATATTTCTTCTAACTTATTTGTTAAATTTTCGTTTGTCATTTTTTATTTTTTGATTCATTATATAATTTAGGGATATTCTCTATTAACCTTTCATATTTTTGTTTGTTTTTTTCTAATTTAAAAGAAGAGTTGTCTTCAATATAATCACCGCCAAATCTAAAAGAGCAACGGTCTAAGCCATCCAAATTCCAATCTTGAAAATGCTCCATAGATTCTCCATTAGAACGCATTATGGAAAGAAGTGATCCGCTAGAAGAATACCCATAATAACTACACATGTATTTTTGATCGTTTATTAAAAAGTTAAGAGTATATGTTTTTACTTCTGAAAATTCTCCATTCTCTTTTATAAAATTTGCAAAATCTTGATATTTTTTATGGTCCCCACATCCACCCAAACTTCCAGCTAAAGCCAGAGTTAATGCTCCAATTTTAAGTTTATTGATTAAGTTTGTCATATATTCTCCATGAAAATAAGATTTATAAATGTTTCGTCTGTTGTAATTAAGAAGCGGTAACAAGAATAAACAGATACCGCGCAACGACAAATACAAATTAATTGCAGTAGCTGAAAAATATTTCATCAAATTAATAGAAACATTTATAAGTAAGAAATATCTTACTAAGTTTAAATAATATGATAAAAACAATAAAAGTTTCAGAGAAAGGGCAAATAGCAATACCCCAAGTTATTCGAGATAGTTTAGGAATTAATCAAGGAGATGATTTGATTATGATTCAAATGAATAATAAAATCCTATTAGAGAAATCCCAAAAAATGGAGCAAAAACTACAAGATAATTTTAAAGATATTTTGAAGTTTAGCGAGCAATCATTAAAAGATGTTTGGGATAATTCAGATGATGAAATTTGGAATTCTTATCTTAAAAAGAAAAAATGATAGTAAATCAAAAAGATATTGTTTTATTGTCATATCCGTTCTCAAATTTAGAGGGTTCAAAAATTAGGCCTGCAATTGTTGTTTCTAATGATGTTTTTAATAAAAAATCTGCTGATTGCATTGCAATTCCTTTAACAGCAATTATTAAAGATGAACCTTATTCAATTATTATAAATCAAGAAGATTTGTCCTCTGGAAAATTAATAAAACAAAGCAGAGCAAGAGCAGATAAAATTTTTGCAGTTGAGAAAAAGATCATAGTCCTGAAAATTGGTGTTGTTAATAATAAACTCTTTGATAAAATTAAATCTGAAATTTTTAAAGTATTCTAAACAAAACTAATAGCCAGGAAATCAAGAGTAACTTAAACCTTAATTATAAACTCTCAGTCTTTTATCAATTTTATACAAACTCCATAAAATTTTCTCTGGAGATTTGAACATCTTTCTTTAGAATTTTATTTAACAAACCCCTATCAAGTTTTTCTCCTGGATGGTTTGGAACAACTGTGGTTCTTCCATCTTTATGTTTTAGAAAAACATGACTTCCTTCTTGTCTAATAATTTCAAATCCAACTTTAGTAAGAATTTTAATTAATTCTATTGCAGTAATTTGAGACAATTTTGACATTTAAACCTCAATTTTTTGAATCCCTATAAAATTAGTTTTAATATCGGTTCGATTTTGCTCTTTCAAACAAAGAGAAATTGCTTCTCTTGTTCTTTTAATAAGCTCATTCATATCTTTTGCTTGGGTATGACAACCTGGGAGTTCTACTACTTCTGAAATTAGATAACCATCTTCTCCTTTTTCTATAATTAAATTAAAATCAACCATAATTATCAGAGGTATTGGAGGTATATAAAATTTTCTCTTTACGAAAAATAAATTTATCTTTAATTCTCATCTCTTTTATTATAATAATTTTGATATTCTCTAATGAATTTTACATGAGCTGTTGAACTTGAATTTCTTGCAGGTTGTCCTCTGTTATAAGCTGATAAAGCCTTGTCCCAAGAGTTATATTTATTGTGAAGCTGTTTTAAAAATTTAGCCGCCGCTCCTGAACTTTTGTAAACATCAAATCTCTCATCTATTTTTGCAAGCTCGTTGTAATTATTTTTATGTTTTTTAATAAGTTTTCTTAATTCTTTTCCATGTTTTTTGTCTACTGACATTATATCTGAATCTCCACAAACATTTAATCCACAATACTTCGCTGTTCCTGGCTGAAATTGATACATGCCTGCTCCTCCGTCTCCACTGCTATTTAATCTAAGCGGGTCTCCATTCCCTTCTCTCATTGCAAGGGCTTTTAACAAACCTTTTTCAATTTTATATTTTTCTTCTCTTTCATCAAGAATTTTGTCCCATCTATAAGTTCTCTCAAATTTTCCTTTTGTTGTCCAGTCTGGAGAAGTTATTGGAATTATATCTTTTTTATTTTCTTGTTTTTCGTTTGAAGAATTATTTAAATTATAAAGTCCATAAATTCCGCCAGCTAAAATAATTCCTGTTAAGCCTAATTTGAGTTTGTTGAAGGAGGTCATTTTTTCTCCTTTAATAAAACTTTTTCAAGAGTTTTTTCATTTAAATGTCC
>ERZ1292623.5496-Hain-H51-01um-R1-5496-length-10096-cov-5_pt1 | contig 10096 bp, 19 predicted proteins | sample MGYA00564398_ERZ1292623 | MGnify/ENA primary metagenome ERZ1292623 (study PRJEB36523, sample SAMEA6512633) | groundwater metagenome | collected 2019-01-07 | study: AquaDiva: Metagenomics assemblies of 32 groundwater samples
AAACTATAGAAAATATTAAAAACACAAAGATTTCTAAATAAGGCATGGTGATTAAGGAATTTTTTAATATCTTCTTCAGTATGTTCAAGCGTAAAAAGCTTGTAAGATTAGGTTTTTATGGCCCAGTAAATGCAGGAAAAACTAGTCTAGCAAATAGAATTTCAAAGGATTTCACAGGAGAAGAATTAGGAACAGTAAGCAAGATACCTCATGAAACAAGAGAGATTCAAATAAAAGAAAAAGTAAAAATAAAAAAAGGTAACAAGGAGCTTGATTTTAATCTCATAGACACTCCAGGAATAGCAACAAAGATAGATTACACTGATTTTCTAAAACATGGATTGAGTGCAAAGGAAGCAAAAGAAAGAGCAAGAGAAGCAACTCAAGGAGTTATAGAAGCAATCAAATGGCTTGAGAATGTTGATTGTGTTCTTGTTGTTCTTGATTCAACTGAAAATCCATACAATCAAGTAAACATAACAATAATCGGGAATCTTGCTGCAAGAAAAATTCCTGTGTTAATAATTGGAAATAAAATAGATGTGAAAAAGAGTAGTATAAAAAGAATAGAATCTGCATTCCCTCAGTACAAGGTGGTAGGTCTGTCTGCATTAACCGGAAATGGGATGGAAGAATTTTATAACGAATTATTTAATTTGGTAAGATGAAAAAAGGGCTAACATTTCAATTTTTATCGTACGATGAAATCGGAAGTTTAAACAGTTCAGACAGAATAAAAAAAATTCTTAGGATTGTTAAGGAAAACAAGATACTTTTAATAGAAGGAAAAATGAAGATTGAGGAACAAGCAATGCTTATTCAGAAAACAATGCAGGAGATAGACAAGAAATTTCAGGGCATAGAAATTGCAACAATAGAAGGAAAAAACAGTAATGCATTTGTTAATGTAATGAACTCTCTTGAAAAAATGATCTTTGGAGATAGGTCTGGATTTACTGTAATTGGACCAGCTTCAATAGTCAAGGAAATAAAGAAAGACCCTAACAAGATAGAATTGTTTACTAAGAAATAAATTTTTTATCCTTTAAGCTTATCAACATACTCTTTTAATTTTTCATTTGCAACCTCATAACCTTTGTAAGGTTCAAGAATTCTAAAATCTTCAAAATAGCCATTCCATATAAAACAGGCAAACCAAAATTCAGATTGTGGAACCCGATTAAATAATTCCTGCTTCTCTATTTTTAATCTCCTTAAGAGGTCATCTGGTTCATCAGCCATCACAAAAACCAGCAAATTTTATTATATAAAGATTATATCAATAAAAAATATCTTTTTTAGAACAATAATTAGTTGGATTGTTTTATGATTAGTCTATACCAAAGTTTTAAATATTTTCGTTGTTCTATTTATTAAATGATTATAAAATTATGTGGATTTTGCAATAAATCTTTTAAGACTGATCGAAAAATAAAGATTTTTTGTTCTGTCGATTGCCAGAATAAAGATTATAGAAGAAGACCTGAAGTGAAAGAAAAGGCTAGATTAAAGATGAGAGAATATAGAAGAACTCATCTAGAATGGAAAAAAAGACATTTATTTTTGGAATTAACAAGGCATAGAGAAAGAAGGGCGAAATATTGGGAAGAATATGGGAAAAGACCAGAAATCAGGGTCAGGATAGGAGAGATTGAAAGAAAAAGAAGAGCAACAGATCCAGAATATGCAATTAGAGATAGACTTAGGCGTTCTTTAAGGCATGCTCTATCTAAATATTCTGAAACAGGTAAAATAAAGACATCTAAAAAGTATGGAATAAATTGGGAAGAAATAATAGAAAGTTTAAAACCTTTTCCAGAAGATTTAAAAAATTTTGAGGTAGATCACCTAATCCCCTCACATACATTTAACCTTGCAAATAATGAAGAAGTAAAAAGAGCTTTTTCTCCTTCAAATTTACAGTGGTTAACTAAAGAAGAAAATAGAAGAAAATCAGGAAAATTAATCTGGAGTTAGAAATGCATCAATGTGTCAGATGTGGGAAAATGCATGAGGATGGAGCAAAGGAGATTCTAAGTGGATGCTCTTGCGGTTCAAGATTCTTTTTCTTTGTGAATAAAGTTCAACTTGAAAAAATAAAAACATTAACAATAAATCTTTCAGAAAATGAAAGACATCAGATTGAGCATGATGTAAAAGACATAATAGGTGACATCCTTGACGAAAAAATAGTAATTCTAGATTTAGAAAATGTAAGAATTCTGAAACCAGGGCAGTATGAGATTTCAATAATAGACATATTTAAAGGAAAGCCTTTAGTATACAAATTAGAGGAAGGAAAGTATATAATTGATTTAGCAAGTACTTTTAAAAGCGTTAATTCTTAGGAAAATAAAATGTTATACATACATAGCTTAAAAGATTTAACCCCAAAAACAGCAGATATTGAAAGCATTCCAATAATTAGGGAGATAAAATCAAAGATAAAAAAACCATTTACTGAAGAGGAGTTTTATAACAAATTCAATGAGTTTTTTCCTGTTGGAGCAGGTATAGATGAAATAAAAAAAGCATCAAAACTTATAGAACCAACAATTGAAAAGATAAAAAAATTGATAGATGAGAACAGCCCATCATATGAAGCAATAAACCTTTATCGCACAGTTTCCATGCTTGAAGAGATTGACCAGCCTTTGATTGAAAATATAAAATATTCAGAAGAGATTAAATCCATGAAGGATGAAACAATCAAAGAAGTTACTTATATACTCAATAACATTTCATCAGCAAAAACACAGGAAGAAAGCATAAAACTTAATGAAAGAGTTAATTCATTATTCAGGAAAGTTCTAAGGAATGCTGACTTTGCTTTTAATGGCAATGACATGATTAATGAAGGAAAGCTTGCAAGAATAAAAGATCTTCATGAATCTCTAGGGAATGGGTTCTTATTTCATATAACAGTAAAAGAGCATCTTGAAAAAATAGATTTTAATGTTATTAAAAACAGGATAAAACATGAAGAATTAAGACCAGCTGAGGATGTTTCAAGAGATATATTTGAGATAAAAAAAGGTATTCAGTCAGCATATGACATAAACATGAACATGGTAAATTTCTCAGTCATAATTTATTCTTACATAAAGGCGTTGCTTCAATGACATTTGCTATTTCTTTTATTCTAATCAGCATAAAATAAAAAAATTATATGAATTTTTATATTTATCTCTCAGATATTGCAATATTATCCCTGCTCAAGTCAATAATGCTTGATGGTCTATTTTGTTTTTCATCTTCATAAATTATGAAATCAACATTTTCTTTTATACAAGGATCTAAGTTTTCAAGGTTAGTCATGAATTCTTTTCCAGTTTTATTAGCTGAAGTGGTTACTAAAGGAAATCCAAGTTCTTTTACTATTTCAGAAATCCAATGATTAGGTATTCTCACTCCAATTGTTGTTTTTCCAAGATTAGCATTTTCAGATATGCATTTGTTATTTCTTAATATTAAAATTAAAGTATATGGTCCTGGTAATTTTTTAATCCATGATTTGCTAAAATGTCCATTAACATCACAATTTTTTGTTATCCATTCTTTTGACGGAGCAATAACAGAAAAAGGCTTTTCACGTGTTTCTTTTAACTTATATATTCTGTTTACAGACTTAGGATTTCTTGCATCACAGCCAATTCCATATATGGTATCGGTTGGATAAATAAAGACAGCACCATTTATTATGTCCTTCAAAATCTTGCTTTTGTTTGAATAGAATTCATCTTTTGTATATATTTTCATATATTTAATAAAACAAGAGAGTTTTTTAATTTGTTCATGATTCAACATACTTTCTCTTTGATAAAAGCCTTACAATATAAACAAGTGTTATTAAAACAGCAAGATATGAAAGAAGTATATAAAACTGCACTGCTATTTCAGATAATGGTGCATTGAATAACAATATTTCTTTCAATGCATCCACTCCTAGTATAAATGGGTTATACCCTGCTATTGACCTTATTGTTAAAGGCAAAGTCTCCAAAGGCAAGATAGTATTCGAGAAGAATAATAAGATGCATGCTAAAGAGATTGCGGCAAGATTTGCAGTTTCTCCTGATTTGAACAAATATCCAATTAACATTCCAAGAAGTATAAATATTGATCCAACTAAAAGCACCACTAAGATAAGATTAGTCATTATCTCAGGTGGAACTTTAGCTTCAGAAAAGAAAAACAGTGCTACAAATATCACAACTATCTGGAATAATACCACTACTAAATTTGATAAATAATTTCCTACGACAAATAATGCACTTGAAGTAGGGGTTATAAAATTTCTAAAAAATGCCTTTGATGCTTTTTCTTCTATAATTGTTGTTGAAGCGACCAATAATCCAGAGAATAACAAGACAATAATGAGTAATGAAGGGAATGTGTAGTCAAAATGCGTTGATTCTCCTGAAATTGGTTTTATTTCAGTTGATATTGGAGAAACTATTTTTGAAACTTCCTTTATTTCTATTGAGTTGAAATTATTCTTGACATCTGACAATGAGCTGCTTACTTCATTGATACTTTGTATTTGTATTTCAAGATTTGATGATATATCATTAAGATTTGATGTTGAAGATTGTGCATCTCTTATCTTGGAAATTAATGAAGTTGTAAGACTCCTGTAGCTACTTACTAGCTCTCCTGCATCTCCAGTCAAGTTTAATTCATCTGCCTTGTTGCTTAGAACAGTTGTATTTGTAGTTTCGTTAAGGCTGGTACTTAATGTATTTTTTATGTTTTCAATGTTTGATTTAACCTCTTTAAGGTCTATTGACAGTTCTATCACTTCTCCAGAAGCTTGGTCAATTTCTGCATTAGCAGTATTTATAGAATTTAATAATGTAGAAGTTAATGCAGTGCTCAGTTCAGTTGATTTGGTTGATATCTTTGTTGATATTGAGTTTATTATTATATAAACAAGATTTATTCTAGATTTATCAACATAGAATTCTATGCCCCTCTCAGAGTTTATATTTAGGCTGTCTGGGAATACAGCACATACATGAAGGTCATTTGATTTTATCGAATTGATGCATTCCTCTTGGCTGTCTACTTTTATTACGTTGAACTCATCCTGGTTTAACTTTTCAATTATTGAATTTGATAATTCTGAATAAGCTCCTGAATAAGCTCCTATTTTTAGATCATAAAGTGAAGTTGTGTTGAATGCCATCGATATAAGTAAGATTAGGAACAAAGGCCCAAGCAGCACGATAAGTGCAGAGCTTTTCGATCTTAAAAGTAATTTAAGATTCTTTTTTATTATCTCTATTAACTTGTACATTTTCTTTTATTAAACTCTCGAATACTTCTGACAATGAAGGCTTGTTCATATCCAGGTCAAGAACTTTTTCATCTTGTGATTCAAGCTCTTTCATTATGAACCTTAATACGTTTTCTGCTTCAGGTGAATAAACAAGAAGTTTTCCATCTGATTCTATCACCTTGTTAACTTCTTTCCTTTGCTTTAATGATTTTATTAATGCTGAATATTTTCCAGAATAAGTTTCAAGTATTATTTCCTGGTTATTTGAATAATAATCTTTTAATTCATTTAGTGTTCCTTCTATTAGTATCTCTTTATTGTGAAGAATTGCAAGGTGAGTACATATCTGCTCAATCTCCTCTAACAAATGTGATGTCATGATTATTGTTACATTCTTTTCCTTGTTTATTTTTCTCAACAGGTTTAGAACTTCTTTTCTCAGTACCGGATCTAAATCTTCAGTAGGTTCATCAAGTATAAGCAGTTTAGGATCATGAATTATTGCACATGCTATATCAAGTCTTTTCTGCATTCCTGATGACAGCTCAGAAGATATTTTGTTTTCATCATTGTCAAGATTAACAAGTTTAAGTATTCCAGGTATTTTATTTTCTATTTCAGAAGAAGAAAGATTGTATAACGTTCCAAAATACTCAAGATTTTCTCTTACAGTAAGCCTTGGATAATAGCTTCCTTCCTGGGCTGTAAATCCTATTTGTTGTTTCACGGAATCAGGTATGTTATTAGTTATGTTCTGTCCTTGAAAGAATATTTTTCCTTTTTCAGGTTTTATGAATCCGATCAAAGCTGATAGGAGAGTTGTTTTTCCAGAACCTGATCTTCCTATTATCCCAAATATCTCACCACAAGAAATATCCAAGTTCAGATTGTCTAGAACAACATTTTTGCCAAATATTTTAGTGATATTAAAAAATTGTATAATAGGTTGTTGAGCCATCAAGAAGACAGTAATTTCTTCTTTTAAAAAATTGTTGTGTTTACTTTAAAGTTAGTTCACTATCAATATTTCTTGCAATTTTCTTGAGATCATTCAAAGTTTCATCTACATCTTTATTTATTTGAGATATCAATTCTTCAAGATTCTTTGATCTTAGAAAGTACTTGTGATTTTTCTTTATAACCAAGTCAGATTTAATCAAATAATTCAAATGGTGTATTACAGTCGCTCTTGTAAGGTTTGCATTTAATGTTACTTCTTCAGCAGTTACTCCCTTGCTCTTTAGTATTTCAACAAAAACTCTGAAGCATGATTTTTCCTTGTCTCTTTTTGTAAACAAGCCCAAAGATTGTGAAATTATCTGTATATCATCATTAAGATCAGATTGCTTTGGTCTTTTTATTTTCTTTACAGTTATTGAAAACTCTTCAATCATCTTTTCTTACTTTTATAAGTTTCTTGTAGAAAAATATTGCAATAGGTAATGAAATTATTAAATAAGCCAAGCCCTCAGCAATGTTTCTTTCTTTCTCATCCATGCAGTAAAAATCTTCTGGATAAATATTTTCTGAGGTTGCATTTCCTTCAGGATTAATCATTTTTGGACGAATGTAATCACATGAATTGTAACCAATAATCTCTTTGATGCCTTCGCTAAGAAGTCTCCCAGCATTAACAAGCGAAAAAATAGTAGCCACAGTAAACAATATTCCAAATATTATCACAATTATAAGTTTTGTATCCATAGTTATTCTAAAACTAACAACAATTTAAATGTTTCCATATTAAAAAATAAGAAGATTTATATACTACTAATAAGTGAAACCGTCTATGATAAGATATTTTACTAAACTATATGAAAAGTTATTTAAGAAAGATTTACATAGTAAAAAAAAGAAAGAAAGTTATTGTAAAAAACCAGTAAATGTTTCTTATTCTGAAATGAAAATTGAATCAAGAAAACCAAAAATACCTTATGAAGAACCAAATATTCCTCATTTTGAGACAAGAATTGAAACAAAGCCATTGAGATTTATTAGAGCAAAAGTCTTGACAGACAGGGTAGAATCACAAGAACAGATAGCAGATGGAGAAGGAACATATGACATAATGACTTTAGACAGTCAGTTAATCAGTAGCATATATGAAAGTGTTTGTTATAAAGTTAAAAAAGAACCTGAAAAAATAGAACAACAAGAAATTGCCAAATCTAAAATGTATTTTCTTCAAAAAGTTTATGAAACCCATAAAGAAGTGTATGATCCAAGAAAATATTTTAAGGAAGCAGAAAAAAAAAAGCAAAAGAAATTAATCCAGGATTATTGATAAATAATATAATAAATATGATAGGAATTAACCCAGTAAGATATAATGACATAAAAAGAGGAGTAACTGTTCCTTCTGAGGATATGGTAAATAAAATATATACAGTATTTGGCGAACTTGGAGTAGTTATTAATGAAAGAGTTTTTGAGAGAATAAGAAAGAAAAGAGATGGTAATGAAAGCTATATTGACATTTGGGAAAAAAGTTATCCAGTTTCAAGTTTTAATGAAGAAGCATATTTTTTTGTAATGCATTCAGCAGATTCACCTGAAAGAAATCTGATACTAAAAGATAAAAAACTAGCAATTAATAGAAGTCTATTAAAATTAACACCAAGAGAAAAACAAGTTATAGAAATGTATTTTGGTTTTAATGAAGAAATAGAGAAAACTCTTGAAGAAATTGGTGATTATCTCCAGTTAACAAGAGAAAGAGCAAGGCAAATAAAAGAAAAAGCAATTAGAAAATTAAATCATCCATCTAGAAGCAAGAATTTGAGAGATTATTTGTAAAATCGTCAGTTTTATAGGTTTCTATCTAAGACCCCCCTATGCAACAATACAATCTCGGTTCTGTTCAAGAAAGGGGGGTGTTGCTAAATGGTAGCACCAACTAATTCTGAACACTCAAACCCTTTAGTTTATTTGGTTTCATTAATTATATTAGTATTCCTCTTATTATTAATAAAAAGATTATTTGGTAAAGGATTAATTTCAATGATTATCGCAATTTTTTTAGTTTTAGTATTATGCTTAATTATAAAAAAATCAGAACAATTAAGGAGATTATTCCAATGATAAGAGAATATCTTGTAATTTCAATATCCCATGACCTTTTTAGATTGAATTTTGTTAACCAGAATACTGAGGAACTTATTGAGAATAATAAAAAGACTGGATTTTTCCAATCTGTATCTACAAGTGAATCAATAAGATTCATAATGTATGGATATAACCATAAACCCCAAATTAATATTAAAGCAATAAAAACCCAAACAAATGTTGAAGTTTTTATAAATTGGTTTAAACTTCTAAAATTTGCTCTTACTTTAATTCCTTTATCTTCAATTTTAAAGACTAAACTAATAATCATCTCAAAAATTAGGAAATTAAAGAATAAATTTGATATATCAAAGACTGTGACCATATTTGATTCCATTAATTTACATCAATTTAAACCTTATGCTCATTAGGAGAAAAATAACACAAAAATCAGACCTTTTTGGTCAATAGTGGATATCCAGACTACCAGAACTGGACGTGACGTTGGCAAGGATTTTTTTTAATTAAATAATAGAATCTCTAATATCTCCTGTTGGATTTTGTGAATAAAATCCTTCTAATATTATTTTACATTTATTCATTTGACCATAGGTTGTATCAACCCATATACAAAATATGAGTTCTTTTTGTTTTGATAAATAATCATCATCTGAAGTATTCAAAGGAATTTGAACACTAAATTCCTTACTGCTACTTTTTGGGATATGCAAAGGTAATCCTCCTCTAACTATAGAATCTGAAAACTTTTTACCATTAAAAGTAAAATATATTCCATCTAAACTTATGTCTTTATCTCCTTTATTTCTCAATTTTACAGTAGAATAAACCACAATAATATCTTCGTCATAACCTTTAGTTTTTTCATATTTATAAGTAAAACTATTTATTTCCAATTTAGGTTTATCTTTTAATATATGCCAAATTAAACTCGTCAATCCTGTTAATGTTCCTATACCTCCAAGAATCAATGAAATTAACTGTAATAAATCCATAATATTATTCAAATTTTAACAAATAAAAACCTTCCTAATGAGAGGAGGCTCAAAATGAAAGGTTTAAATAATTCTAATAACAATAAAAATTTTATGAATAGATATGAAAGAAGAATATTATATTCTATAATCGGTTTTTTGGGGGGGATTTTAATTATGAGTAAATCATTAGATAGTAATATGGAATATTATATTCTTGGATTAATGATGGGAGGGATACTTTTAGCTTGGGTAGGTTATAAGATAGCAACGAGATAAAAATGAACATAGACCAGATAACTATAGGCATAGGAATAATTGCTGTTTTAATAACCTTAACATTTAGAATTATTAAATTAGGTAAAGATTTTACACAGAAGATACATTTATTCACAACACTTGGTTACATTATATTTTCTTACACCTCAGCAATCGTTTTAGTAAAAATGATTAATTTATCAATCTTAACATATAGTAATAAACTAACTCTGGAAATAATACAACAAAATAATGTTTATGTATTCATGACTTGGATACTTATAGGTTTGAGTGCAATAATATCATATATCTCTTTATTAATTGAAGAAAAGAATAAGAAATAACAAAATGGTTGAAATAAAATTACCTGAAAATCCAAATTTATATTTCATTATTTTTGGGATAATATTTTTTATAACTTCTGCTTTAAGTTATCCTAAATATGGTTGGGATTTTGCAGTGATTTTTTTATTTGTAATGTTTAAATAAGAATAATGTCTAATAAAAAAATAGCAAAAAA
>ERZ1292623.5497-Hain-H51-01um-R1-5497-length-10093-cov-8_pt1 | contig 10093 bp, 7 predicted proteins | sample MGYA00564398_ERZ1292623 | MGnify/ENA primary metagenome ERZ1292623 (study PRJEB36523, sample SAMEA6512633) | groundwater metagenome | collected 2019-01-07 | study: AquaDiva: Metagenomics assemblies of 32 groundwater samples
CGACCCACCTCATCGGCAACGACGCCTTCCAGGAAGTGGACGCGGTCGGCATCACCCGCCCGTGCGTGAAGCACAACATCCTGGTCAAGGACGTGCGCGACCTCGCGACCGCCGTCAAGAAGGCGTTCCATATCGCCGCCACCGGCCGGCCCGGACCGGTGCTGGTGGATATTCCGAAGGACGTGACCGCGGCGCGCTGCAAGTACGAGTACCCGAAAGAGGTGTCCATGCGCTCCTACAACCCGGTGACCAGGGGCCACCCGGGTCAGATCAAAAAGGCCGTGGACCTGCTGCTCGCGGCCAGACGCCCGATGATTTACACTGGCGGCGGTGTTGTGCTCGGCGAGGCCTCGAAGGCGCTTACCGAACTGGTGCGCCTGCTCCACTACCCCTGCACCAATACGCTCATGGGTCTCGGCGCTTATCCGGCCACCGACCCGCTGTTCGTCGGCATGCTCGGCATGCACGGCACCTATGAGGCCAACATGGGCATGCACGAGTGCGATGTGCTGCTGGCCGTGGGCGCGCGTTTCGACGACCGCGTGACCGGCGATCTCAAGAAGTTCTGTCCGAGCGCACGCATCATTCACATCGACATCGATCCGGCTTCGATCTCGAAGAACGTGCCGGTCGAGGTTCCGATCGTGGGCGCGGCCGACAGCGTGCTCAAGGATATTATCAAACAGATCAAGGCCGACAAGAAAGAGCCGGACCCGGATGCACTCAAGGCCTGGTGGAAGCAGCTTGACGCGTGGCGCGGCATGAACTGCCTTACTTACGACCACAAGAGCAAGCTCATCAAGCCGCAGTACGTGATCGAGAAACTCTACGAACTGACGCGCGGCGATGCCTTCGTGACCTCGGACGTCGGTCAGCACCAGATGTGGGCGGCCCAGTTTTACAAGTTCGACAAGCCGCGTCGCTGGATCAATTCCGGCGGCCTGGGCACCATGGGCTTCGGCCTGCCCGCGGCCATGGGCGTGCAGATGGCGTTTCCGAAAGAGACCGTGGCGTGTGTGACCGGCGAGGCCTCTATCCAGATGTGCATCCAGGAACTCTCGACCTGCAAGCAGTACAGCCTGCCGATCAAGATCGTGAATCTGAACAATCGCTACATGGGCATGGTGCGCCAGTGGCAGGAGTTCTTTTACGAGAGCCGCTACTCGCACTCGTATATGGACGCGCTGCCGGATTTCATCAAGATCGCAGAGGCCTACGGGCATGTGGGCATGAAGATCGAGAAACCCGGCGACGTGGAAGGCGCCCTGAAAGAGGCGCTCAAGATGAAGGACCGCCTGGTGTTCATGGACTTCATCACCGATCAGGCGGAGAACGTGTATCCTATGATCGCCGCCGGCAAGGGCCACCACGAGATGCACCTGTCCCCGGGTCAACAAGGCGTCGACGCCGAACGGGAGCTGGCCTGATGCGACACGTCATTTCCATTCTGTTGGAAAACGAATCCGGCGCCCTGTCGCGTGTCGCCGGGTTGTTCTCGGCGCGCGGCTACAACATCGAATCGCTGGCCGTGGCGCCGACCGAAGACCCGACGTTGTCGCGCATGACACTGGTCACGCGCGGTTCGGATGAAATCATCGAGCAGATCACCAAGCAGTTGAACAAGCTGGTGGACGTGGTCAAGCTCAGCGACCTGAGTGAGGGTCCGCATCTGGAGCGTGAGATGATGCTGATCAAGGTGAATGCCACCGGCGACTCGCGCGAGGAAGTGAAGCGTCTGGTGGATATTTTTCGCGGTCACATCATCGACGTTACCGATACCACCTACACCATCGAGCTGACCGGGGTGGGCGACAAGCTGGATGCCTTCATCCAGGCGCTCGGCAAAACCGGCATTATCGAAGTGGTGCGTTCCGGGCCGTCCGGGATAGCCCGGGGAGAAAAGGCCCTGCGTTCCTAGTGCCTCGCAGCGTGCGCGGACCATCCGCACGAATCCCCTATTTAGCAAGAACGAACGAAGTAGGGCTTCATTAATTACTGACCATTCTGGAGTGAAACATGAAAGTCTATTACGACAAAGACGCCGACCTTTCCATCATCAAGGGCAAGAAAGTGGCCATCGTGGGTTACGGCTCGCAGGGCCACGCGCACGCGCTCAATCTCAAGGAGAGCGGTGTTAAGGTCACGGTCGCCCTGCGCGATGGTTCGGCATCCGCCGCCAAGGCCAGGAATGCCGGCCTTACCGTCAAGGATATCGCGGACGCGGCGAAGGACGCCGACATTGTCATGATTCTCGCGCCGGACGAGCAGCACAAGAAGCTGTATGCCGAGAGCATCGAACCGAATATCAAGAAAGGCGCGACGCTGGCCGTGGCGCACGGCTTCTCCATCCACTTCGGCTCCATTCAGCCGCGCGCCGACCTCGACGTCATCATGATCGCGCCCAAGGGCCCGGGCCATCTGGTGCGCTCGACCTTCATGCAGGGCGGCGGCGTGCCGTGTCTGATCGCCGTGCATAAGAACGTCTCCGGCAAGGCGCGCGAGACCGCGCTCTCGTACGCGTCGGCCATTGGCGGCGGTCGCGCCGGCATCATCGAAACCAACTTTAAGGACGAGTGTGAAACCGACCTGTTCGGTGAGCAGGCGGTACTGTGCGGCGGCGCCACGCACCTGGTGCAGGCCGGCTTCGAGACACTGGTCGAGGCCGGCTATCCGCCCGAGATGGCGTACTTCGAGTGTCTGCACGAGCTGAAGCTCATTGTCGATTTGATGTACGAAGGCGGCATCGCCAACATGCGTTACTCGATCTCCAACACCGCCGAGTACGGTGACTACACGCGCGGCCCGCGCATCGTGAACGAGCAGACCAAGGCCGAGATGAAAAAGATCCTGAAGGAAATCCAGTCCGGCCAGTTCGCCAAGGAGTGGATGGCCGAGAACGAAACCGGCGGCAAGCGCTTTCCCGAGATGCGCGCCCAGGCGGCCAGGCATCCCATCGAAGAGGTCGGCGCCAGGCTGCGCGACATGATGCCCTGGATCAAGGCGCACAAGATCGTCGACAAGAGCAAAAATTAATTAATATTCCAACCACAGATGAATACAGATGAACGCGGATAAAGGCTCCGTCTTGATATTGATCTGTGTTCATCTGCGGCTGAAAGAATAATATGACCACAAACGGTAAACACCCGATCCTGGCGCGCGAAGGCTGGGGGCATGTCGCCTACGCACTGAGCGCCGCCGTGCTGGTACATTGGCTGGTTGGCGGATGGTGGGCGTTGCCGTTGTGGATTTTCGCGCTGTTCGTGGCGCAGTTTTTCCGTGACCCGCCACGCACAGTTCCCACCGAATCGAACGCCGTAGTTTGTCCTGCGGATGGACGCGTGATTGCCGTGGATGAAGTCGAGGACCCGTTCCTGAAACGTCCGGCGCGGCGTATCAGCATCTTTATGAACGTGTTCAATGTCCACTCCAACCGCACACCGGTTGCCGGTGAAGTGAAAGAACGCTGGTATCACCCCGGCAGTTTCTTCAATGCGGCGCTCGACAAGGCGGCGCGCGAGAATGAACGCAGCGCCCTGTGGATCAAGACCGGCGCGGGTCAGGACGTGGTGGTGGTGCAGGTGGCGGGGTTGTTGGCGCGGCGCATCCTGTGCTACGTGCGTCCCGGCGACCGGGTCGAACGCGGCGAGCGCTATGGGTTCATCCGCTTCGGCTCGCGCGTGGATGTGTACTTGCCGCTGACATCGAAGGTGGCTGTCAGTCTCGGCGACAAGACCAAAGGCGGCAGTCAGATATTGGCGCATCTGCTACAGTGACCAAGTATCACTGACGCCCCGGACACGGCGAGAGGGATGACATGCAGATAAAGAACCCGCGCAAGGGCATTTACATCCTGCCCAATCTGTTCACCACGGCGGGGATGTTCGCCGGGTTCTACGCGATTGTGCAGGCCATGAACGGCCAGTTTGAGTACGCGCCGATCGCGATTTTCATTGCCATGATCATGGACGGCCTGGACGGGCGCGTGGCGCGCTGGACGCATACCGAAAGCGATTTCGGTGTCCAGTACGACAGCCTGTCGGACATGGTTTCGTTCGGTCTGGCGCCGGCGCTGGTCATGTACGAATGGGCGTTGTCCGGCCTCGGCAAGCTCGGCTGGCTGGCCGCCTTTCTGTACGCCGCCGCCGCCGCTCTGCGGCTGGCGCGCTTCAACGTCCAGACCGGCGGCGACAGCCGCTACTTCACCGGTCTGCCCAGCCCCTCGGCCGCCGCCCTGATTGCGGGACTGGTGTGGGTGCTGCACGCCACCTACGGCGTGCCCGGCAAGGAGGTCAGCTACGTCGCACTCGGCTTCACGGTATTCGCCGCGCTCTCCATGGTGACCAATATCCACTACCACAGCTTCAAGCACTTTGACGTGAAGAATCGCGTGTCGTTCGTGACGGTGATTGCGGTGGTGCTGATTTTCGTGCTGATTTCGCTCGATCCGCCGCAGGTGCTGTTCATGATATTCCTGGCCTATGCCGTATCCGGCCCGCTGTTCGCGAGTTGGCGTATGTACCGGCGCTGGAGTAGCGACCGCCGCTCGCGGGACTCGCGCCGGCCTTAAAGCGTTCGCTAATCTAACTATATTTGTCTATTTAGCCTGCAAACTCTTGACGCCACCCGCCAGAGGGAGCGTACTGTCAAAAATGTCTTCGTCCGGCGTACTTCGACAATTCAGGACGACCACAATAAGTTCTTCCACCGGGGGCCCTCATGAAGAAGGCAAGGGGAGAGCGACACGCCGCGTTGCGGCGTAGTTCAGCTTGCTTCAGGTGCCGTTTCATCCTGCTTGCCCTCGCCGCCTTCTTCTGCCTGTTGCCTGCTGTTGCGCAGAATGCTCCCTCACCGGCGGTAGTTTGGTTTGCCGAGCACCGCAACCTCGTTCAAGTCGACCCCGCGACCGATCAAATCATCCTCAATATTGCCCTGCCCTCCGAAAGCGATGCCGTGGCGGTGGACCCAGCCGATGGATCAGCGTGGCTGTTGGCCGACCGCCGACTCCAGAAGTACGACCGCAGCGGCATCCTCAAGCAAGTAATCGATTTACGCTCGCTGTCCAGAAAACTGGACGAGCCGAAATATTTGTTGCTGAACCCTCACGACTCAAGCCTGTGGGTCGCGGGTGAGAAGACGGTGCTGCGGCTGGACGCCGGCGGAAAACTCGTCGGCGAAACCACGTTGACCGAAAGCATTCGCGCCGCGGCCTTAGGCTTGGACGACCACTTATGGCTCGTCACTGAAAAGCAACTGGTGCGCCTCTCGCCGGGCCTCGTGGTTCAGGCGTCCCAGAATCTGCGCTCCCTCCTGTCTTCACCGAGACAGGTGGCCGGCGATAGTCTCGGCAACCGCCTGTGGTTGGCCGGTCACGGCGAGCTGCTGGCCCTCGACCCCGCCAACCTGGCACAACCACTATTGCGTATCGTGCTCTCGTCCGGCTTGGGGGCCAAAGGCAAAGACGGTGAGAACAAAGACAAAGACGGTGAGTACAAAGGCAATGCCGGCGAAATCGACGCGCTCACCGTACACCCGGTGTTCGGAACCGTGTGGGTGGTGGCCCGGAAAACGCTGCTCATTTACGACCGGCAAGGTCAACCCCTCAAGCAAGTTCCATTGAAATCCCACGACCTCGGCGAGATCGAGGCAGCGGTATTCGACCCCGTCGGCTTCGGCCTGTGGCTGGGCGGCAAGAAGGCGCTCGGCCATTTCCAGAGCAATGGCGCCTTCGTGGCCCGCGTACCGGTAAAGCACGAACTGGAAGCCCTCGCGGCGACACCGTTCCGTCTACGACCGACCTTGAGCCTGCTCGCGCCGCCCGACAAAACCGTGACCAACAACGCCTTGACACCGTTGCGTTATGGCCTGGGAAGCGACTGCACCGGCACGCCGTGTTCGCTGGAACCGGACTACACCCGTTCGCTCGGACTCAACGTCGATGTCGACGGGCAGACGGTCGGCCCACTCTTTACGCTCAGTCCCGATGAAGCGGTCTACGCGCCTTCAATACGCTGGCCGGAAGGCGGCCATCAGGTCACGGCGCAAGCCACGGATCGCTACGGACACAGCTCCGACAAGATCGTGAGCCAATTCACGATCGACACCGTCCCACCCCAATTCGTGTCCGTGATGCCGCTCGACGGCAGCTCCTTCAACACGCCCGCCGTCACCATCAGCGGCAGCGTGAACGAAACGAGCGCGAACGTGGTGCTCCGCCGCGACGGCGAGTTTCTTAGCATGGGTGGTGCGAATTTCAGCTTTGCGGTTACGCTAAAACCGGGACTCAACAGCTTCACCCTCACCGCCCAGGACCCGGCCGGGAATGCGACCAGTATTTCCTATCGGTTAACCCTGGGCGGCGTGAATGTGAGCATCACCAGCCCCGTCATGGGGGCGAACCTGGGAACGAGCACCGTCCTCGTGCAAGGTACTCATACCGGCCCGGCGAACACCGGGATTATTGTCAACGGCCAGGTAGCGTTCACCCAGGGCACGCAGTTCTTCGTTACGCTACCATTAACCACGGGCGCCAATACCCTTACCGCAACGGCCACCACCCCTCAAGGGCAGACCGCGAGCCACGCCGTCACCGTGACTCGCACGACTACGGCCCCCGATCCGGCCGAAGTGCAGGCTGAGCCATCAAGTGGCATCGCGCCGCTCACGGTCCGCTTCCGTGTGCGAAACAACGCCGCGACAGCGATCACGCGCATCGACGCTGATTTCGATGGCAACGGCGCCCCGGATTTCACCACCACCGACCCGACCGCAGCAATTGTCTACACCTACACCGCTCCGGGCGTGTATCAGCCGCGCATCACCGTGACCCAGGGCGCGACGACCTTTACTCAAACTCTGGTGGTGGGGGTGAACGACGCCCAGCAGATGGATCAGGTGTTCACCAATATCTGGACCGGGATGAACAGCGCCCTTGCCCAGGGTGACTCCAACACCGCACTTTCCTTCTTGAACGAAAACGCCAAGCGCAAGTATCAACGGGTGTTCACGGCGTTGTTGCCGCAGATGCCGCAGATCATTGCCTCCTATTCACCGTTACGGCGGGTCTCGATCTCCGAGTCCATCGGTGAGTACGCCATCAACCGCACCATAAACGGCCGGAACAAGATTTTCCTGATCTATTTTCTCAAGGATACCGACGGTGTGTGGCGGTTGGATGCGATGTAAGGAATCGATATGGCACGGCTACTCTTCTCGTTATCCCTATACTGTCTGCTCTTGCTGGTGCTGCCAGCCTGCGCTGGCTCGCTCACGTACTCCGCCGAGGTCATTGAAGCCAAGGTCATCGATGCCGAAACAAGGAAGCCCTTGGAAGGCGTCATCGTCACCGCCAATTGGCAACTGGAGCAAGGCACGATGGGGGGGAACATTCAGGTCGGCCAGTTGATGGTCATGGAGGCCGTGACCGACAACGAAGGGCAATTCTTATTTCCTGCCTGGGGTCCAAAAACGACCCGAGAGAGCTTTCTCGTCAACGACGATCCACAGATCCTGCTCTTCAAGAGCGGCTACGAATACCGAAGACTCAACAACCCCTATTCGAGCAACCGCGAACTCCGGTTGCGTTCCGAACGGCGATCGCAGTGGAACGGCAAGACAATTGAGATGAAGCCGTTTAAGGGGACGAGCGAAGAGTATGCAACGCATCTAAGTTTCGTATCCCTTAGCTGGGCTTATCGCAGCGACAACTGCGAGTGGAAACAAATCCCGCGCCTGGTTACTGCTGTTCACGAACAGGCTATGACGTTCCACCAACGGGGCATCACACACAATCTTTTCACGATAGAAAGTCTAATTCCGTATCCTGGGTATCCCGACAAATGTGGTGCGAGGGAATACTTCCGGGGGCGCCGTCAATGAACAGAAAGTTTTTAACTATTCTATGTGTTGCTGGATTGATGTTCAGTACAACATCCGCCCAGGCATATAAAGAAGACACCCACGAGAATTTCTCCTTGGCGGCAGTGCAAGATTCCGCGCTAAGGGCCAAACCTGAAACTCTCACCGATCTCGGCCTGAAGCCATGGGCTATCTCAGAGGCTTTCCCGAACTCAACGGGCCAACCACGAACTATTGCTCAGTTATTTCAGGAAGGCGCCCGCTTCGAAGATGTCGGTAGTCGCTCCCTCAACCACTTCTACGACCCGCTGCGCAATCGCGGTCTCTTCGGCGTGAACATTGCCTCCCCCGACTGGGCGCTGGAAGACAACGCAGATTTCGGCGCACAGGAGTTCTCTTACAAGGACGCCCGCGGTTATCTGTACCAGGCCTTGATGTCCTCGACGGAAGACGAACGCAAGCGATATTTCGGGAGAACCTTCCAGACCTTGGGCCAGGTCATTCACCATATCCAAGACATGGCCCAGCCCCAGCATGTACGAAATGATGCTCATTGCGACGCGATATTCCCATGCCTCATCCCTGGCGGACTGCTCGGGCTGTACAACCCCAGCTTGTATGAGCAATACACCAGGGATGTCGGCAATCTTCCCTACACCGGCTATAGCCCCGCCATGTTCAACACCGCCCGTAAGTACTGGACAGGCAACGGCCAGGGCATCGCCGACTTCAGCAACCACAATTTCGTCAGCGCCGGCACCAACTTCACCGGTACTTCAACCAGCACCGCGCCGAACCCGAACTACCCTTCACCTAACGGCATCGGCGCCATTATCTCAACGCGCCAGATAACAGATACCGATCTGCTGGGACCCAGCCAGCCTTTAACCGGGGAGATCGATTTCATCGGTACCTCGGTGGTGGACAGCTATCGCCCGAACCCCTCGGATTTCAACCCCCGGACCAGCAGCTATTCGCTGTTCGATGCGGAATTAACGGCCGCCGGTGCCGAGAAAACCTTCACTCTTAACCGCTTCAACTTCGATGCTGCCCACACCTTCCTGACCCCCCGCGCCGTCGGATACTCCGCCGGCCTCATTAATTATTTCTTCCGCGGCAAGCTCGATTTCGTCGCCCATCCCAGCACGCCGGGGGCGTACGCCATCGAGAACCTCAGTAACGAGGCCATGAACGGCACGTTCGAATTGCACTACGATGACATGTCCGGTAACCGTGCGCCCGTGCCCGGCGCCACCTGGACGCTCACGCTTCCGGCTAACGGCCAGAGCGGACCGCTGACTTTCACCGGCCCAACCGCGCCCCTCCCCAAAACACCCGGCCAGTACATGCTGGTGTTTCGCGGCGTGCTGGGGCAGGAATCTGACGCGGTGATCGGTAAATTGGTGAAATGCACGCTTAAAACCGACCCCGCGGCCTACCCGCCGCCGGTGTTCACCGGCAATAACAGCTATGAGAGCGCGCCGGTTGCCTGGCTCACCCGCGAACCGGAGGGCACCTTGATGTTAAACGGCTATCTGTGGATCAAGAAGCATCCGATTCCACCGCCAGAATTGCGTTGTTTCCCGCTGCCCGGACCGCCGTTTTGTGCCTGGTATTTGTATTATCCGCCATCGCCATATTTTAATAGCTATGATCCGCTTGGTGATCGCTACACTCCGGACATGATGAGCGGCAATGAGTTCATAAAGGTCTGGATTGACCTGAATGGCGATCAGATATACAGCAATGAGGAATTGGTGTATGAAGCTGAGTATTCGCCGCTGCTTGTGGGGCTCACTTGGTATGTAAACCAATTGATTACAATCAACGCGCCGCTGCCAGTTTCTCCCCAAGGGTATTGCCAAACGATGATGCGCGTGGCCCTGAGCTGGGGCGCGCCCCCGTCCGGGCCATACGCCGATTGGGCGTATGGGAGTGTCGTGGATTCTTATGTGGATTTGAGGTGAGGACGGGATGGCCAGTAAATCTCGTACCGGCAGTGCAACAGGGTATGGTCTTGAATCATCGGGACGCCCGCACCAACGAAACCCGCTGGCTTTGAAATTCCCGCTGACTGGTTTATAGTTAAATCCATGCAGGCTCTCACCACACAAGATTCCTCCACCCGCGCCCAACGCGGGGCTCTGCCTGTGCCATCTTCCCCGCTTTTGCTGCTCTTCGCCCTGCGACTGCTGCGCGCAAGCGCATAATATCGAGGTCGTTTCCTGGCGAGGAA
>ERZ1292623.5498-Hain-H51-01um-R1-5498-length-10092-cov-6_pt1 | contig 10092 bp, 11 predicted proteins | sample MGYA00564398_ERZ1292623 | MGnify/ENA primary metagenome ERZ1292623 (study PRJEB36523, sample SAMEA6512633) | groundwater metagenome | collected 2019-01-07 | study: AquaDiva: Metagenomics assemblies of 32 groundwater samples
ATAAACAGGGTATCCTGAATAATCATCAGTTTCAAAAGCTTGCTGAGGAACAATTTTTGGCTGATATTCTGCAACATTAATTAAGATATCTTCACCAATAAAATCTTCTCTACTTAAATCTTTACTAATCCCAGTTTCACTTGTTCCAGTAACTTGCCCGTAAGCAAATGGCATTGTAACTATCAAAAATACAAGTAATGCTGCGATAAATTGTTTTTTCATCTTAATATTGGTTGTTTAACATTTGTCTGTGTTTGTATTTCATTGTAAAGTAAATTTAATTCCTGTATATTATCAGGAACTTTGTTGAATTGTGTGTAAAATGTTATCGAGTCCGTATTTTTTAGTTGCTCTTTAGTCAATGTAATCTGGTATTTTGCTCCTCCGACTAATACTTGTGTTAAAGTTGTTTCGGGAATTTCTGTAGTAACACATTTGTTTTCAGTAAATCCCATTATTCCAAGCAATCCTGGTTTTAATACTTCAGTACAATATTCTAATTCTTGTTTATCTAACTTAATTCCAGAACTATATTCCCTAATAATGTAACTCTGAACTTCATAATCTCCTTCATTTAATTCAACTTTTGTAGTTTCGTGATTAAACACAACTTGAGTTTCATCATCTAAGTTAGTTAAAGTAAAGCTAATAATCTCTGTATCTAAAGGATCACGTTCTCCTCCTGAGCTAATAACTTTAATATTCAAATTCTTTTTGTACTTTGGTTTTAGGTAAACAAATAAATTATTTTTTTCAGTAGTATCTATAGTTGTTCTAGCTTCATTATATCCCTGCTTGCTTACAGTAATTAATGCGTTTAAGCAAGCTGGAACTTTATCTGTAAATCCTGATGAAGTTGTTTTTCCTAAGTTGCAAGATGTTCCAACACAACTAAATTTAACATCTGCATCCCGTAAAAAATCATTAGTTTCCTGATCTACGGCATTAATTGTCGTTTCTATTGTTCCGCTTTCGCATATTCTGTTATTCTCTTCAGGAGGTGCATCAATTCCAAGTTTATTCTTCCTCGGCTGGTTATTATCTATAATAACTAAAGTTGCAAACTGAAAATCATAATCTCCCTGATGCAAATTAACCAAGACAGGATATTTTAAATCATAAACAAAATGATAATTATTTAAGCAAAATAAAGTTCTTAAGAATACAGCTGCAGGATTGCTTTCTCCGTAAACAGATTGTTCTTTTAATACCTGTTCTCCACCATCAACTTCTAAATAAAAAGGCCATGTATCTTCATATTTAAAATTAATATCCATATTTTCAGAATTTAGATTGTAATCAAAATATTTTCTTGGTGCTCCTGGCTTGATTACTTCGATATTAGTTTTTATTATTTGTTTCAAGTCATTTTTTACATTTTCTGTAGCCCAGATTCTTGGGTTACAATTTAAGTTTATTTCAGAATAAGGAATTTGATCATAAAGCACTAACATGTCTATAGTCTTTTGTTCAAAATAATTCTCAATATTCTCTTTTTCTATTATTTCGTTTGCTTTATTATATAATCTACCAAGAGGAACATCTAAAGTAATTAAAAATCTGTCAAACTCCTGTGTTAATTCTTTATAATTTACAATTAATTCACTTAAAACCCTGACTAAGATTTTATCATCTTGAATCGTGACTTCTGTATTAATATCTTGAAAACCTTGAACTTCATAATCTTGGAATTCTGTGAAATTAATCAAACAATTATTTACATTTTGATTAATATAATTTTCTAAGTCCTGCTCCATATTATTTATACTCGGGATTTGATTAACTTGTAATCCATTACTTGTCTCGTAAAACCAATAAGGAACTTCTAAAGCATCATTTCCAAAAACTTGTAATTTATTTGAAAAAGGGGCTACTGGATTTATCGGAAGTTTATCTTCAGGGATATTTAAGTATCCCCCCTGCATTCCGATAGTATTTGCTCCTTCTAAAGCAACTGATTCAATACATGAATCAAAATAAGTCTTTATTGGAAGAAATTCATTAGTTACTTGAGCTTGGCTTTGTTCACGTTCAAATTCTGATTTTAGTACATATTCATTTAATAATAAAACTCCAGCTACCACAGCTATGAGAATTATTCCAACGATTACAAAAGTTGTAACTTGCCCTCTTTTTTTCATTTTATTGTCTTTAACCTGAACAAACTTACTGCCACTAAATGAATTTATCTCAACTAATTTTTCATCTTCCAAATCTTTAATTAAGTCAGAAACAGTTGTGTTTTGTATATTAAAATGCTTTGCGATTAGACTAAAATTAACTAATTCTTTACTTCTAATAAATTTCAGCAGTTGTTCTTTATTTGGTACCAATTAAATCAGCCCTTTTTCATTTTAAAGGCTTTTTTAACTTCTTTTTACCCCTAGAAAAGCTTCAAAAGTCTAAATTCTAATTAATATATAAATGTTTCTAGAATCCTAGAATGGGCCTAACCGGGATCGAACCGGTGACTTCATCCACGTTTTCCCAAAGCAAAGAATCTTAGCTTTTCAAGGATGCGTCATAACCGCTAGACTATAGGCCCTTGGCTTAAGAATGTAATCCCAGAATTATTAAATCTTTGCATCTCATTTTCTGTCGGTTTTGAATCTGATATTAAAAGGGATTCGGGAAAATTTAATAGTTCTCTTCTTTCTATAATACTTGAGATATAATTACCGATGTTACGTCCTTCATTACTTATATTTTTTTTACATTCAACCAAGATTAGTTTATTAAAATTATAAACTAAGAAATCAACTTCATATTTTTGAGACACATTTTTATTAGCAATAATCGCATTATTAACTATCAAACTATTTGGATAACGATCTACTAAGAATTTTTTAATATTTGACTTATAATCTCTACCAAGACTTAAAGATGAAGGGAAATTAAATCCTATAATTTCTGGGATACATCTTGCTTTTTCAATCATTTTAAGGATATGTTTCAACTGAAACAAAGCTTTATTTTTTATCTTATCATAATTTTTATTAAAACCCAAACAAATATTTTTAATATTTTTCTCAATTAAATCATAAAGATATTTCTGATCTTCAAAACCTTTTTCAAATGAAACATAAGTCCATGTTGGGATATTAAGTTCTTTTGCAAATTCTTTTTGAGATAAATTCAAGTTTTCTCTTATTAAACGATAAAAGAATTTTCTTGGTTTTATAGAATTTAAAAATGATTTAAAATGAAGCTGTCTAGAATTTTTTTCCAAAAAAAGGTTTTTTAGTTTATAAGTAAGTCTATTTGGGATTCCATTTTTCTTATAATCATAAATTTGCTTCTTAGATTTTAGACCAATTAAAATAGCGAGTTGTCTTTCGCTTAAATTATGTTTATTTAGAACCTTATTAATAAAGTTATCATCATGCACAGGATTTTTATAAGTCTCTAGACTATCTAGATTCTCTATGATTAAGGGCGTAATTCCATTTTTCAAGTATTTTCTAGTTCTAAATTTTGCTAAATCTAATGATGTAATTAAAATAACTTTGTCAAAATAACCAGATTTTTTTATTAAAATTAAACGTGCTATACTCTTTGACAATTTGTTTATTTGTTTTTTAACTAAATTTTTACATTCGATTGCGTAACGTTTATTATTAAAGTTTATTATAAAATCAATTTCTAATCTTAGGTTACCGAAATTAACAGATTTGTTCTCTTCTATAATTGAAGTTGGATAAAGCTCTTGTAATTTACAATAAACTTTTTCTTCAAATAAGCCTTTCACATGGGTAATAAGCTTATTTTACTTATAAAGCTTTGTAGCGAGGCTGTCCACGTGTCCAGATTACTGGGAAGTATATTTTATAGAATATAATTATAGAAATTATCAATCTTTATAAAAACAACTAAATTAAACACATTATGGAAAACCAAGAAAAAATCTGGAATAAAATAGCAGAACAATGGAACAACTTTAGAAATCAGCCAGAGCCAATGGTTAATTATTTTTTAAAAAAGTATATTAACAATTCTGGAAAAATAGTTGACTTAGGTTGCGGAAATTGTAGAAACTTAATTCCTTTTAGCAACTTAGACAAATATAGTATAGATTTTTCTCAAGAGATGTTAAAGAATGCAAAAAGTTTAATTAAAAAGAATAATTCAAAAGTAAAATTGTTTAAATCAAATTTAGAAAGGTTACCATTTAAAGATAATTTTTTTGATTATGCGTTAATGTTAGCAAGTTTGCATCATCCCAAGACAAAAGACAAAAGAAAGAAAGCATTAGAAGAACTTTATAGGATTTTAAGAAAAGATGGAACTGCTTTAATTACAGTCTGGAATAAATGGCAATTAAGATTTCTATTCAGAAGAAAAAATTCATTAATTCCATGGAAGATTAAAAATAAAATTTATCATCGTTATTACTATTTATTTAGTTATTTTGAGTTGAAAAGATTATTAAGAAAAAATAATTTTAAAATATTAGAATCAAGATTTGTTAAGGGTAATCTAATATTTATTGTAAAAAAATAAGTTTATATAGTTATAAGTTTTTACCTAAATGTGAAAATTTACCAAGCAAGTAAAAGTCCATTAGAAAAACTTGGTCATAATGAACTAATAAATAGGCACAATATTATATATTCAGCAAATTACTCCTTAATCAAAAGAGGAGGGTCAAAAGATAAACGAAAAGATGAGATTCTAGATAAATTGGAAGAGATAGTTGATATTTTGGTAACCAATAGCCTTGATGAAACTCTTAGCCTCATTAACATATTTAATTCTAAAATACAGGATTTTTATCTAAAAGAAAAATATGAATCCGCCGCGATATTAAGAGACGAAAAAAACTTTTTATTAGAAATAATATTTAAACTGCAAAGGATTCCAAAAAGGTATTTAGAAGAAGTTGGGATAAATTAAGAGCCGCTGACCGGATTTGAACCGGCGACCTGTTGTTCTTTTGGTTTCAGCCTACAAAACAACTGCTCTGGCCATTTCTCCCGAACCTTTTAGATCCAGTCTGAGCTACAGCGGCGTAAATTCGACCTTATAACCTTTAATCCCTAACTTATTTTCAACATAATCTTTTGCATTACATACACGACACAAGATGTTATAATCTCTTTTATTAAGCTTTTCATTTATTATAGCTCTAAAAAAGGAATGATAATTTTGATATTTTTTAAGTTCTTGCCTTCCGCTTTTACTTTAATATGATTAATTTCTAAAATCTCTTTTTTAGTGCATCCGCAATTAACACAAACCGGACCGCCTAATATTTCTATAACTTTTTCTCTTAATCTTTTTTTATAATCTGGTTTATTTGGACTATATTCCGGGTGCATTTTTCTGTATTCTCTCATACGCTCTCTTTGAATACGAGCAAGTTCAATGCCACCTTTATGTCTTCCCCAATTTTCGTCTAGTTCTTTCATAACAAATTTATTAATCTTCCTTCTAGACAAATTTAAAAATTTTAGAATTAGATTTAATCTATTAATAGGCAAAACCCAATGTTCTCTTCTATAATGATTTATTACTTGATAGGGAGATTTGATAATTTTGGCGAGTTTTCTTTCAGAACCCGCTTTTGCAATAGCTCTTTCTAGGAGCCAATTTTGTTTACTTTTATAAAATTTAACCCTTTTCATCGTCGGTAAAACAAATATAACCATCATTTATAAATTTTACGCGCAAGGTTGTCCTCATGTCCACCTCTAGAAAATATATATTAAAAGTTATAATTTCTCCATGTGTCTTATTTCGCAGACATTCAATGGATAAACCTTATTCAAGAACTGTTTTAAATCACGTTGTATGGTATGCATAATAACATCGTTCAATAATTTATGATAGTCATTCTTTTTGCCATAATCGCCAAAATACTCTCTAGTTCTTAGTCTTAACATGCTTAATATAGAATTTTGTGTTTTTGCCTTTGTTAATAATAAAGTTTTGATAACCACCTTAATATTATCTTTTGTAATTATTTTAAAAGAATCTTCTATTTTTTCCTTGCCTGGCTTGACTACTCTCCTTATATAAGTAGGAATCATAAAATATTTGGATAAATCAGCATATCCTTTATTGTCTTTAACTTCTTTAACCTTAAATCTGACTTTTACGTTTTGGCTTTTTGGGTCATTAGTAATTTGTGATAAGCTTATTTCAATAGTTCTATTCATGACAAGATTATCTTCGCTAGCAATAGTTTCTCCTATCTCTGAATTTTCAAACTCCTTAGCTAAGAGCAAGTAATTTTTTTTCTTTTTCTTCTTTAAGATTTCTGTTTCAGCCATAGAAGTCCTCCTTAAAAAATGATTAATAAACCTTTCTATTTAATATTCCAATAGAATTATTAATGAATTCTTGTTCATATTCCTGCGGGATTAAAGCACCGCAAGCTTGTTTGTGCCCCCCGACTTCTCCTTTATTGTTGACAATCTCTCTAAGTAATTCTGCTAAATCATAATTACTTGAATTACAAGAGCGCATGCTGATCTTTATGTACAAATCAGGAGTATGCGCCATTCCTATTAGAATAGTTCCATCTTTATAGACATTAGATCTTGAGATTATACTCATTATAGTTCCAATTAAGGTGTCCCTTATATCCTGCTCGGCATTAATTATGATAAAATTATCTTTTTTTACAAGTTTATCCTTATTTTTATAAAACCAGTTTAATCCGTTAATTATTTCCAGTTTATACTGTTTTAATAATTCATTAGCTTTTTCTCTTAATGAGAAATTGTCTAGACAAACTCCAATCCCAATACTCGGCTTGTTCAATCTTCCACAGCAATTCAATAAAGTGCTAAACTCACGAGCATCTTTTAATCCCTCATCTAATTCGTCTTTTAAGAGATATACATTTCCAAAAATTTCTTCTGGGCTTTTTTCACTTCCCATCCTTCTTAAGATAATGGAAGTAGTTAATTTCTTTAAATCATTTTCATCCAAATCAATTATTCTCTTTATTTTTCCTTCTTGAATAAAATTTATTCCGCTTTGATTTAAGAATTCAAAAGTTCCTTCTTCACTTCCAGTAACTCCGGGGATAAATATATCCGTACTATATTGCAAAACTTTGTTTAATGGTCTAGTTTGTGAGCCAAACATTTTTAATCCATATTTAACTAAGATTTTTCCTTCCGAGACAGCATCGTCTAAAATTTCTTTATTTAAATTTGTAAATTCTTGAATATCTCCAATAATTCCTATAACAGCCAAATGTGCCAGGTCTTTATTTATTTCATTCAAATTTTTTCCAAACAAATATGTTATCCCTGCCCCGGATAAATTTTGTACATTTTCTTTAGATTTAGAAAGATGAGGATTAACTTGGGTTATATTCTCATAATTGTTCTCATTTTCTAGTTTATGATGATCAAAAATAAAGATTTTTTTATTACTTAGGTATTTATTAATCAAGTTTAAATAACCAGATCCCAAATCTGTAAAAATAAAAGTTTGATAATTTTCTAGACTGATCTCTTTTATATTTTTTTCATTCAATTGTTTAAAAATACTTAAGACAAATTTCCTATTCTCTCTCTTTAATATTTTGACAAGAATAGAAGCGGCAGTTAATCCATCACAATCAAGATGACTAATAACTCTTACTGGTTTGTTATCTAATTTTTTAAATTCTTGAACAGCTTTTTCAATTAGCTCATGCATATTAACTTACAAGAATCGCAGCCTGTTTTCTATCATAATTCCAGTCTTTCGGCAATACCCCTTTATTTTTGTAGTATTTAGCTAATCTGTGAATTTTGCTTTCAGTCAATAATAATCCTCTTTTTGCATGCATGTCTCTCTTGTTTTTATCAAAATGCTTTATGATGTTAATTTCATTTTTTATTAATGCAACCATATCTTCAGGTAATTTTTGTGCAAGTTTATTTTCTTCTAGAATTTTATGTAACCTTTTGTTTAGCAAATCTTTTACGCTTGGAATTCCATAAGTATCCCTTAAAATCATTCCAATTTCGCTCTTGGACTTGCCTTGTTTGGCTAATTTTGTGATTAACTGTTCAACTTCTTTATTTGAGTAACGAATCCAAGCTAGTTTATGTTTATTAACCGGCTTTTTACTTCCAGCTTTTCCCTTCTTACCTGAATACATACGTGCCATTTTTGATTAGTTAAATTATTTAAACCCTGTAAATTAATGATTTATAAAGTTATTCTTTGTAAACGAGATCATTAATCCTTACTTTATCGTCTACTTTAATTCCAACAGAATCACCCTTATTTGCTTCTTTAACTTGTTTATGTTCTATCTGCATTGAGCTAACTTCTTGGGTAAAATCTGTTGTATTCCCCTTGATTCTTATTATATCTCCAACTTTTAATTTACCAGTTAAATCAATAGCAGCTACCCCTATATTAGAGAAATAACTGCTTATCTTTCCAATAGACTTTTCTTTTGCCATAAATCTGTTAATATGATGAGTAATATAAAGATTATGGATAGGTGTATTTTAGTTGTTTCTTTTAAGTAGTTACTAATAGAAAGGTTTATATACCAGTTTAATTTAATAAATTTAGGTGAAAATTAAATGACACTCATCGATAAAATAAATGACGCATTAAAGGTTTTAACAGGAAGAAAACTATCAAAAAAGCAAATTGAGTTAGCTAGAGAAAGATATAAACAGAATGAAACTATTTTTAGAAAAGAAATATCATTCAATTTAGAGGACAATGCAACACATAACGGATTCGTAGTAAAACTAGTAGAAACTAGGTTTGCTTTTACTCCAGATAACTCTTACGGTTGGAAGATCCCACATGGGGGTAAATATCCGGTTTATCATGAACTTAAAAGATATAATTCTTTTGGGTTACTAATCGAAAGAGAAATATATAAAAATTTTGTATGGCCGAGCACGGATGTTACCCCTTATCCTATATTAGGAGAAGGTTGGTCTAAAACATTAAGATACGATCCTCCTGGAAAATTTATTGGAAAAAAGGGCAAGAAAATTAGTTTTTCTTAAAATAAAAAAGATTTAAATAATAAAACAATACTACATTTAAACAGAAATGACCAAAGAATATCTTAATTTAGTTGTGTTACACAACATAGCTACTGTAAAAGAAGATGAAGGAATCAAAATATTTTATCCTTACCAGCAGGACATTGAGATAATCAGAAGTATAAAAAACCTTCCTTATAAAGTTTCTTCTAAACTTTACGACGGAGATTTATCAGATTTAAAAGACGTTTTAGTTGTAAATTTATGCGATGCTTTCACAAATCCTGAAGATGAATTAAATTTAATAAAGAGTTTTGAAAAGAATAGATTAGCTTATACTGGTTGTGGTTATGAAACTGTTAAAAATTGTCAGAATAAGTTTTTTGCTAAAAAGATTTTTGAAGAAAATAGAATTAGAACTCCTTCTTCAAGATTATTCAAGAATGAAAATGAAAATTTAGGAGAATTAAAATTCCCTTTAATACTAAAATTAAACAATGAAGATGCTAGTATAGGATTAGACGAAGATTCTGTGGTATTTAATGAAGAAGAATTAAGAAAAAAGCTTTCTCAATTATTTTTAAAGTATAATAAAGAAGTTTTGGCAGAAGAATATATTGAAGGAAGAGAGTTCAATGTTCCTATAATTGGAAATGATAATCCCGAGGCATTAAATGTCTTGGAAATAGACTATAGTAAAGAATTTGAAAATAAACCTAAAATATTAACTTACAAGGCAAAATGGAGTAAAAACAGTAATGACTTCAAGAATACATACTCAAATATAACAAAAATAGAAGATAACGAGAAAGAAAAGATAATTTCAACTGCAATTAAAGCGTATAAGGCATTAAAATGTACCGGATATGCGTCTGTTGATGTAAGAATGAATGATAAAAATGAGATATTTGTTATAGAAATAAACGCAAATTGCTATATTGCACAAGAATCGGATATGTTAAAAGCAGCTTTATCACAAGGCATTAGTTACGAAGAACTTCTTGAAAAGGTAATAAATTATGCGGCAGAAAGGTTTTCTCTAAATAAAGATTTGGCAATAATAGAATAGTCCCGCCAAGATTCGAACTTGGGTTTACAGCTCCAAAGGCTGCAGTGCTTGACCGCTACACTA
>ERZ1292623.5499-Hain-H51-01um-R1-5499-length-10090-cov-5_pt1 | contig 10090 bp, 7 predicted proteins | sample MGYA00564398_ERZ1292623 | MGnify/ENA primary metagenome ERZ1292623 (study PRJEB36523, sample SAMEA6512633) | groundwater metagenome | collected 2019-01-07 | study: AquaDiva: Metagenomics assemblies of 32 groundwater samples
GATCGGCCTGCCCGGCGAGACGGTCGAGGTCCACAACAGCGCGGTTACCGTTTTCAATACCGAGCATCCTGATGGGTTCCGGCTCACCGAACCGTACCTGCCCTCCGACCTTCAGTTCCGCGGGACCATCCGCTTCACGCTCGAAGAGAGCGAGTACGTGGTCCTCGGCGACAACCGCCCCCAGAGTTCCGACTCCCGGAGCTGGGGGGCGCTCGAGCGGAGATTCATCACTGGGCGTGCCGTATTTAGGGCATGGCCTGTCCAGAGATTCGGGGTTTTGCCCCAGCCGGTCATACGTCCGTAGCTACCGGTATGCTTTCTTCCGCCGCGATCAGTTTTACGAATTACGCATCAGTGCGAATATACGAATTCGTATATCCGTAAGCATTCGTATTTCATAAAGCCATGGCGAAGGCCAGGGAAAAACTGAAGTCGTTCCAGAGCCCGCGGGGCACGCACGACATCCTGCCCGCCGAGCAGGCCCTGTGGGAGAAGGTCCGCCAGTCCATACGGCAGCTTTCGACGTTCTATGGTTTTGAGCGGATTGACACGCCGCACTTCGAGGATACCGATCTCTTTACCCTCGGCGTCGGGCGGGGCACGGACATCGTTTCGAAGCAGATGTACAGCTTCAAGACCCGCGGCGGCGATGCCCTGACGCTGCGGCCCGAGGGCACGGCTCCGGTGGCGCGGGCCTACGCAGAGCACGGCATGGTGAACTGGCCGCAGCCGGTCAAGCTCTACTACATCGGTTCGTTCTTCCGGCACGAGTCGCCCCAGCGCGGCCGCTACCGGGAGTTCAACCAGTGGGGCCTCGAGCTCCTCGGCGACGGCGAGGCCGTGGCGGACGCCCAGATCATCAACGTGTTCTACATGTTCCTCCTGGAGTGGGGGCTCAGGGACGGCGTGGTGGAGGTCAACAGCGTCGGCTGTCCGGCCTGCCGCCCCGCCTATCGCGTCCAGCTCACCCAGTACTACCGTTCCAAGGTCCGGGGGCTCTGCCGGGACTGCAAGGAGCGCTTCCGGGATAACCCCCTGCGGCTCCTTGATTGCGCCGAGGAAAAATGCGGCATCGTCAAGAAATCCGCGCCCCAGCTCCTCGATCGCCTCTGCGAGGGCTGCCGGAGCCACTTCAAGCTGCTCTTGGAGTTCCTGGAGGAATCGGGCGTGCCCTACGCCCTAAGTCCGCACCTCGTGCGCGGCCTTGATTACTATAGCCGGAGCGCATTTGAAATCTTCCTGCCCGCGGCTCCGTCCGCACCGGCCGCTCCCAAGACCGCGGAGGGCGGCAGCGCCTCGCCAGCTCCCGAGGAGGCCGCCGCGAGAGGAGAAGCGCCCAAAAAGCTGGCGGTCGTCGGCGGAGGCCGCTATGATGGCCTGATCGAGTTGGTTGGCGGTCGGCCGACTCCGGCCGTTGGCGGGGCCATGGGCCTCGAGCGGATCGGGCAGCTCATTCGCGAGCGCGCGGCCGCCAAGGTGCCCGAGCCGTCCAAGCCCAAGGTGTTCCTGGTGCAGCTCGGGGAGCTGGCCAAGAGAAAGAGCTTCCGCATCATGGAGGATCTGCGCCGGGCCGGCATCACGATGGCCGAGTCGCTCGGCCGCGATTCCATCCGCTCGCAGCTGAAGATTGCCGATCGCGTCAGCGCGGAGTACGCACTCATTATCGGCCAGAAGGAGGCGCTCGACGGCACCCTGATCGTCCGCGAGATGTCCTCGGGCATTCAGGAGACGATGCCCCAGGACCGGCTGGTCGAGACGTTGAAGCGAAAGTTCAAGAGATGAACGAGTGTATTTTCTGCTCCATCGTCCATGACCAGAGGCCGGAGCGCATCCACTTCGAGGATGGCGAGGTGATGGCGTTTGACGACATACACCCCAAGGCGCCGGTGCACGTCCTCGTCATCCCCAAGGCGCACATCCCGTCCATCGCGCACCTCGAGGCCAACCATTCGAGCGTGATTGCCAAGCTCATCTACGCCGCCAAGCACATCGCGGCCGGGCGGGGGCTCAAGGGGTATAAGCTCGTTTTCAACGTCGGCCGCGAGGGTGGGCAGATGGTTGACCATCTGCATTTGCACCTGCTCGGAGGATGGGAGAGGCCGGAGGATTGGAGGAAAGGGTTCCAGATATAAAATTCGAAACCAGAAATTCGAAGCAAATCCCAATGTTCCAAATCATCAAATCTCAAATGTGCTTGGAGAATCCGAATTTCGAATTTGTTTCGGATTTCGTGCTTTGGATTTAGGATTTTCACACCTATGGTCTACGTCAAGCGCAAAGAGCGTGAAACCACCGCCGCCATGCTGCGGCGCTTTTCCCGGCGGGTCCAGGCCTCCGGCGTTTTGGTGAGGGCTCGGAAGGTGCGGTTCTACCAGCCAAAGCTCACCAAACGCGCGCTCCGCGAGCGCGCCCTGCGGCGCCTCGAGACCGCGAAGGAGCGGGCGCGCCTGATAAAGCTCGGCAAGATCCGTGAGACGGAACGACGCTAGAGATGTCCAAGGACGTTATTGAGGCCGAACTCAAGGCGGCGATGCGGGGCGGAGACGCGCTTCGGCTTTCGGTATTTCGCATGCTTTCGGCCGCCCTCCACAACCGCGAGATCGAGAAGCGGACCAGGTCCGGGGAGGCGAGAGATGCGCCGCTCACCGATGAAGAGGTGATGCAGGTGGTTCGCGCGGAAATGAAGAAGCGCCGGGATGCGATTGAGGCCTACGAGCGGGGCAGCCGGCCGGAGGCGGCGGCGAAGGAGCGCGCCGAGGCGGATATCCTTTCCTCCCTGCTCCCGCGGGAGCTGGGCGATGAGGAGCTCGCCGCCATCGCGGCCGAAGGCAAGGCCGCGCTCGGCGCCGCCGCCCAGGACTTCGGCAAGCTCGTGGGCTGGGTGATGCAGCGCGTGCATGGGCGTGCGTCTGGGGAGCGCGTGAGCGCGATCGTCAGACGTACACTCGCGCCATCCGACACGTGATGGATGTGACGGTTGTGAATCGGACGGGAGCGCGCGTGCCGACGGCCGCGCTCTCCCGGATGGTCGCCCGTGCCTCCGTCCAACTCCGGGGCCGCGCGGTCGGCCGGAGGCGGCTTAGGCGCATCAGCGTGGTGTTGGTCAGGCCGCGGGAGAGTCGGCGGCTCGAGCGGCGGTTCCTGGGAAAGGATCGCCCGGCGAGCGTCCTTTCGTTCCACTACGGCACGGAGGGTGAGCTCATCCTCACCCCGGCGCTCATACGCCGCGCGGCGGGCGGAGGCGGCGATTCGTACCCGCGGGCGCTTGCCGGCATGCTCCTCCACGGCCTGCTCCATCTCTACGGCTGGCACCATGAGGGTTCCCGCTATCAGGCCCGGCGATTCGAGGCCCGCGAGCGCGGCCTGCGCCGCGCCCTCGGACTTGGCCGGTAGCGGAGTTCCGAGATCTCGGGCGGCCTTGCCCGGTAGTGGCGCGGGCGCTCACCATCGGGCTTGCGCGAGGTGCGGAGGCGAGCGTACAACTACTAGTGAGTAGGGCGTATTTTCCATTCCATGCGCGGAGCAATCATCGGCATTGACATCGGGACGACCCGTGTGACCACGGTGGTCGCCCGGCCCGAGAAGGACGGGAAATTTCGCGTCATTGGCGTCGGATCGAGCCCCAGTGCGGGCGTCAGGCGCGGCGCGGTCGTAGACGCGGAGGCGGCCTCTCTCGCCCTCCGCCGCTCGGTCCACGAGGCCTCTCGGTCGAGCGGCGTGCCGGTGCGTAGCGCGCTCGTCGCGATCGGCGGTCCGCACCTCGGTGCGTTCTCAATCCGCGGGACCGTTGCCGTGTCGCGGGCCGACGGCGAGGTTACGGAAGACGACGTGCGGCGGGTGGTGTACGCGGCGGAGGGGCTCATCCCGCGCAACCCCAACCGCGAAGTGATCCATGTGATCCCGCGCCAGTTCCGGGTTGACGGCGAGGGCGGCCTCACCGATCCCGTGGGGATGGTCGGCATGAAGCTCGACGTCGAGGCGCTCGTGATTGACAGCGTCAAGCCGGCGCTTTCCAACCTCATCAAGTGCTGTGAGCTCGTGGGGATTGAGATCGAGGACTGGGTTTCCTCAACCCTCGCGGCGTCGGAGGTGCTGCTCACGCCCAAACAGAAGGAGCTGGGGGTCATGCTGCTCGACCTCGGCGCGGGCACGTCGGACTTCGCGGTGTTTGAGGAGGGCCAGGTACTCGACGTCGGTTCGTTCCCCATCGGCGGCAGTCACATCACCTCCGACATTGCGATTGGCTTCCGGACCCAGGTGGCGGCCGCCGAGGCGATCAAGGTGCGCCACGCGGCGGCACTGGCCGAGGCGGCGCGGGGCGGCCGGCGCGAGGCGATCCGGCTCGCGGATTTCTCCCCCGCCGCCGGGGAGGAGGCGTTCCTCGTGCGCGATCTCACCGACATCGTGGCGGCGCGCCTCACCGATATCTTCGAGCTCGCGGTAAAGGCGCTGAAGAAGGTCGGCCGGAACGGGCTGCTGCCCGGCGGCGTGGTACTGGCGGGTGGCGTGGCGGACATCCCCGGCATTCAGGAACTCGCCCGACGGGAGCTCGCGCTGCCGGTGGAAGTGGCGAGGGGCGCGGCGCTCGAGGAGTTCGCCGATGTGGTGCCGCCGCGCTTGGCGGTTCCGGTGGGACTGATGCGGTGGCGGATGCGCCAGGAGGGCGGCTACCGCGGCGGTTCCCGCCGCTTCGGCGGGCTCACCGAGCGCCTGAAGCGCGCCCTGCGGGCGTTCGTGCCCTAGGGCGGCGAAAATTTTTGACAACATTTCATTTTTTTTGCAAGTTGCCGCCGCGGGCCGTTTCTGCTACTTCCCAAGTAATGCCAAAAAACCGCATGGGGAAGAAGTTTTTGCCATGCGGCGCCCCGGGGATCGACCGGCGGCAGGCCTAACCCGACATACGTCCCGTGCCACAGGTAAAACCAGAACTCGAAACATTTGCCCGGATCAAGGTGATCGGCTGCGGGGGTTCGGGCGGCAACGCGGTGACGCGGATGGTGGAGCGGAAAATTCGCGGCGTTGATTTCATCGTCGTCAACTGCGACGCGCAGGATCTCCACCAGACCAAGGCGACGACGAAAATTCACATCGGCAAGAACCTGACCAAGGGCCTCGGTGCGGGCACGAACCCGGAACTCGGGCGCCAGGCCGCCGAGGAGAACCGCGACGAGATCGCCGATGCCATCAAGGGCGCGGACATGGTGTTCGTCACCTACGGACTCGGCGGCGGCACCGGCACGGGCGCCGGTCCGATCATAGCGGAAGTGGCCAAAGAAACGGGCGCGCTCACCGTCGGCGTGGTGACCAAACCCTTCAGCTTCGAGGGTGCGCAGCGGACCCGCGTCGCCGAGGAAGGATGGGTTAAGCTGCGCGACCGCGTGGACGCGCTGATTACCATTCCGAACGATCGGCTCCTCGCGCTCGTGGACAAAACCACCTCGCTCCTGTCGGCATTCCACATCTGCGACGATGTGCTGCGCCAAGCGGTGGCGGGCATCTCCGACCTCATCATCCTGCCCGGTCTCATCAACGTGGACTTCGCCGACGTGCGCGCGGTCATGGCCGATGCGGGATCGGCCATCATGGGCGTGGGCATCGCCTCGGGCGAGGACCGCGCCGTCTCGGCCGCGCGGGCCGCGGTATCCTCCCCGCTCCTCGATATCGCCATAGACGGCGCACGGGGCATACTCTTCAACGTGTCGGGCGGCCCGGATATGACGATGTGGGAGATCAATGAGGCCGCCAAGGTGATCACCGAATCGATTGATAAGGACGCGAAGCTCATTTTCGGCGCGGTGCACGACGAGCGGCTGAAAAAGGGCGAGCTCAAGATCACCGTCATTGCGACCGGGTTCTCGGGCCTGGCGCCCAAAGCGGTGGAGGCGCCCAAGCGCGCGGCCGCAAACGGGTCCTCACCGAAGGTGGAGGCCCGCGCCGGTGCCAAGGCCGAGGCGGAAGAGGAGGAGTGGGATGCGGTCCCGGCGTTCCTGCGCCGGCGGAAGTAGCCGGAAGCCGGGCGCGGCCCCGCCCCACCGCCCGTCAATGCCCCGGGAGCGTTTTTTAGAAAACTTTCTTTCGGTGTTCGAACCCAACGGCGCTGTCATGAGACAGCGCCGCTCGCGTAGTGCTTGCTAAATAGAGGATTTATTGTCTTACGCTTTTTCGGGCACGGTTATCCACAGCTCGCGGCATGACCGCCGACGCTATAATGGACGTACGTAAATTTTTTAGGCCGCTACCCTAAGGGTGCCAGTCCGGTTCTGGTGAGCGCGGCGAATCCCCGAGGTCCGGTGGGTTCGCACGCCGCGCACCGGGAGGAGTCAGAACTCATGCTCGACACCACTGCCGTGGTTCGGCGCGATCGAGGCGCCGAACCGACCGTCTCACCGCTCTTGGTGGCGCGGTTTTTCACCGTGGCCGGGCGCCACCCATTCGATGAGGTGGAGTGGGAGCGGCGCACCATCATCACCAAGGCCATGGACGGCACGCAACACGAGGAAAAGAACTGTGAATTCCCGGTGTTCTGGTCGGTCAACGCGTCGAACATCGCCGGCTCCAAGTACTTCCGCGGCCGCCTCGGCTCAGATGCGCGGGAACGCTCCGTCCGGCAGATAATCGGCCGGGTTACGGCCGCCATCCGCGGCTGGGGGCTCGAGTTCGGTTACTTTTCGGACGAATCAGGCGCGGACGCGTTCGCCGATGAGCTGGCGCACCTCCTCCTCTACCAGAAGGCCGCGTTCAACTCGCCGGTGTGGTTCAACGTCGGCATTGACCCCAAGCCGCAGTGCTCGGCCTGCTTCATCCTGGAGGTCGAGGACACCATGGAGTCCATCCTTGACTGGTACTACACCGAGGGGCTGATCTTCCGGGGCGGATCGGGGTCGGGCGTTGATCTCTCGCCGCTCCGCTCCTCCCGGGAGAAGCTCTCCCGCGGTGGCTACTCCTCCGGGCCGGTGTCTTTCATGCGCGGCGCGGATTCCGTCGCCGGCGCGATCGCCTCGGGCGGCTCGACGCGGCGGGCGGCGAAGATGGTCGTGCTCCGGGTTGACCACCCCGATATCCTGCCGTTCGTCCGTTGCAAGGCCGAGGAGGAGAAGAAAGTGCGGGCGCTCATGGCCAGCGGCTATGAGATGACCGACTTGAACAATGATGGCTGGAAGTCCATTCAGTACCAGAACGCGAATAACTCGGTGCGCGTGCCGGATGAGTTCATGCGCGCCGTAGAGGAGGACGGGCCGTGGTCTACACGCCTCGTCAAAACCGGGGAGGTCAGCGATGAGTTCCGGGCGCGCGAGCTCCTGCGGGAGATCGCGCAGGCGGCCTGGGAGTGCGGGGACCCCGGCATGCAGTTTGACACCACCATCAACGACTGGAACACCGCGGCCGTGACCGGGCGGATCACCGCCACGAACCCGTGCGTAACCGGTGAGACGCCAGTTGCCACGCGGGAGGGTTGGCGCGAGATTCGGGATCTGGTAGGAACGATGCCGATGATCGCGACTCCTGCCGGCTGGCAGCAGGCCGTTCGCGTCTGGCAGACGGGGATTAAGCCGGTGTATCAGCTCACGACCCGCTCGGGTTATACCCTCCGGTTGACGGCTGAACACCGCGTCGCCGTTTCCGGCCGAGGCGACGTGCCCCTCCACGCACTCGAGCGCGGCGATGTGATCCAGCTCCAGGGGGCTGGTTTCGGGCTCGAGCGGATTCCTGCCGATGAGGCGTTCGCGATCGGATACGGCGTCGGCGATGGCTGTATTTTTACCGCGGCGCGGACCGGCGCATCGGTGTTTACTGCTACCGGCGGCGAGGACGACCGCGTGAGTTTGGAGGCCATTACTGCGTACATCAACACGGCGTACCGCGAGCCGGACCGTCTCGGCCGGAGCATTCCGCCGGTCCATGTGACGTCCGCAACCATGGGGCTTAAGGTCGCTTCTTCCCGTCCGCACTTGGCCTCGCGACTCGCGGCGTTTGCGACGCTCGATCGGGGCAGCGAGGGGAAGCGGTTTCGCCCCCGGGTCTTTGGCCTCGATGAGCCGTCCCAGGCGGCACTCCTCCGCGGACTCTTCACCGCGGACGGCACGATCAGCGGGAACGCGGCCAAGGGCTACTACGTCGGGCTGGACAGCACCGCGTATGACCTCTTGCGGCAGGTCCAGTTGCTGCTTCTGAATTTTGGAATCAAAGCGAAGCTCTACACGAACCGGAAGAAGACGAATGAAGGCATCCTCCCCGACAGCGCGCGGAACCCGAGAGTATATCCCGTACAAGCGCTCCATAGTTTGCGCATTACCCGTTCGAGCCGCCTGCGTTTCGAGCGCGCGATTGGCTTTGCGCCGGAGAGTGCCAAGGCGGTGAAGCTCTCCGCCGTCAACCGGAGCGTCGGCGCCTACCGCGACGAACTCACTGATGAAGTGCGGGATATCCAACCCGACGGCATTGAGCCGGTCTACGATCTCACCGAGCCGGTATCCAGTCACTTCGTGGCTGGCGGTGTCGTCGTCCATAATTGCGCGGAATACATCCATTTGAATAACTCCGCATGTAACCTCGCATCCATCAACCTCCTGAAGTTCCTCCGGGAGGATGGGACGTTCGCGGTGGAGGAGTTCAGGCACGCCGTCCGGGTCATGATCCTGGCCCAGGATATCCTCGTGGATGGCTCGAGCTACCCGACGGAGAAGATCGCCAAAAACGCCCGCGACTTTCGCGAGCTCGGCCTGGGCTATGCGAACCTGGGCGCGCTCCTGATGGCGCTCGGCATGCCCTACGACTCGGAGCCGGCCTGCGCGACCGCCGCGGCCGTCACCGCCCTCATGTGCGGCGAGGCCTACCGCTACTCGGGCGTCATCGCTCAGGCGATGGGGCCGTTTGCCGGATTTGCCGTGAACCGCGAGCCCATGAGGCGCGTGCTCGGGAAACACCGTGCGGCCCTCGCCCGCGTGCGGCGCGACCAGGTCTTTGACGCCCGCATCTACGATGCCGCCGCCGAGGCCTGGGAGGAGGCTCTAGGGCTCGGCGAGACCGGTGTGCGCAACTCCCAGGTGACCCTCATCGCGCCGACCGGCACGATCTCCTTCATGATGGATTGCGACACCACCGGCATTGAGCCCGACTTTGCGCTCGTGAAGATGAAAACGCTCGTCGGCGGCGGCGTGATGAAGATTGCGAACCGCACCGTGCCGCGCGCGCTCCGGCGCCTCGGCTACGCCGAGCCCGAGGTTGCCGATATCATCGGCTACATCGAGGAGCGGGGGACGATTGAGGGTGCGCCGCACCTCCGGGACGGGCAGCTCGAGGTCTTTGACTGCGCGGTAAAGCCGGCCGCCGGATCGCGCGCCATATCCTGGCAGGGGCACGTACGCATGGTGGCGGCGGTCCAGCCCTTCGTCTCGGGCGGGATTTCCAAAACGTTCAACATGCCCCACGAGACGACGGTGGAGGAAATCATGGAGGCCTACCTCATGGCTTGGAGAATGGGCATCAAGGTCTTTGCGGTCTATCGCGACGGCTCCAAGGCCGCCCAGCCCCTCGTCACCCTTTCCGGCAAGGGCGGCGGGGCCAGGCCCCAGCAGGCCCTACTCCCGATCGCCCCGGCCCGCCGGCGCCTGCCGCCGACGCGGGGATCGGAGACCCACAAGTTCTCCGTGGCCGGCCACGAGGGCTACCTGACCTACGGCATGTACGAGGACGGGTCGCTCGCCGAGATGTTCATCCGCATGCATAAGACCGGCTCGACCATGTCCGGGCTCCTGGACGCCTTTGCCATCACGGTTTCCATCGCGCTCCAGCACGGCGTGCCCCTAAAGGAGCTCGCCCGGAAGTTCATCTACGGGCGCTACGAGCCGGCGGGGTTCACCCAAAACCCGGACATCCAGATCGCGACCTCCATCACCGACTACATCTTCCGCTACCTGTCGCTCCGCTTCCTTGCCCCGGAGGAGCTGGCGGAGCTCGGCATGAACGGCCACGCCCCCTCGCCGGCAGAGACGATCGGGCAGCGCGAGGTGCCCCAAATCGAGGCCACCGAGGCCATGCCGATCTACGCCGATTCGGTCTGCCGCCTCTGCGGCGGCATGATGATCCAGAC
>ERZ1292623.5500-Hain-H51-01um-R1-5500-length-10090-cov-4_pt1 | contig 10090 bp, 2 predicted proteins | sample MGYA00564398_ERZ1292623 | MGnify/ENA primary metagenome ERZ1292623 (study PRJEB36523, sample SAMEA6512633) | groundwater metagenome | collected 2019-01-07 | study: AquaDiva: Metagenomics assemblies of 32 groundwater samples
GGCGTCGCAGCGGCTCGCCGACGTGATGGCGGAGGGCCTCGCGTTCTGACCGGGGGCGGGGCGGGGCCGGCGGGCCGAAGGCGGACGGCACAGAAGGGCAGATCATGGTGAAGACGGTGAAGATCGACGCTGACGTCGAAGCCGTCCTCCGCGCCGGTTCGACCGGCGTCCGCGGGACGGACATCGTCTTTGTCCTTCCGGCGGCGCTCGATCGCGCCCTCTACGTCCGCGTCGACAAGGTGCTCAAAGCCCTCGGCGCGAGGTGGGACCGCTGGGCAAACGGGCACGTCGGTCCGGCTTCGTTCGCCGACGCGCTCGCAGAGGCGTTGTCGTCGGGGGCAGCAGTAGACCTCAAGAAGACCCTCGGCTACTTCCCGACGCCGCCAGAGATCGCCCGCCGTGCCGCCGCGGCCCTCGGCGTACTCCGCAGCGACCGCATACTGGAACCGTCGGCGGGTGGTGGCGCCCTGGTTGAAGCGTTGCTGGAGGAGGGGGGGCAGGAGGTCCATCTCACGCTCGTCGAGATCGACAGCGAACGGTGCCGGGAACTCCGCGAGCGGTGGCCCGCAGCGACCGTCCACTGTGGCGACTTCCTCACCATGCCGCTGCCGGGGTTCAACAAGGTCCTGATGAATCCCCCCTACGACCGGACGCTGTGGCGGGATCATGTCCTGCACGCGCTGACGTTCTTGGGAGGCGGCTCTCCGGCGGGCTCTCCGTCTCCGGCGAGCGGTGGTGCGGCTCTTGCGGCGATTCTTCCCGCGTCCGCAGAAGGCGACGAAAGGCTGACAGAAGCACTCCGCGCCCGTGGGTTCCTGTACGAGATCGAACGTCTGCCGGAAGGGGCGTTCAAGTCGGCGGGAACCGGCGTCCGAACGGTGCTCCTGTCCGCTACGTTGCCCCAGCAGGCGGTACAATCGACGCCGATGCCCGGCCCTGCGAACGGCGACTTCCTCCTCAGCCCGGAACACGACGGGTCGATCTTGTTGCGCCGCCGGGACGATTCCCGGTGGGGGCCCGGGTTCGTTTTCTCCACGGCGCTCGGGAAGACGAAAGCCCTCTCCGTCAACCTCCCGGCCGTGCAGAAGTACGGCTGGACGCTCAAGGGGGAGGTGGTCGACGGGACGGGGTGGACGTGGAAGAACCTCGTCGGCGGGAAGAAGCCGGAACAGGGCACGGTCCTCGTCCCGAAGGCGCTCGACGCCTTCGGCATCCCCTGGGCCTCCGGGGCGCAGTTGTGGTGGCAGGACTCGCAGGGCGGCAGCCACCTCGTCGGTAACCTGTCGCCTGCCGTGCTCCAGGCTGTCCCGGCGGAGACGAAGACGAAGATGGACATCGACCGCGCACAGAAGTTCGCCACGACGGCGCTCTACGCGCGGCGGCTCCTCATCGAGGGCGTCTCCACCTACCCCGGCGTCGGTCGTGCGGCGGGGGACCGCGCCCGCTTCGTCGCCCAGGCAACGACGTGGCGAGCCATCGCCGCCGGCGACCTCGCGGGCGTCCTCTTCCGGCTCTACGAAGGCGCGACGAGTCGGGGGCTCGTCGGCGTCTCAGGCGTCGCCGAGGCGTGGATCCAGGGGATCCTCGACGGCGCCGTCTCGGGCCTCTACGGGCTGGAGGCGCTGCGCCAGGACTGGACGGCGACCGCTGCCGCTTTCGCCGCCGCCGAAACGACGGCCGACGCCGACGCCGTTGCGTGGTTCAAGGTCATCGGAATCGAGTTGCGCACTGCGGCGAACGCCTACGCGCGGGTCGTCCGGCGTCGCACCCACGCCCCCGCCGCGGCGGACCTCACCGCCGACGCCGCCGCCGCCCTCGCCGACTGCCCTCCCGCCTCGCGGGCTGTCCTGCTCCGGCGGTTGGAGGTAGCTGAGGCCGCCCTCGACGACGCTCTCCGAGCCGACCGCGCTCTCACCCCACAAGCTGCCGTCGACATCGTCGCCGAAGTCGTCGCCGAGATCCGCGGTTGCGCCGGCGCGCCTCCGGCGGTTGCAGCCGTAGAACCGGCTCCGGCGGTTGCAGCCGTGGTGAACCCGGCGTTGCGGTGGACGTCGGCTGCGGCCTTCTACGACCTCGACACGACGCGGACGGTTCGGACGGAGGCCGTCGAAGGCTACGCGCCGTTCCGCCTCGTCGAAGTCGAACCCGATCGGCTCAGCGAGCAGTTGGCTGCCTACGCCGTCGCGGAAGCGACGGCGCCCGGCACGGTCTTCGTTGCCACCGAGGAGGAGTTCCGAGCGTGGCACGCCGAGGCCGGACTCATCGAGGAGCCTTCGCCCTCACCGGCGCCCTCACCGGAAGCCGAAGCCGTGGTGGCGGCATCGTCGGCGGCGGAGGTGGCACCCGTCGGGGTGGGCGCCGTGGGCATCTACGGCGTGGACGCCACCGGGACGGCTCTCTACTTCGACGACACCGCGATCTCGGCCGTGCGCGCTGCGGGCTACGCCGTGCAGGAGGACCCCGGCGGAGCCGTCGGCCACGAGGGGCGGTCGGTCTTGTGGGTGGGCGTCGAGGGGACGTGGTACGTCTTGACGCCGGTCGACGTCTTCCTCGACGGGGGCCGAGGCGCGATCTACCGCCTGGACCGTTTCGACGATGGCGACCCCGCAGTCGTCCTCACGGAATGGTACGGGAAGGGGCTGGTCCGGCCCTCCGACCTCCAGGTCGTCGCGGCGGCGGAGGCCCTCCCGACCGCGCCCCCTGTCGACGGGGAGGAACCGCCGCCGATCCCGGTGATCCTCGACGTCCTCGCCGCGGCGAAAGGGGCGTGGCAGGCGAACCTCAACGGGATCCGCGCCGCCGTCCAGGGGGCCCTCGGGGTGAGCGGCGACGAGGACGTTCTGTACGAACCCGACGCCGTCATCGGAACGTGGGTGAGTCCGGAAGGGGCGGTGCGGGTCGTCCTGTCGCCCACCGTCTCCGGGGGAGTCGGGGCCCTCGCCGTCCGGTCCTCCGTCTCCCTGACGGCGCTCGGCTACGACTACACCCACGAGGCGCGCATCGACCCGTTGAAGGCGGGCGACCCCGCGGTGCTGTTCGGGACGATCCTCCGCGACGCGGGCGTCATGCTCGGCACGACGAAGTCGGACGTGGCGACGAGGGAAGCGGCGCAGGCCGCGGCACAGGTCGACGCCCAGGCCGCAGAGATCGATCCTGAGACGGGAATCCGTGCTGGAGCCGCCGCGGCGATCGAGGACTTCCTCCCCTACGTGATCGAAGGGGCCTACGCGCACGGGCGCGCGTTCGCGTTCGTCCACCCCCGCGCACCGTGATCGCGTAGAATCGGCCGCCCGTGACCACCGCCTACGAAGCGCCGACCCTCTCCGCGGAAGCCGCGGCTGCGCGTGCACACCCGGAGGTCGATCCGCGGGACTACGGGCCCCTCGCTGAGGGGCTTTCGGCGGCTCACGGGGCGATGCGTGAAAACGCGCCTGCGGGCGCGACGTCCACGGAAGTCGATGGGTGGTTCACGGATCACGCCCCGGCGATCGTGCAGCTCTTCGTCGATCGCCTCGCCGCCGACCGACGGGCCTACTTCGCGGGGGAGGTCGTCCGCGCTCGGCACATCTTCCACGCAGTCCGCTTCAATCTCGCCGACCCCGAGCAGGCGGCGTTGAAGCGGCACGCGGAACGTCTGCTCGCCGCCGATCCGGCCACGATTCCGCCACGGGTGCTCTACACCGCCTGCGTCCAAGCGTCGGCGACCACCGACTACCTCTACGCGCTCGCCGGCGTGGCCACAGAAGCGGAAGCGGCGCGGCCGGCGAAGCCGAAGCCGTCGGCGCGGCCGGCGAAGCGCCCGGCGAAGCCGAAGCCGTCGGCGGCACCGACGCAGCCGGCGAAGCCGGTCGCTTCCGCGTACTTCGTCCCGACGGCGTGGCGCGAAGCCGTCGCCACCGGCGGGCGCGTTGCCACCCTCCAGTACGCGCGGAGCAAGACGCCGCCGTCGTGGGCAGCGGTCCGGCTCTTGCTGAACGAGGTCCACGCTGACCTCGTGGCGTACAGCGGGTTGTGGGGCAACCCCCACGCGAACCCGCCGGAGCCCCCTGCGGAGCCCCCCGCAGAGGTGGAACGGGAGCACTTCGCCGCATTCCTCGATGCCTTCACGTCGGCGGGGATCGCGCCGGAGTACGGCCGGGATGCGAAGGCGGCGCTGCACGAAGACTGGCCCGGCGAGTGGGCCGATCCCGTCGCCGTCGCCTGTTGGCTCACGGAGCCGCCGATCCTGTCCGCGTTCCTGGCTCGGTGGGATGCGAAGGCGGCCCCCGGCGCACCGGACCGGATCGACGCCCTCCACGCGCTCCTCGGCGGCGCTTTCGCCCTCGCGGACGACCTCCGTCTCGTTCCGCCCGCGGACTTCTACGGGGGCGACCTCACCGCGAAGCTCGACACCACCGAGCGGCTCCTCACCGCCAACGGGGGGCCGCTGGGGGAGGAGGAGATCGCGCCGCCGCGCAGCGACGAGGCCGAACACGAACGGTGGGTGGTCCGCAACGCCTTGGGCGCGCAGATCCGGCGGATCAAGGACCACGTCGTCCCGCCGACGTGGGGGGATCTTCGCGACAGCTTCGTCCTGTCCGATCCCGCCCTTCCCGACGACGTCCTCGCTGACTGGATCCACGACTACGACGGTCGGTTCGTCCGTGCCGCCCACCGCAGCACCGACGGCGTCGACATCAGCATCGGTGCGTCCACGGGGCGGTACATCGATCTCGCCGGGACCTGGGGCGACGCTCAGCGCGGGTTGGGGCGGCAGCACAACTTCGACATCACCACGGAGGAGGTGGGCACCGCGGAGGACAACAGCTACAGGGGCATGGTTCGGACCGTCGTGCGGACGCGCGACGGGTTGGCCCCTGTGGTCGGGCCCTCGTGGGCAAGCCCCGATGAGGGGGCCCTCGTGCCGGCGACCGCCTTCGCCCAGAGCGGTGTAGCGCACCGCAAGGATCTCCTCGACATCGGGCTTCCTGACGAGATCATCGCTGCCTTCCAGTTGATCGGGGAGCGCGGCGGGCGGGTCTACGCGCCCAACTACAGCCCCAACTTCTACCAGAAGATCAACACCTTCAAGGTCGCTCCGGGCCGGGGCATTTCGCGCTGGAACGGCACCCTCGGCGGGGGGCACTACAGCCCGCACGTCTGCTACTACCGGAACAATCCGTCCAACACGATCAAGCAGCTCGCGCATCGCCTCCAGGTCACGGACGTCCTCGCCAACCGGAGCCCGTCCGGCGACGCGCACCTCCCCTGGCCGACCTTCAACTACGCCACGGACACCACGAAGCCCTTCGTGCCGGGCCGCTCCCGCCTGTCGGCGTCCTTCGTCGTGCGGACGTTCTGGTGGCTCGACGAGATCCCCGCCGATCCCAGCGACATCCTGAGCGACGACGTGACGATCGCCGCCGGGGCATCCACCTACCCCAACCCCTTCTTCCACCCCGACGTCGGCCCCGACGCGGCTGCGTTGCTGCGCGACCCGACGCTCGTCGCGTGGCGCAAGGAGCAGAAGCGGCAAGAGGTCGTCGACCGCGTCTTGGAGCACTTCCGGGGATGGGTCGATCAGCGGGAGGACGTGCAGGCGCGCATCATCGACGGTGCCTTCCGGGCGCGGCTCGCCGCGATCCCCTACGCGCCTTGCACTGAGACGAAGCGGCTCGTCCGCCGCGGCGATCCCCAACAGGGCGCTGCGCTCGCACCGGACCCCCACCAGAACGAAGCAGTAGGGCTCGTGCAGCGCGCCGGCGGGGGCCTGTTGAGCTTCGACGTGGGCGTCGGCAAGACCCTCTCCGCGATCCTCGCCATCCTCTCTGAGAAGCAGTCCGGACGTGCCCGCCGCCCGATCGTCGTCGTCCCGAAGGCCCTCGTACCGATGTGGCTGAAGGCGTTCCGGACGAACGCGCCGGACTACCGGGTCGGCATCGTCGGCGTCGTCCCGGTCGTTCGCGCACCGGAGCGGCAGCAGCGGCGGTTGATGCGGGAAAAGAACTCGATCACCGGCCTGCCGTGGACGCCTGAAGAGGTGGCCGTGCAGATGGAGAACGCGGCGCTCCCGCCGCAGAAGCCGGAGGCGCGGCTCGCGACGTGGCGCGCGTTCCGCGATGGCGCCTACGACATCCTGGTCGTCACCCGCCCGGCCTTCGAGAAGACCGGCGTTCCGCCTTCGGTCGTTCGGGTCTTCACCGCGAACGACGGGCCCTTCCGGCGCCACGTCCTCACCGAATCCCTTCGGACCGCGGGGATGAACGCCTGGATCAAGGACGAGGAGAAGAAAGGAACGATCTTCACCGGCAGCGCCTTCGCGGCGTGGCGGCGCCACGTCGAGGCGGTGTGGGTGGACCGGCTGATCTTGGGCAAGCCCAGCTCGCTGGGCGAGATCGCCAAGCAGTTGCTCGCGGCCTACCCGGACGGGAACGTCCCCGACGAGATCGACAAGCTGGACCTCGTCCTCGACGGGGACGGGTTCCCGGTCGATCCCACGACCGGGACGAAGTTCACCAAGCGGGCGGCCCGTCAGCTCGCCAAGCGCCCGCCGGTCCTCGACCCGGTGTGGTTGGGGGCACTCCCCGAAGACCTCGACGACGCCCCGATCGATCCGGCGACCGGCGTACCGAAGGAGATCGTCGCGGTTCCCGTAGACCTCCTCGTCGCCGACGAGGCGCACGCCTACAAGGGGCTGTACAGCGCGGCGCCCCGCGGGTACCTCGCCGGTGGCAAAGTCGCTTTCCTCACCAGCGGGGATTCGTCGGAGCAGGCGTGGCGGATGCTCGTGCGTGCTGCCGCTGCTCGGCGCGCTGCGAACTGGCCGGCTGCGCCGTCGACCGCATCGTCCGCCGGAGAGCGAGCCGCCGCCGTGGCTCGTGCCCTGGACGGGCCCCGCGCCGGCGTACTCCTCCTCACGGCGACCCCGGCGAAGTCGAGCCCCCTGGAGCTGTTCAATCTCCTCCAGTTGTGCGGGAAGGGGCAGCTCAGCCGGCTCGGTCTCGACGATCCCGAACGGTTCGTCACGCGGTTCATCAACATCCGCACCTTCCCGCTCGCGGACCACAACGCCGTGATCCAGCGACAGGCGGTCGCGCGGGACGTCGACCGCGATCCGCAGGGGCTCCGGCGGCTCCTCCAAGCGGTCGCCCTCGTCCGCACCGCCACCGCCGTCCCCCGTCTCGCCGGGCAGCCGGTGCTCGACGGCCCGCACGGGGAAACCCGTGCGGGGGAGTCGTGGCTCCGCGACGGCGATATGTCCTCGGCAAGGGCTCTCGTGGGCCAGCCCGACGTCTACCTGCGGGTCCTCCGCGGGGCCAACGTCGGCGACTACACCCCCACGGGGATCGACGACGAGGGGCGGCTCCTCGTCTCCCCCCCGTTCCTTCACTCGGCGGAGCGTGGAGACGAAGCGGAAGGCCGAGATACGTCGTTCCCGTGGGAACTGCGGGAGCGCGTGCGAGTCCCGATCACGCCGCCGTTGACGCGGATCGAGACGGACCTCTCCGCGCAGCAGGCCACGATCTACGAAGCGGCGCACGCCGCGCACGGCTACGCCCACGCGACCGGGGGTACCATCGGGCACGCGATCGTCCCGAACCTGCTGAACCTCGCCGTCCACCAAGCACTCGCCACCTTCGGCACCAAGGGCGACGGGCTCTACCAGCACGAGGTCGATGCTGCCGAGATCGACGCCCGATTCGGGGCGATCGGCGGGGAGATCGCTGACGAGGTTCTGGGCGGCGTGGCTGCGGAAGAGGGTGCGGCGGGGGAGAGCCGCCAGTTCCGCAGGATGCTGGAGAACTGCCTCCGTCCCGACGAGCCGAAGATCGCCGGGGCGAAAGTGGGCCGCGGGATCATCGACCCGGCGGAGTCGCCGAAGCTGGTCCGGCTCTGCGAGATGCTCGTCACCTCGATGGCGGACGACGTGGACGTGGCCCGTGGCGAGGTGCCATGCGGCCACCTCGTCTTCGTCCAGGGCGTCGAGATCCACGCGATGTTGCTCGTCCTCCTCCGCCGGATGATCGCTACGCGGCGGGACGCCGTGATTGCGGAACTCCGAGGCCAGGGGGTCGCCCCGACGGAGATCGCCGCCCGGACGTTCCGGCTCGACCCGCGGCGGATCGGCGTGATGAACAGCCCGATCCACGGCGGAGATCCCAACCGCTACCAGATGGTCGCCGACGGGTTCAACGGGAGGTTCACCGAGATCCGGGACGCCGACGGTGAAGTCGTGGACGTTCGGGTGGAACGGTTCCCCGCCTACGACGTGCTCATCGCCAACGAGACGGCCGAGGAGGGCTGGGACCTCCAGGCTCGGACGTGCTACGTCCACATGCTCGACCTCCCCTGGGAACCCGCGTCGTTCATCCAGCGGATCGGCCGTGCGGTCCGGCAGGGCAACCTCGCCGGGTACGTCAAGGTGTACGTCCACCTCGCCCGGGGGACCCTCGACTACTACCGGCTCCTCCGCGTGGAAGGCCGGCGCGGCTGGTTGTCGTCGTTGCTCTCGGGCGGCGCCGGAGCCTCGGCGAAGTTGGTGGACGGCGATCCCGAAGCGCAGATCCAGACCGTCCTTCAGACCATCCCCCCGTCGATGCAGGCCGCGGCAGAGGTGCGGCTCCGGCAGCAGTTCGCGGACGTCGTGCAGGCCAACACCCGGGCCGCTGTCCGAGAGGCGCTGGATCAGGTCGCCGGCTACGCACGCGCCATGACGCTCATCCGGACCACGGGAAACAGCGCCAACTACCGGGCGCGCGCGGCGGACGCCCTCGGCGCGATCGAGCGGATCCGCACCCGGGAAGATGCACCGGCGATGCCCTGGTTGCGACCTGCGGTTCGGGCTCTCACCGACGGCAAGGGTGTGCTCCTTCCGACGGCTTCCGAGGCGCAGGCGGGCTTGCCCCCGATCATCCCCGGCAAGGCATACGCCGCCGCCTACGGGGAGACCGTGGTGCTCCTCGACGTCGTCGAGGCGCACCGCACCCGCCGGGTCCGGTGGGTAGTCGAGGGTCGGTCTGGCGCCCGGGAGGCGGACGCCACGACGATCACGGATCTGCCCTTCGTCCGCACCGGGTTCGCTTTCGCCGACGCGACCTACGACGAGGCCCGGATCGAGGAGATCGTCGCCGACGCCCGTCCCGCCCGCCCCCCGGACGAGTGGTGGACCTTCCGTCCCATGCCCGGAGCGTGGCAGGAGTCCTTCCGCGACTACTTCGTGGCGAACCTCGCCCGCTTTCTCCGCGGGGCCAGCACAGTCACGGCGATCCCCCTCGCCATCGACGGCCTCCCGGCGGTGCTCCACATGCGGTCGTTGTTCTCCGCGACGGAGACCGCGGCGGCAGCCCGCTACCTCGAATGGCTTGCCGGGAACGGAGCCCATCCGGCGACCGTCGAGTTCACCGACCTACTCGTGGACCGCCGAGCGAAGCGCGTCGACGCCTACCGAGCGCGACACGACAAGTGGGCCGTGCGCGAGGCGGCGCGTCGCAGTTACACCATCGCCCTCGGCGCCTACGTCGCTGAACACGAGGAGTGGGTGGAGAGGAAGGCTGCTGCCGAAGCCGCCGAAGCTGCGGGAACCGCCGAAGCCGCCTTCGTCAAGCCGGAGCCGGTGAAGCCCGCCTCGGTGCCGAAGCCGGGTCCCGAACCGCAACACCCCACCTTCGCCGACCCGGTGTGGCCGAAGCTGCCGGCGCCGCCGGAGGTGATCTTGCCGTCCGCCGAGGGCCGGGTGCGCTTCCTCGACCTCGTGGGGACCTCCTGGCCGACGATTCCGGCGGGCGTCGCCGAAGCCATCGTCCGGAACTACTTCGACGCCGCCATCGACCCGCAGTATTTCCGCACGACGGCCGCGCACAAGCGGCTCGATGCGCTCCGCGTCCAGGGCGCGGCCTTCGTGTACGCCGAGTCGCCCCTGACGGCGGGGATCGACCGCGCCGCCTGGAACGCCGCCCTCGACGCCGCCAGCCGGCCCCTCGTCGGCGAGGAGGAGGTCGAAGCCGGCGCCGAAGCCGCCGCCGAAGCCGCCGCCGAAGCCGCCGAAGCCGAAGCCGCCCCGCCGTGATCCTCCCTCGCGCAGCCCGTCGGGAAGCGATGCGGGTCCGGGCGA
>ERZ1292623.5501-Hain-H51-01um-R1-5501-length-10088-cov-5_pt1 | contig 10088 bp, 15 predicted proteins | sample MGYA00564398_ERZ1292623 | MGnify/ENA primary metagenome ERZ1292623 (study PRJEB36523, sample SAMEA6512633) | groundwater metagenome | collected 2019-01-07 | study: AquaDiva: Metagenomics assemblies of 32 groundwater samples
GTGGCGTGGACTTTCGAAATGAAGGAATGGGAATATCGTCCCTCAATTGAGACGTAATGGGAGGACGTTCCAGATGAGGCGGCACTCGCGCATATCCGAGAGTATGTGGAACGAAACGAAACAGGTGATCCTTGAAAAAAGAATCGCAAAAACGCCTGGAATACCGTCTCACGCCTACGCGCCCAAGCGGCGAACGTTCGCCGACCCGCATCAACGTGTCCGCGTTGGCGCGCACGCTTAAGGTCACGCGCGAGCATGCGTCGAGGCTGCTGCACGGGCGATCGCGCTTGGGAATAAAAGTTCAGAAGTCCATGCGGCGAAGGTTCAAGATGAGTGCGGACGAGGTCGAGGCATGGTTTGAGGAATTGAAGGTGCAACATACGACGGTGGGGGAGAAGACAACGCCGTGAAGCTCTACGATTCCAAAATTTGCGTTGAATGCGACGAGCTCGTTGGTGTAGATTCGGCGACGTGCCCTTCCTGTACATGCACGAAGTTCTTGTACCTTTTCTTCTTAATCCAACCGAAGGTTTTGCGCGAGGAAATCGATTATGTTCGAAGTTTACGCAAGAATTCAGGACGAAAATAAAACAAAGCGGACCTTGATCTGCAAGAGCTGCGATTTGCGGATCACGCTAGGTGACCAGAGACTGATAAAGGGCATCTCGGCAAGCGGGTGCGTTGGTTACATCTGTCCAAAGTGTTCGAGGACAATGACCACATCTCTTCGGACCGGCGTGTGAATGGTGGAACGTGGTTCTTTAACACATTCACCCTTGGCGCGTCCGGACAAGCTGATCCACGGCCTAGCTGCCGCGGTTCAAGAATATCTCTACTACCCCGACCCGCAGCCGTTGTACGTGACGTTGGGAACGGTGGCGGCGAATATGATGCGGGGTTACCCGGTTTGGCTGATGCTCATCGGGCCGCCGTCTAGCGGTAAAACGACCGTGCTGGATATGCTGGTCGATATACCCCGCCTTCACCTAGCCAATAACATCACAGGTCCGGCGGCGCTATTGTCTGGCACGGCCAAAAAAGAGCGCAGCAAGGATGCGACGGGTGGACTGATGAACCGGATTGGCTTGCGGGGCATGATCGTCATGGAAGATTTTTCCTCGATCTTGTCCATGCAACGTGAGCCGATGAAGGAGCTGATTGCCGCGTTCCGGCTCATTTTTGACGGCCGCTTGTCGCGCGAAGTGGGAACCGATGGCGGAAAAACGTTGGCTTGGGGCATGTCGGTGAAGGGAAGAGTAGGGTTTCTGGGCGCGTGCACGCCAGCGATTGACGCGCACTATCAGGCCGTCCAGGAACTAGGCGAACGGTGGCTCTACTACCGGTTTCCCGCCGTGGATGGCATATCCGAGGGGAACGCCGCGCTTGGGCATTTAGGCAGCGCTGAAGAAATGGACCTGGAACTGCGGGATCTCGTGCGGGGATTCTTCGGCGCGATCGGTTTGGATTGGGACAACGTAGAACCTCGGGCGCTGAACATCCGGGAACGGTCCAGGCTGACGGCCATGGCCGCGCTGATGACCGTGGTTCGCACGAGCGTGAGCCGTGACTACCGCACCCACGAAATCGATGGGATCGTTGCGCCAGAAGGCACGATGAGGATGGCGAAGTGCCTAAAACAGCTATATTTAGGGTTAGAACAAATCGGGCTGGGCGATGGAGAATGCTGGGCGATCATCGGCAAGGTCGTGCTGGATAGCGCGCCTCAACTCCGCGTCAAGGTTGTCGATATGCTGAGGGAAGCGGATAAGGGGCTGTTATTGGTGGAGGAAATTTCGGAACGGTTGCAGTGCGGACAGCGAACCGTCGAGCGGTTGGTGGGTGGCGTTGGACTCGGCGACCTGGAGGTGCTGGGAGTGGTGCGGCGCTGGAGCGGAGGCGACGGTGCGGCTGTGACGTTGACGGAGTGGGCGAAGAGGTTGTTGGAGGTGGGATGGGGAGAGGATAAGCATGGATAACTCGCTTCGTGAAAAACTGATCGCGGAAGGCACGTGTGTGGCCTGCACGAGGAAGCCTGCGCTGTCTGGAAGAATCTTCTGCCGTGAATGTGAGTACCGAGGCGTAACGGCGGACCACGGCGCGATCCGGGATACCTACCGGGAGCTGAGTCAAGGCAAATTGAAGAAGGTGAACTAAATGAGTACTGCCGACACCTCACTGATCCATGACCTCGCCCCTATCGACCTGGGCCTGGATGCGTCGAAGTTCCCAACGTTCCGTGACGTACAGTACGAGGCGCTGGAGTGGGCGGTGGAAACATTAGAAGACGCCAACGTCATCGGGTGCGCTCTGCCTCAAGGCGCGGGCAAGTCGGCGTTCGCCGTAGCCCTAGCGCGATTGCTGGGGAGGCGGGCGGTCTTTGTCACGGCATCGAAGGGGCTGGAATCGCAGTACATGGAAGATTTTGGTTCTGGCGGTTTGGTGGACATTCGAGGCCGGGCAAACTATGACTGCGGGGACTTGGCGCACTTAGACTGCCATGACGGACCCAAGGCTGGGTGCCGGTATGCGCAATTTGGAGGATGCGCTTATGAGTCAGCGAAGGCCGCGGCGAGAAATGCCCAACTGGTCACGACCAACTACGCGATGTGGCTAGGCATCAACCGGGGGTCCGGCGGCCGTGGGCTGCAGCGGACTCGCGAAGACTGGCGTGGCGATAACCCGGTCGAGCTGCTGGTGCTGGATGAAGGCCACGAAGCGTACCGGCAGTTGGCGCAGTTCGTGAGCTGCCAGTTGTTGCAGAGCGATCTACAACGGTGTACAGGCTACCCGGTGGGCGAGGATATCGGAGAGTGGTCCGCGTGGACTGAAAACTGTCTACCCTCGCTGGACGCGGCCATAAAAGAGGCCGAGGTGGAAATTGCGCTTCTTGGCGGCGCGGTACCAAAGAAGGATATCGACGCGCTCCATAAGCTCGAAGCGCTCCAAACTAAATTTGAGAAGATTGCCTCGGCGGACAGCGGAGATTGGATCGTCGAACGGGACGTCATCGCGTGGTACGGCCTGAAGGAACAACGGTGGAAGTTCGACAGCGTATTTCCGGGCCAATATGCAAAGGACATCCTATTTTGCAACGTCCCTAAAGTCGTGGTGATGAGCGCGACGTTGAAGCCGAAGAGCCTGCGCTATCTAGGGCTGAGCGACGAAGAATTCGCGTTCAGAGCATGGCGAAGAATATTTCCACCTGAACGGAATCCAATTTACTTGTCGGGCTGCGTGAAGCCCGGCAGCGTCACCGAGGATCGTCCACTGGGAACGTTAATCAGGATTGACCGCAACACCAGCGAGGAAGACAAACGGGAATATGTGCGTTGGATCGATGAGCAGTGGATTGGCCGGCGCCTGGACCGAAAAGGACTGATCCAAACCAACAGCTATGCGTTTCAGGAATTTTTCATGGAGCACAGCCGTCACGCCCCGCTGATGATCGGCAATACGGATGACCCGGACAGCGAATCGGCGTGGCAAGCGGCGGAACGGTTTAGGAAGGCCGAGGCCCCCGCGATATTGGTGAGCCCGAGCTTCATAACCGGCTGGGACTTCCCGATGAAGGCTTGTGAATACGTGCTGGTGGTTAAGGCGCCGTTCGACGAGCGCGGCAGCAAGCTGGCGAAGGCGAGAGAAGCAAGGGATAAGGACTATGGATTTTTCAGGGCGATGCAGACGACCGAGCAAGCGGCCATGCGCGGGATGAGAAGGTTCGAGGACCAGTGCGAGGTAGCGTTAACGGATGGGCATTACACGTGGTTCTTGAGGCAGTATGGGCGTCTAGCTCAAGACTGGTTCGTGAAAGCGGTGAGGCCGGTGAGGGATGCGCCGAAGCCGCCACCGAGATTAGCCTGAAAATAGTTCTTGACACGTTCATCATCATCATCATAATATCCGCCAATCATGAAATTCAAAGCAGCTAAACGTGCTCTAAAGTGCTTGCGCTGCGGGCACGGATGGCTGGCTAGGAAGTCACGCCCCTTGGCGTGTCCGAGGTGTAAGTCGTACCTATGGAATCAAACGACAAACCGGAGGTAACAATCAAATGCAAGTAGTAAGAGGTTCGTTAGACAGTTCCAAGGCGTTAACAATGGGCTTTGGGATTCAGGAAGGCCGGCTGCGGGTCGAGGACGCCCGGTTCAAGGTGATCCAGCGCCAGCAGTCCGAGAAAAAAGGTGGCAAGCTGGTGACGCCGATGCTGGTTTTACAGTTAGATTGCAAGAAACTGAACGAAAACAACGTGGCGGAGTCCGATGTCATCGAGACGACCGAGCTGCTGGTTGCGTTCGCGTCCAAGGAAGAGGATGAGCAAGGTCAGCATATGTTTGTCCTGTGGCCGGGCAACATCAAGGGCGATCCTGCCAGCGCGGACAGCGAGCTTCAATCGCTGGATCAGGGCATGGCCGACGATTTAAGGGCGTACTGCGCGATCGACACGGAAGGCAACACGTTCGTGAGCATAAAGGGCGCCATGCCGTTCGCGGACAGCGAGGCGATGCTGTTCATGAAGAGCTTGGAGAAGAAGGGGTGGAAGCCCGAGAACAACAACCAGTGCTTCGCTGGAAACTATAAAGGCGCGATTCTGGAGGTGCGAACGGTGCTGAAAGCCGATGCCTGCAAGGAACTTGGGGTGAAATTTACGCCGGCCAAGGACGCCGACCCAACAAGGCCGCAAACGGTGTGGCAGGTGACCAACATCCTGAACCGCCCGTATGAAGGCAAAAAGGTGGTGGCTAAGGCGGCGTCGACAGTTGCAAAGAGTGAAGCCGCGTCTACTGGGACGAACGGCCCCGCTGACGACAAGTCCAAGGCGGCGTTTGGAGAATTCATCAAGACGCAGGCAGGCAAAACGCTGTCGCAGATAGACTTGCAAAAACTCGCGGGTCCAGCGTTGATGAAGGCGGTCGGGTTGAAGGAAGCGCAGAATTTCATCAACACCTGCGTGAAGCCGTTGGAGGCGCTTGCGATGCTGGGGTTCGAGTTCGGGTTTGAGGTGGATGGGGAGAAGAAGACGGTGACGATCGCATAGGGGTAGTCATGAGCGTAATGAAATGCATGACGAGGCAGGAATGCTTGGATGACGCGGAAGCTCAAGGGTTGGTTTGCTTTTTTGGCGAGCCCGACGAGCTTCTGATCGACCTGGACGACGGCAACCGTATCAATAAAATGGTGCGAGAGGTCTTGGGTCCATTCATTGATGGGGAATTGGTTACGGTAAGCAAAGGGGGTAGAGGCTCTCATGTCTACTACAAGCTTAATCGCTCACTGTCGCTCCCAGAAGCGTCAGCGCTACAGGCGGCGCTGGGGTCCGATCCGGTACGGGAAGCATTGACAATTCTACAGGAGCAGGACTTCTCGTTACTTCATGAAAATAAATTACAAGCCGAGCGGGTTATAGCGTGGCGGGAGAGCTGTAAGGTATGAGGCTCATCGAAGAGGTTTCGGTTCAGTTCTCATGGGATGACCTAGACCATCTGACCTACCATCCGCGCCTCATTCACGCGCGGCAACCGGGAATCCACGTTAGCGACGTGATCCGGTATATCGCCGGGCCAGAGGGGTTGGGGTTGTACAAGGACTTCGATCCCACGGAGGACATGCCGCTGGGCGTGCTGCTGGGGATGTGCTGGGAAGAAGGGTGCGCTCGCCTTTACCCTAACATGCAATGGCAACCGGAGCCGCTGAAGCGGGACGGGCTGATCGGGTCGCCAGACGGGTTTGATGAGGTGGAATTGGGGGGTTTGTGGATGCCAAACGTCGATGAATTCAAACGTACGCTGAAGTCGCGCCACAATCACGGGAACGTCCTGGACAACTGGCCGTGGATGGCTCAGATCATGGCCTACTGCAAGATGGACCCAAGGCAGCCACAGTTTGGCCGGCTGCACGTCGACTGGGACGCGGGGGACTACCGGCCGCCTCGCGCGGAATACAGACGGTACTTGATCCGGTACGAGAAGAATGAGATTGAGGCGAACTGGAAACTGTTGTTGAAGTACAAGGACAAGGCGGTGACGGGATGAGCGACGACGAGGATTTAACGCTAGGGGGTTGTGTAATTTGTCATGGACCTCTCCCTAAATGGAACACGGTTTCAACTAAAGACGGCCCGGCTCACGAGGATTGCGCGTTGGAAGCGTTCCCGTACGATCCTGGCGATTCGGTTTATCCGAGGTGAACGATGCCTGATTATTACACAGACGACGACCTGAATAAGTTGGAGAAAGAGCCACATATACACATCTACAAAGAGTGTATTGGGAACCCCAAAGGTATTTCTGGTTGGGTCATACGAGTATTTTGCTGTAAGGAATGCGAACTTTATCGGACGGTATTTATAAAAGTGGGAGATGAGAGGGAAGGTGAATGCGCGAGACCGTAATTAAATCACCATCAAAGCGTGACCTGGTGTTCTTAGACGAGGAACAGCAATCCCCACAACAGACGCCGCTGATCATCCTGGCGTTCGGCGAGGACTTCAGCGGTAAGAGCCGGTTTGGGGCCACGGCGCCAGAGGTGATTGGGTGTGTGCCGCTGGACCGCAAGACCCGTTCGACGTTTGAGCGCACGGCGAGGGAGTTGAAGCGGCGATACCTCATCCCTAAACAAGACCTCGTGCGCGAGGGCAACATGGCGGTGCGCGGCAGGTGGAGCGAGTTAGCGGAAGCCGTAGAAGCCGAGAAAAGCGACAGCGAGATCGCCAAGATTGTTGAAGCGACCAAGAAGGTCTACCGGAGCCACATCAACATGGTCAAGGAAGTCACGTGGGCGCTGCACGACCGTGACGAGGTGCAGACGGTGTTCATTGATACCTTTGAGCAGTTCTACCAGGACATGTTGTTTGCGTATTATGGCCGTGTTGGACATCTGGTACGCCGCATGCCGACGGGGAAGATGTATAAGGACACCAGCGAGGCTAACCAAGAGACCGTGGACTTCGTGAATAGCCTGAGTGATAAAAACCTCATCCTGACCCATCGCACCAAGGAAGAGTATTACAAGGACGTCAGGACCGGCCGCATGATCTGGAGCGGTTATAAATGGCTTGGCCATAACTGCACCCTGGTCATCGAGCATGTCAAGAACAAGCGGTACGATCCAGGCAGTGAGAAGCCGGGTGAGCGATGGCATTATGGACTGTCGGTGCAGAAATGTACCGATAACATCGAGCTGGAGGGCCCCATTGGCCAGGCGGACGGCGGCGGCGGGTTGACGGACGGTAACGTCAACTTCGAGATGCTGCGGACGTTGGTGTGGCCGGAGACAGCGGTATGGTAAAAACGATCTTGATATTTTTCTCGGCGTTTGTGCTGCTATGCGGTTGTGCTGATTATCGGCGTCCAGTATTCGAGGACGCGGCTAAGGGTACTACCGGTCTGGTAGCTTCATGGACCGTTAAACTTCCGGACGGCAGGTCCGTTGTTTGCGTAAGCTGGAAGGGTGGTTACGCTGGCGGTGTTTCCTGTGACTGGTCTAACGCGAAATGATCCTCGTGGACCCCAGGCGCGGCAGCGGCGACGTTGTTGATTATTTCAAGTCGTACGATGTGCCCGTGCAACTGACTCAAATGGAATACGGTGATTTCGCTTTCTATGGCAACGGCCCGGACGAGGCGGCGATCCTGTGCGGGTTCGAGCGCAAGGTGCTCGGCGACATGATTGCGTCGATGCGGGACAAGCGGCTGGCCGGTCATCAACTTGTAGGTCTTATGGAAAACTTCCAGGTCCGGGGGCTGATCCTTGAAGGGATATGGCAAGCGGGCGTGGGCGGGTTGTTAGAGGTGAGCGGCGGCGGCAATTGGAAGCCTTATCGCCCAGGGGGGACGTCCGCGATTATGTACCGGGAACTGGATCACTTCATCGCCGAGCTCGAGTATGTTCACGGAGTCGTCGTAGAGCGCACGTCGAACCGGTCACAAACCGCCGCCTACATCGTGAGCCGGTACAAGTTCTTCAACGATCGCTGTTGGGAACAGCATGACCGCACGGACGTGATTTACGCTCCGTTCACCGCGACAGTCGACGGGGGATCAGCGGTGCAGCGCGGGCGGTTCCAGCAGCGCACGGTGCCAAAGCTGGAGAAGATGTGCGCGCAGTTGGACGGCATTGAGCGGATGGCATTCGGGATCGGGGGGCGCTGGAAGAATATGCAGCGGTTGATGGCGGCGGGGGTAGAAGAGCTATCCGAAACGCCCATAGAACAGCAAGGGGCGAAGGGAAAGAAGACGGTGCGGCTGGGTATCAAGCGGGCGGAATCGATTTACAGACAGTTACGCGAGGGGGAAGAATGAACCTTCCGCGCTGTCCAGACTGCCCATCGGTCGCCTACTGTCCAATCCCGACGGACGGACCTAAAAACGCGGAGGTATTGGTATATGGAGAAAGACCTGGGCAACAGGAAGAGTTTGCAGCGGAAAAAGCGGTTGCGGGCGGATGCTTCCGACTTGAGGGACAGAATTGCTTCATTGGAGACGCAGGTGGCGAGTTTAACGAAAACTATCTCCGATTTGCTGGATTGGAGCGACGAAATGTACGCGTGGGGAATACGGTTCTCTGCGGTAGTAATGGCAACAAACACCCTACCGGTAAGCAAGCAAGAGCGTGCGCTGATTTCCATATTGCGAAAGATTGCGCCGAAACGCCGTCGCTGAAACTCGTCATCCTTATGGGCGGCGTTGCGGCGTCGTTGGTAGACGGTCTAGACCTGGAATCCGAGCATGGTATCCCGCGCTGGGTAGAGGACTGGTTCGGTTGGAGCGGCTGGGTTGTGCCGATGTACCACCCTGCGGCGGGCCTGCGTCTGCGTCAAACCTCGTATATGATCCCGTTGTTTGAAGACTGGGAGCGATTGGGGCGGTGGATAAAAACGGGTGAGTGGCAGTGGCCGTTAGACCGGTACCCCAAGCACGACTTTCGGCTAGCGCGGTCGGCGCACGAGGTCAAGCGTTGTTTTGATGAGTACGTCTGGTTTCTAAATATGCCTGAGCTCATCGGCGCGGACAGCGAACGTCATGGAGCACAGCCGTTTAGCCTTCAGGTCAGTGCGCGGTGCGGCACGGGATTGATGGTCTTGGAGCGGGATGAGGAGGCCATGGTGGAGTTTGCTAGGTGTTTGGGGGAGTGTTTGGAAAATGGGGCGGAGCTTGTAATGCACAATGCCCCAGCGGACCTTGAGCCATTTCTAAGACATCTGCGGGACACAGGCATCCACTCGTTTCCCTACCGAGACACGATGCAGGAACTTTACCACCTCGGGTTATTCCTGCAGCAAGGGTTAAAAATCGCCGCGCTGCGCGTGCTAGGACGGAAGAGACAATCGTGGGAAGAAGTCGTGGGCGAGGCATCACGGCAAAAGCTGATCGCGTGGTTGTGGGAAGCGCTAGGTGTAGCCGAGGGCTGGCGCGCGTTCGAACCGAGAACCAGTCTGAAAACCGGCAGAGTGCTGAAGCCGACGATCATGAAGCATCCAGCGGAAGCGGAGGTTTGGCACTTACTGACATACACCACTCGAAGCGCGGAGTATAAGAGCTGGGAGAAGATCGCCGAACTGGGATGGCCCGGCAGCGAATGGTTCAAGCGGTTAGAGCAGGAGGTAGGGTGGACGGTTCCAGTCAAGGGCATAGGGAATTGTGAGCTGCGGGCTGCGGTGGATTACGGCTGCCAGGACGCGAGCGATGCGCTGGAGCTCGCGTTGGTGTTGCGGCAATTACGAAAATCGGCAGTGGAAGAATGGGACGTGCAGCCGGAGGATGTGGACGAATGCGTAGGAAGTCCGAGGGTAGGGGTAGTCAAAACCGCTGTCATATAATCCGGGATGCGCTGACGTTCGTAACGTACCTGCAGTCCAAGGGGTACGTTTCCACGCGAGACTTGATGCAGGACTTGAACATGTCCCGCAGAACGGCGCAACGCTGGATAACGTCTGCCTCGGACGTGCTGCCCGTTGACGTAATTGGTGCTGAAAGTGAGAAGACAGTATTGCGATGCAAGTGGAGAAAACCGTGATGAGCCTTTACGGCGGCATCGAGCTCCCTGGGCGGCCAGACCTCGACAATATACGACGCCTGGACCTATTACCCATGC
>ERZ1292623.5502-Hain-H51-01um-R1-5502-length-10088-cov-5_pt1 | contig 10088 bp, 13 predicted proteins | sample MGYA00564398_ERZ1292623 | MGnify/ENA primary metagenome ERZ1292623 (study PRJEB36523, sample SAMEA6512633) | groundwater metagenome | collected 2019-01-07 | study: AquaDiva: Metagenomics assemblies of 32 groundwater samples
GGATGAATTATTCCGGCTCTACTCGCTTGAAGAGCGGTACTGGAATGTGTACACGGAGATGATGCCCTCCCCGCTTGCGCCGATTGATTCTATGATCGAAAGAATTCTGATCCAGATTCAGGGACTCGAAAGCATGGAACAACAAGGCGTGCTTCTGGAAAACTCTCGTGCCATCTTTGCTACACTGCTGAGGATAAGGACAAAACTCAAGGAGAAATTCCCTAAAAAAACACCATGATCTGCGAAGAACATAGCGGCCGTGATTTCGTTGTCACGGGAAGTCGGCTGGCTTGCAAAAAATGCGGGACAAGCAAGTACAGCGAGAGCGAAGGATGGTTCCGAGAGGAATACAATAGCGGAGATGCAGAGGAGATTGAGGAGTAGCTAGTATATCTCCCGGGATTTCCAAAAACTTAAATCTCTAAGTATGTGTAAGTATAATATACTATGCATACTTTCGGAAAGTGGTTATAACCCCGAATATAGGGTTATAATCTATATTTTGCTTAACTTCGGCAAGAAATGATAAAAGAAATTGGTCTTGGAGTAGTCGAAGCCTTTGAGTTTTACTGCAAATAATCCCGGCAGCTTTCTCCATGTAGAATACACTTCACCTTCTTGCTCTTTACCATCAACTAAGAACTTTTCAACTTTTGGCGGATCAGGAAGGAAAATCGAGGGAATAGGTATTTCAGCAATCTGTTTTGGGGTTAGATTCATAATACATCTGATTAAGAATAAGAAGAACATACTAATCTTATATTATTACTTTATTATAGTAAAGTAGGAATGTTAAGACATACTAGACACTTGCTCATCTTTGTTTTGTAGTAGAACTTGAGGTTTTCCAGCTATCCAAGCCCTAATCATCTCGGCAATAACATCTCGCATCTTTGCTTTTTTCTGCAGAGTAAAAAATTTAAGCTGATAGTGAAGCTCCTCTGGAATGGCAACGGAACAATATTTTCCAGGCATATTTGAAGAATAAAGTATATTTTTATAATATTTTACATTTTTATCCTGTAAAGTGTTTCTAGTTTTTTTTATTTTCTTTATCTGGAAAGGTGGTATAGAAATAGGATATACTTTCTTGAGACTATGATTCATCTTATCCGGCCACACAATGCTCAATATAGTCTCAAGAGCTTTTTTTGCATTGGTGGTCGGATTAGGTGAATGATTTCTCGTTCTATGCATCAGGAGAAAAAAAAGGCCGGTTTCGTAAAAATCTATCGTAGCATTTTGGACAACGCAATTTCGACAAATCCTGCCTATTTTTCACTTTGGATTCATCTTCTTCTTATGGCTAACCATAGACCTAAACTATTTTTATGGAATAATCAGCAGCAAGAATGTAAACCAGGACAGGTTCTTACAGGACGGCTTAAGCTAGCCACAATTGCAGGGTTATCACCATCAACAGTCGAGAATATTCTTACATACCTTGAAAATGAACAACAAATTGAACAACAAAAGACAACGAAATTTCGGCTTATTACAATTAAAAACTGGTATCTATATCAATCAAAAGAACAGCAGATTGGACAACAGAGTAACAACAGAGTAACAACAGAGGAACAACAGAATGACACAAACAAGAATGAAAGAATGAATAAGAATGAAGAAGAAGAATCTAAGATTGTCGCCGAAGCGACAAAGATTTCTAAAAAAGAAAAAAAAGAATGTGGGAATCCAGAAATCAATAACATGCTACTAGCCATGAAGCAGTTTGTTGGCTGCACGGGCTTTAAGGAATCCGAAGCGCAGCAAAGAATCGCGGCGAGAAATCTCCTCGGTTGGATTAAGAAAAATGGGAAAGATGAGTTCAGGATTAGACTTGAAATAATTTTGAAAGATGAATTCAGACGAAGAAACTCAGGATCGCTTTGGTATCTGTACAAAGAAATTAAAGGATTCGTACAACAAAAGAACAGGGAATTTGAAGCTGTTTCTGGTGGGTTTGCTCTTTAGTTCTTTATTTTTTCTTTATGCTCTATACGCTCATTTCGCTTCAGAATCAAAAAATTCAGCTTAACGATGCTGAGTACAAGGGCATCCTTTCTTCACTTCAGGCTGGTAAGAAGATGTTTTATTTGCAGCGCACAGGGGAAATGATAACGCTCAATCCTCCTCCGACGATAGTTCTTTCTGAGCGGTTTGAGCAAAATGAGCGGGAAAGGTTGATGAATCAGGGGAGATGGAAATGTGAAAAAGAAACTATACACCGAATTGGCGATCAGTGTTTATGCTGGCAGCATGGTGGTTATTTACTCGATCCGATAAAGGCTGAAGAGGAATTCCAGGCACTTCCGGAGCCAGAAAAACAGAAAGCAGAACAGAAAGTGACTGAATACCAGAAAATAAAAAACCATTTTCTGTACGAGAAGAAAATGGTCGAACCGAGTTACGAAGAACAATTACAGGCTCGAGCTGACGGTGGAGAGAAAAGAGCTAAAGCAATTTTAAATAATTCTGTTAAAATCTAAATATGAAAATTGAAAACCTCTCATTATCGGAAATAAAGCCATACGAAAAGAACTCAAAGAAACATCCGAAAGAGCAGATTCAGAAGATTGCCGACTCTATCTCTGCATTTGGCTTTAACCAGCCAATAGTTGTAGATAAAGAGAATATAATTATTGTTGGTCATGGAAGATACTGGGCTGCAAAAAAATTAGATTTAAAAAATGTTCCAGTTCTAAAAATTGATATTCCAGAAGAGAAAGCAAAAGCGTATAGACTTGCGGATAATAAGCTCAATGAGAGCGAATGGGATATGGATTTAGTGATCGATGAGCTGAAAGGTTTATCTGATGAGCTTGTAAACCTGACTGGGTTTTCTCTTGATTTGAAAATTGAAAATAACGAGAAAGATGATGAAATACCAGAGATTCCTGAAGAGCCAAAAAGTAAGAGAGGAGAAATATATAAACTTGGGAAACATAGAGTTATGTGTGGAGACTCGACAAAACCTGAAGATGTTGAAAAGCTCATGAACGGGAAGAAGGCGGATATGGTTTTTACTGATCCGCCGTATAATGTGGATTATCGCGGAATGCAGAATTCAAGAAGATGGAAAAACGGTATTGAAAATGACGCACTTACAGATAGTGAATTTCAGGATTTTTTAGAAAAAGTTTTTGAAAATTATTCAGAAGTTACTAAATTAGATTCCGCTTTTTATATATGCCATAGCGATAAATCCCATCGGGAATTCAGAAATAGTTTTGAACAAACAGGGCTTGAGTGGCGTGCTACAATAATTTGGATAAAAAATAGTCCAGGAGGAGACCACCCAACAATAAAACCAGTAGAGCTTATCACGAGAGCAATCTATAATTCCTCGAAACAAGAAGACTTAATTCTCGACCTTTTTCTTGGCTCTGGCTCAACGCTTATCGCCGCAGAGAAAACGAAAAGAATCTGTTACGGTATGGAAATAGAGCCAAAATACATCGATGTCATCATTCAAAGATGGGAGGAGTACACAGGGGGCAAGGCCAATAAAATTACATAATAATGGAATATCTTTTTTTTCTATCAGCACCCCTCCTTTTGTTTTCTGGCATTCCGCAGACGATAAAACTTCTTGAGAGAAAAAAGAGCGAGGATATCTCAGTTATAACATATTTCTGCACCTGGATCGCCGTTTTCTTACTTTTTATCAATTCCCTTATCATCGAGAGCGCTACACTTTCTCTCAGCAATGGCATCAGCTTTTTCACGGTCACTATAAATCTTTTTCTTATTCTTAAATACAGGCTCTATGCTCAGAACAGCTGAATCAGTAGCCATCGGCCACCCTGATAAGATATGTGATCAGATCTCAGATGCCATTCTCGACGCTTGCCTTGAGCAAGACTCATATTCGCGTGTGGCTATCGAGACAATGGGCGGCCATGGAATCATCACGATTACAGGTGAGCTCACAACTAATGCCTATGTCGACATGCGCAAGATCGCTCAGGATGTTTATCGAGATTGCGGAAATGAGAATCCAATCGGCGTGCAGGTGAATGTCGTTGAGCAATCGAATGAAATCAAAAAAGGGGTCGATAATGATGGCGCAGGAGATCAAGGTGTCATGATTGGCTACGCCTGTTCAGAGACAGAAGAGATGATCCCTTTGGAAGTGAAGCTCGCCCGACAACTCACAAAAGAAATGGGTGCGAGAGATGGAAAAGCCCAGGTCACTCTCGATGGAGATAAAGCGGTGAAAATCATTACTTCAATTTGTCACCCTGAATTTGAAGATTTCGAGGAATTGAAAAAGAATATTCATGACCAATTTTCTGATTTAGAAAAATCAATCTGGCTTTTCAATCCAAATGGAGCATGGAGGATTGGAGGATTTGAAGCCGACACGGGACTCACAGGGCGAAAGCTGGTCGTGGATAACTATGGTACGAATGTCCCTATCGGCGGCGGCTGCTTTTCAGGGAAGGACGCGACGAAAGTAGACAGGAGCGCAGCATACATGGCGCGGAAGATTGCCGTCGATTATCTGAAGAACAAAGGAGCATCGGAAGTCTTTGTTCATTTGGCTTATTCCATCGGCGTCGCAGAACCAGTCATGGCCGTAGCCACAGTTGACGGCAAACAAGAACAGGTGCAAGGCTACGATCTCAGGCCATCTGCTATAATCAAAATGTTAGATTTACGCAGGCCACAATTCAGGGAAACGGCAAAGTATGGGCATTTCGGTAATGGATTTTTATGGGACAGATAAACAAGGAAAAAAATAAAGGGGGAAGACCGAAAAACTGCTTTTGGGGACACCAGGCAGGGAAGTGTAATTGTGGGAGACCAGAGGCTGTAACACCGGATGTTGTAAAGAAACTTGAAGAGGCTTTTGCTATCGGTTGTACCGATATTGAGGCTTGTATATATGCGGATATATCTCGTGCAACATATTATTCTTGGGAGAAAAGAAACCCAGAATTTATAGCCAGAAAAGAAGAGCTTAAAGATCGGCCAGTTATGAAGGCTAGAAATACGCTTGTGAAAGCCTTAATTGACCCACACTATGCTGTTGAATATTTGAAGAGAAAGAAGAAAAAAGAGTTCTCCGAAAGACAAGAAGTAACGGGACCAGAGGGCGCTCCGCTCTATCTACCTTCGGAAATAATAAAAAAGAATGATCTCTCTGACTCAGGCACAACGAGTCATCGCTCTTGATACCCATCGTTTTAGAGTTGTTTGTTGTGGTCGTCGTTTTGGAAAAACAACCTTAGCAATTTTAGAAATTATTGGAAAAGCGTCAGGACTTAAAGACGGGCATGTTTGTTATATTGCTCCAACTTATCAGCAAGCCCGTGATATTGCATGGAATGAGCTTAAAAAGTTTGCTCAGCCAGTTATTTCGAGTACGAATGAAGCACGGCTAGAGATTCAGATTAAAAATAAACATGGTAATTCCTCAACTATTTGGCTTCGTGGCTGGGAAAGCATTGAGACGCTACGAGGTCAACGCTTTGATTTTATCGTGATTGATGAAATTGCGATGATGAGAAATTGGCTTACGAACTGGCAAGAAGTGCTGAGGCCAACGCTAACGGATTCACAAGGCGAATGCCTTTTTATCTCAACACCAAAGGGCTTTAATCACTTTTATGATCTCTACAATCTTGAGAGCACGGATAGTGATTTTAAGTCATTCCACTTCACGAGTTTCGACAATCCACATATTCAGAAAGAAGAGCTAGAGAAAGCGAGAAAAGAGCTAACAGAAAATAGATTTCATCAAGAATATCTAGCCGATTTCCGAAAGACTGAAGGGCTTGTGTATAAAGAATTTGACAGAAATAAACATTTATTTAATGAATTACCGAAGCATAATTATATTGAAACGCTTGTCGGCATAGACTGGGGCTATACCAACCCAGCAGCAGTTATAAAAATCCTAAAAGACGGCGACTTTAATTTCTATGTTACTGAGGAATTTTACAAAACTGGAAAGACAACTGCTGAGATTGTTGAGTACGCCGCAACGCTTCGGGGCAACTCATACTATCCTGATCCGGCCGAGCCTGACAGGATTCTAGAACTCACAAAAAAAGGGTTGAGGGTAAAAGAGGTCTCGAAAGAGATTGAGGCGGGTATTGATTCAGTCCGGGAATTATTCAAAAATAATAAGCTGTATATTCATCAATCTTGCGTAAACTTTATAAATGAGCTTGAAACATACAGCTACCCTGAAAAAAAACCAGACCATAATGAGCCAGAGCTTCCGATCAAGGAGAACGATCATTTATGTGACGCTGCCAGGTATGTGCTTTTCATGCAACAGCCTTCCCGTCCTAGCAACTTTTCAATACCTACTCCAATTTTCGATCGTGGCCGTGTGGTAGGATACAGATAACAATATTTTTCTATGCAAATCATACCAACAGATAATTTCGTTTTGTGTCGGTACATAACCAGCGATAAGCCTGTGATAAAATCTCTAGGCCCGAATAAAGACGACGATGTTGATGTCTATATCGTTGAAGAGGCTTCTCCACTCGCAACGGAGCCACAAAGGGAGCAACTTGTCTTATGCAGAAAAAATGATGGGATAAATTGCGAATGGCAGGGGAAGAAATATAAGATCGTAAAAAGCCCGGATATACTCGCACGATTTTATAACCCATGACCATTACTCGTGATTCCAAACACACCGTTGTCATGCGGACTGTCTGTGAGAAGTGCGGGACGGAAGGCTACATCTTTCCAGATCAGCTTGCGAGGGATGAGCAATATGGTATAGGCAGTCACTATTTCAGCAAGTGTTGTGCAGGCCGTGAGGCTGGGGAAAAACGCAGTATGTGCAAGTATTTTATTTCTCCAGATCGCGCACATCGCTTGCAAACGATACGCAGTCGTGGTAATACCCTAAGTGCAGAAGAAAAATATCAGTTTTAGTAAAGATGCCGTTCGGGGGCATGTATTAGCCATATATGCCCAAATACGATGATCCAATTCGGGAGGATGGCAAAAAAGAGGACGGAAAAACAGACCGCGTTTTTGAGCAGAGGGCACTAGAAAAAGTGCTCAAGTTCTCTTCGGAAATGGAAAGAGCAAACAATGATCGCTTTGAAGAGTTTGTGGAATACAAGCAAGTGTATTCCTTGCATGACGAGACTCGTGATAATGATGAATATTATTCTGATCTGCAAATCGGCGGAGCCTTTGAGTTCGTAGAAAGAGCGTTTTCTTCACTGGTACAGAACACTCCTTCTTTCGAGCTGATGGATAAAACCCCGGGAGGGGTAAAGGTTGAACTACGGCCTTCCGTAATTGACAAACAAGAGCTTGGTGGTGATGGAGTAACCGAGCTTCTTCCTGCTCTTGTAGTTCCTTTCAAGGAAATCTACGAGTCAGATTTGAACGCTATGTGGACCACGAGAAAGATGAAGAATTTACTCAGAGAAGTGGTAAAAGGTTCGTTAATTTATGGCACTTATCATGCGGAAGTTTCACAAAGTTATGTCACAAAAAAAGAGATTGACCCGATTCTTTCTGATATTGATGAACAAGGAAAAGGCTACAGAGAAATTGTGGAAAAGATTACACCAGAGATTCACTTACTTGAACCTTTTGATGTTCTCGTCAATCCGTATGCTCGTGACCCTAAAGATGCCATTGATCGTTTTGGTGGAATTATTATTGTTCGTAATTATGTGAGCCTGGATGATCTTGATGAGGATACTTACGACCTCAACCGTGAGCAGCTAGAGCGGTATGTGAGAGGGGCTAAGACAGGCAATGATGATCGAGTCTCACAGAAGCGTGAAAAAGAGCAGGATATTTCATCTGTTGAAGTTTCTCCAGAAGGGACTTTCACCGTTCATGAAATGATCTGTAATTTTTCTCCTGATGGTTCGTATGAGAAACAGAAAAAGTACTGGATTTCAGTAGCAGCCAACGCTGTTTTAATCAGGCTTGAGCCTTTAGAGGAAGGTTGTGAAATCCCAATAAAAGTGCTAAAGGATCAAGAAGTCCCTGGAGAGTATTGGGGCATTGGAGAAATTGAGCCGATTCTTTCCAATCTTCGGGAAGAAATCATGCTGAGGAATCAGCGTATCGATTACAACAACCGTCTGCTCAATGAGGCATGGCTTCTTCGGACCAGCTCAGGCATTGATCCAAGACAGCTCGTAGACAAACAGCATACGGTGATTATGGGTGAGGATATCAGTGATTCTGCTTTGCGCGAAGTAGTCCGTTCAACAAATCCTCTTGCGACTAGCGGTGAAGATATTGATCGTTGCAGAAGGGATATGATCGCCGTTACTGGCTCGATTGATATTAACGCAAGTGGTGATATTGGTGGCACAACAAATACGGCTACGGGGGAAACAATTAGGCAACAGCAAGCTCTTCTGCGCTACCAGGCAAAGAGTGAAAACATCGAGTTCTTTGTAGCTGAGATTGCCGAGGCTATGCTTCGGATCAAGGCCAAGTATCTGTCCGCCAGTGATAAAGTTCCCGTCTTCCTTCGTGGAAAATGGCGTGAAATTTCAGCAGAACTCTACAAGAAATACATTGACCAGTACGCAATTACGGTCCGGGCAGGATCAATGAATGTTCGTAATTCAATTACCGAAAGAAATGACTCTATTGCTGTTCTCAATATGCTGAGACAGGCAAAAAAGGATGGGGTAAATGCGAATATCGAAGAGGGGTATCGTGACCTGATTGCGAAGTTTCCTGGTATTGATGTTGATAAGTTTATTCCTAGGGCATTACCGCAGTCACTGGGTAGTGCGATCAATGAATTACAGGGGGCGGAAGAGCAAGAGACGGAGCAGAAACAAGAAGAAATCCCTCCTTTTGAAAATGCTTCTCGCTTCTCACAAACTCCGCAATCTCTTCAACCCGTATGATTACTACCCTCAGACAAAGAGCCGAGCAAAGGCTCCTGAAAAAAAGGGAAATAGATAGAGTGATGGACGAAAAGGCGAGAGATATTGCAAGAAGACAGGAAGAAATAAAAGATATCATCAAGATGCCCGGATGGGCAGTCGTCAGGGAGTTGTACATCGCGGAGATTGACAGGGTGAAAGAACAAATGCTGAATACTTCTCCAATAAGAATCTTCAAAAACTATGAACTCAAGTCAGAACTAAAAGCATTAAACAAACAAAAAAACATAATTGAGTCCTTTGACAATTTGATTGACCTTCTGCGGAAGGTTAAGGAAGCGAAAGGATAGTGAGTTGTCTCTTCGGTTATCGGATTTCCCGTAACCGAAAAAACTCTGGCTCCCGAAACAGCCAAGTTAAGAGACAACTCTTTGTTCTTTAACATTTTTACCATGTATACGGAAGAAACCTCTCAAGGGTCGGCCATGGCAACCTCTTCTCCAGAGACCTCGGCTGCATCACAAGAGTCTTCTCAGGAATCCAGCGCACCTGTCGGTGTAGGAACCTCGGAAGAGACCTCACAAATATCGGCTGGTAGCGGCGTTCCTCAAGGCGGGATGGACAGAAGTCTTCTCGCTGGTAAGTACGAGAATGTTGATGAGCTTGAAAAAGCATATCAGCATTCGAATGCGGAAGCTGGGCGAATGGCTCAGAGACTCTCCCAAATGGAGCAAGAAATGGCTCGTCTCAAAATGACTCCTGATGAAGCTGCGGAGTTCGATAGAACACAACAGTTCATCAAGAGATTCGGCCTTATGACAAAAGATGAATATGAACAGGCTCGTAAGGATGAAAGAGACATGCAGTTCTTAACAAGTAGGGGAGTCGGGCAATCTCAGATTGATCGGATTCGTGAAATTTCTCGCTTTGGAGATTACTCAAAAAAATCTCTGATCGAGATATACGAACTTTTCTACGGTCAATTATCACGAGAGAAGCCGAAAATGGGCATTACGCAGCGTCCGCGCGGTAAGGATGACTATGGGCAATACACTCCTGAAGAACTTGCAGCAATGCCATATTCTGAAATGAAAAAGAATATGAAGGACATTATGGCAAGAGGAGTACGACGATAGTTTTTCTATTTTTTTATCTTAGTATATGACACAAACTGTACAAGCCGAGGCAGTTATAGACATATCTGCTTCTGCTGGTTCGGTGTTTAAATTCAAAGCTCCGAGA
>ERZ1292623.5503-Hain-H51-01um-R1-5503-length-10088-cov-4_pt1 | contig 10088 bp, 9 predicted proteins | sample MGYA00564398_ERZ1292623 | MGnify/ENA primary metagenome ERZ1292623 (study PRJEB36523, sample SAMEA6512633) | groundwater metagenome | collected 2019-01-07 | study: AquaDiva: Metagenomics assemblies of 32 groundwater samples
TCGTAAATTTTGTCTTAAAATTTTGTCGCCAATCATCTCTCTTCGCTTATTCTTCGGGGTTTAATTCAACTAATTTGGCGACATATTTCTCACTACCTTCTTTTTCAGAAATCCATTCTATATGATCACCAGCGGTAGTAATAAATGCCATCTTCAATCCAGTCCGTTCGCCAGTAAGCTCGAGAAGAGCGCTCTCAGAATCAGATACCTCATGTGCTAAAAGTAGTAGTTTCATGTTTTTTGGCTGCGGGACTAGGATTCGAACCTAGATAGCCAGGACCAAAACCTGGAGTCCTACCATTAGACGATCCCGCAATATGCTCTAAATTATCATAAACACTCTACCACACCATTGACCCACCCTGCAATTCTCCTAAGTAACCCCGAACTCTCTTTTACTCTTATTTTTACAACCCCGAAATATCCATCACCAATATTTTTTCTCTTTGTTTTTGGGTTACCCTTCTTAAAATATACATGCTGAAAATATTGTTCCCCAAACCCAGTCATGTTCATCCAATAACGGCGCACCATTTCTACTCTATCTATAGAATTTTCATGGATAAAAATATCAAAATAAATATCTTGTTTTGAGATATTCACAATATTCCTTAACCAATATAGAAAAAAGTTTATCATACGTGGATCAGAATTTGAAAACTGGACACCCGACCCAGGACGATAGTCTTTTTCCTTTGATCCCTCCGCCCAATACAACATTACACCCATTAACCATAATTCCCTTTTAGAAACAGCGCCAATCTCACTTCGTGCCTTTTTGTAAATTTCCTCAACTAATTCCAATCGCTGTTTGTGGCGTGCTAATCCACCCCTCTTTGCTGAAGCAATCTTTTTTTCGGTAAGATGTCGTTGTTGTTTTTTTGATAACCCAACCGAATGTAGCCATAACGCAATGGTAGATTTTGCGACTTTTACTTCTTCAAGAATTTCTGAATAGGAATACCCTTGTCTACGCAAAGCAATGGCCTTCTCTTTTTCCTTTATCTTCGTTTTCATTTGAACCAAGACCATACTTACATATAGTATAAATCCCTAGTTCATAATAATCAAACATTCCTATTCTGACAACCAGGTAGTGATCTCCTCCTCGAGGTCTGGTTCCTCCTTATCAAACATGTCTGTGCCATGCCCCGCTTCTTTGTAGATAAGGATTTTTTTATCAACCGCCTCTGAAGTGCGCTCAAAAAGAAGCTGGTTCATCTCTGCGCTGTTTCCCCCACTTCGATCATCGTCTTGTGATGCGACAAATAATGCGCGTTGACCATTTTTAAGTTTTTGCACCAGCGGATCAGCTTTAATACCTCTGTAATCAAGCCCTGCAGACAAAAGAACACAATTTTTTGTGCCGTGCTCTGCCGCGCGCTGCAGTACAAGATTAGCACCAATCGAGGCTCCGATAAGCGAAAGATGGTCCTCCGCAATGCCCTTTGTTTTTAGGAACTCAACACCTGCACCAACATCAAGAATACTCTTTTGATGTTGTTCGTCATTATATTGCTTATACCCGTCAGGGCCTCCTGCGGACTCTCCGTGTCCACGTAAGTCGATCGCAAGAACATGATATCCACCACCCTGAAGTCTCCCAGCAAGCATCTTCCAAGACTCCTTTGTACTCGGCATCATATGCACCAAAAGAACCCCTCGAGGGCTCTGTATGGTTGGCGCATAATAATCTCCTGCGATATTTACACCATCATCTGTATGAAGTGTTGTTTTTCCCATATCTATACTTCCGGTTCCGATGATGCATTCTGTTTTTCAAAATATTCACGTTCAACCTCAGCACGATCGCGTCCATACCTCATTCGTGAAAGTTCAGCGATTTGTTTCCCAAGCTCTATATTACCCTTTGGAGGAAGACCGAACTGCATGTTGAATGGTCTGCTTGGTGCACCCTTTATTAGAAGCTTTACATAGCAATTGAAATTATCAACATTTACGATATCTGCTGGAGAAAAAACGGGTTCAAACTGAATTTTTATTTTTTCGGCATCTTCGGGGGCGATACGAAACGTCATCATGGTGCCCACATTACCAAAAACGGCGTCACGCACTTTATCAGGAAGCTGAGCAATAAATTGATGCGCCATAATCATATCGATGTGATATTTTCTACCTTGCGCAAGAATGGTTGCGAGCGAATCGGTGCTAAAGTCCTGAAACTCATCGAGATACACATAAAAATCGGGGGCTGTAGCCAGCTGATCTCGTAGATCCGCTCGAGAAAAAGTAGCCATCATAAGTTTGGACATGATGATCATGCCAAGAAGATTAACATTCGACTCTCCGACAATACCCTTTGGAAGCCTCACGAGTAAAATCTTCTTTGAGTCCACAACGTCTCTAAAATCAAAGGCGCTTTTGGGTTGTGTGATGATAGGACGCACATAATCGTTACCTAAAAATGGCGCAAATTTTGAAGTAATATATGCGGACATGTTTGAAAGCGACCAGTCTCCCTGCGCATTGGCCGCCTCAAACTCCCAAAAACGTCTGATATCTCCGTTTTTCTCTCGACTTAATTTGAGTTTTCTATACTCCTCGTCAGAAAATACACGGCCAATATCGGCAATAGTAGGAACCTCGTTTTCATAATCATCCAGTAGAAGCATTAAAGAGTAACGAAAATATTTCTCAAAGAGTGGCCCAAACCCCTCCGGCTGATCTTTATAAACCGCCTTGAGTATCTTGAAAAATTCGTCGATAGCGTCGGTCTTTTGAGTGGGGTTCTTGGGATCAATGGCTAAGAAATTTAATCCCAATGGACGCTCGAGGTCGCTTGGGTCAAACACGATTACATCGTCCGCTCGCTCTTTGGGAATCTGGGCGAGGGCATCATCTACAAGATCACCCTGTGGGTCAAAGACGGCAACTCCGTTTCCCGCCAGGATGTCTTGCCGAATCATGTGTTTCAATAAAACGGATTTACCAACACCCGTCTGACCAATAATATACATATGCCTTCTCCTATCTTCAGTATCCATACGAATAAGCTTCTCCTCTCCTCGATAGACATTTTTTCCTAAAATAATACCTGTTGCTGGTAAATCTCGTGGAGGTTCTGCTGACTTTGCTTTTAAAAATTTCACACGTGTCGTTGAGGTGGTCGGAAGAGGAAAATGATAAAAACTCGCAATCTCTTCCGTTGAAAGATACATCGCATACTGTTCATTAAAAATACGAAACGAATAGTCACGTGTAAAAATATCAAGGCTTTTGTTTTTTTGCTTAACAGAACGAAATCCATTCATGTCAGGCGCTTCAAATTGTGTAAAAGCACTCGATACATCACGCAATAACTCTTCTGCTTGATGTTCTGTGGGGGCAGAGGTTATAATCCTCACGTTTACGTCGAATGTTGGTTTTGAAACCTTGCTTGCTACCGCCTTGATAAGATCCTGGTAGTGTTGCAACACCTGCTTTTGCTCCTCTTGCTTGTTCTCGGATGGTTTCTCGAGAGGATTTAGTGCAGTATTTAACTCTTTTGCTATATCACCCACGAATGGCTTCCCTGCTTTTTGTAGTGCCTCACCCCACGAAGATCCTTTTTGAAGTTCTTTGAGCACCTTTGACGTTCTCTTTTTAAGGTCTTTTCTGTGTGAGGGGCGTACAAGCACCTGAAGAGCAACGCCCTCACCTTCTATCCCAAGTTTTGACATACTAGCAAGCACCGCACCCAAAGGATCTGCTGGAAGAACTTGATACGTACGAAATGGCAATATAGGAGTGCTCTTGAGCATCATATATGCCCCCGCGCTTGCGCCCTGCAAATTAAATATATTGTAATCGATTGCCGGCAACACCTCTGCGGTAGGATAAAAGGAGTGGATTTGTTTCTGAACTAACTCTGCATAAGCGTTTGGTGCTGCAACATAAAAATGGATTTCCTCGCCAACATGATGTACGCCAATCTCAAAAATAATATAAGGTTCACCGTAAAGAAACTTATTCCAACCACTCGAATGGATATTACTCATGGCAGAAAGCATTTGTTCGGTTACGGAAATAGTATCTCTTTCTTGCTTCTGTTGCTGCTCACCCGATTTACCTCCCTCTTTTTCAAATTCACGCGGAACACGCACCGAAAAAAGCGACATATTAAGACCGCGCGCCATGGCACCCTTTAATCGAAAACGGGAGAGCATCACCAAACCCGTGATGGTTGTTCCCAGCACAATAACAAGGATCGAAATAAGGATAAACGTGAACATTTACAATTAGACTACCCCCTCACAAAAATATTTAACCAAGTTTGGTCTTTTTTCGACAAGCCAATCATGTAATGCATCAACAAGAGCTTCATTGCCAGTTGCTACCACCTTATTAACCTCTTCCAATAGCGCCCTTGAAAAAATCTTATGGTCCCCATCTGCCGACAAACCATCTATATCTGCTTGGAAAGGTTGTAATAATGGAGCAAATTCGGGCAATTCATACGAACGTTTAACATCTTCTGCCATAAAGAAAGGCACATCTAACCATTTTAAAGACGAGCTATCTCCTTGCGCGGGTGGCTTTGGTGGTAAGGAGACGGGGACATTGGGCTGTTGTGGAACGGATTCGACACTACTCGTAACGGCATCAGGTGGAGCTTCTGCTGGTTGAGACACTTCTTGTGCAGTAGCAGTTTCAACTCTCTGTCCTTGTTGCTCATTTTTTTTCCTTAATTGCTCCTGAAGTGCTGCGATTTGTTGTTCAAGACCCGGATTTTGTGTTTCCTGCATAATAGTTTTTTTAAAAAATAATCTATTTACCTTTATTATATATCAGGAACGTCAAAAGGAAAAACCTACTTATACCCTTTATAATATACCCTTCCCGGCGTCCTCACATCTACATAAAGGATATCCTTAAAATTAAGCTTGTCCTTTATAGCCGTTAGATCATTCCTTGTTTCTTCAAAACCTCTTCCCACATCAATCAAAAAAACTCCACCATGTTCTGTTTCAAAAAGGGCAACAGAAGTATTTTCACCTCTTCTTACAATTGTCTTGATAGGTACACCAATTTCTCCAAAAAATGTAAGGAGGTTTTTAAATGTCAAAATCGTCTCTGGTGTTACAACAGTATCAAGAATATTCATTATTGATACGTCCTTTTCTTCTATAATAGAAAGTAGCACAGGAAAACGATTTGAGTCTTCAATAATAAGCCGAAAGGAACTCGAAGCGCTACCCACCTCTTGTTTTGTATAAATCACTCCATCAGTATCAAAAACAAAACACCCATTTTTTTCCCCACACCACAGCCCCTCTGGTTTACGCATTGTGATATCAAAATTGAGACTAGTGTTTTTATAATCCTTCTTCATAGAGACGTTTTTGACTTCTGGGTAGCTATTTGAAAATGAAACAAAGTCATCCCTATCTATGAACAAAAGATTGTTTGAAGGAATAAGCCCACCAAAAACTTTTTTTGTCTTCAAAACATCCTGAAATTGAGTAATAAGAGCTTGATCAAAACCAGAAATAGTAATATTCGCTACGAGAAGTTTTGGATTAAAAAAAATACTATACACGACCCCTGCGCAAAGGAGGATAAACAGAATTATAAAAAAAGAAAAACGTAGGCGCTTACGCCTCGTTTCTTGTGTACGAATATGTTGTGGAACATAGGCTTTCATATCCCTATGTTTCTATTATACTACAATTCGTTCAATCAAAGGATTAATCCTTGTGAGAAATTCGTATTGTGTGGTTCCAGTCCTTCGTGCAACCTCATCTGCATAAATTGCCTCTTTACTCTGAGTACCAACAAGAACTACCTCATTCGATATGCGTGCATTCTTCGCTTCCACAGTAATCATATCCATGGAGACCCTTCCCAACACACGACACCTCTTTCCCCGAATAAGCACCTCGCCTACCGAAGAAAGTCCTCGATCATAGCCGTGCCAATACCCAATAGGTAAAATAGCAATGTTCGTTTTTTTAGGTAAATATTCAGTAAGATCATATCCTATTGGTTCACCCGCCTCGATGCTTTTTGTTTCAGAAACAAGCGTCTTCCACGAAAGTATCGGTTTAAGCGCTATTTTCTTGAGCGCGAGAGTCATCATCTGATCTTTTATCTCAGCCGAGGGGTAATACCCATAAAGCCCCATACCAACACGCACCATATCTAGGTGTGTTTTTGACGATACAATGGTTCCTCCTGAAGCAGCGGCGTGATAGAGGACTCCTGGAAATGTAGATTTCTTAAACGCTCCGATGATTCCCTGAAATAATTTAAACTGTTTTTCTGTATATCCTGGATAATTAAAATCTTTTGCCGAAGCAAAATGAGTATATACCCCCTCAAGAAACGGAGCCTTACCTATACAAGAAATTATTTCTGGTATTTGATGTTCATAAAATCCCTGGCGATGCATTCCCGTATCAAATTTAAGATGAGTTTTAGGCGAGCACCTCATCGCAACAATTTTTTTTAAACTTTCGAACTGAGATATTGAAAGACTAATATTATTTGTAACAGCAGCTTCAAAATGAGCAGGAAGTGTATATCCAAGCACGAGGATTGGATTCTTAATGCCCTCCTTTCTTAAATGCAAACCTTCGATAAAGGTATCTACGAGCAACCAATCTGCTTTATTTTGAAGAAGCTTAGCAATAGTAAAAAGCCCATGCCCATAAGCATTAGATTTTATTACTGCGCCAAATCTAGTCCCCTTTTTTAAAAGAGACTTGAATTGATCGACGTTGTGGTAGAGATTTTGTTTATTTATCTCAACCCACGTCCTCACCTGTTGATCATGCGCTGTTGCCATCTTATCGCGCTATTACCTTCTTACCTCCCATGTACTTCTGTAACACCTCAGGAACCAAAACCGACCCATCTTTCTGTTGATAATTTTCAAGAATAGCAAGAAATGGACGGACGCTTGGAAGAGCGGTGTCATTCAAAAGATAAGCGAATTTCTTTTCTCCGTTTTTATCAATATATTTTACGTTAAGTCTCCTCGCTTGCCAGTCCACAAAATTACTTGCCGATCCTGTCTCTGCCCATCGCTCGGAACCAGGAAGCCATGCCTCGATGTCAAACGCTCTATATTTACCAGCGGACATATCACCTGTACAAATTTGAAGTACCCTATAAGGCAACCCCAACTCTTCATGTATCTCTCGCGCTATCCCAACCATCTCCTCCTGAAGTTTTGTAGCTTCCTCAACATCCGCTTTCGAAATAACGACCTGCTCAACCTTCATAAATTCGTGGACGCGATACATACCTTTTGTATCTTTTCCATAACTTCCAATTTCGCTTCGATAGCACTGACTAAACCCAAAAGACCTTATGGGAAGATCCTCCTCCTTCAAAACCTCATCAGAATAATAGGCCAAAAGCGATGGCTCTGCCGTACCCACCAAAAACTTCTTGTCTTTACTCACCTCTCCTGTTGCCTCCTTATCAGAAGACGCTATTTGATAAATTTCATCTGATTCGGGATTATATTCTAACCCCTTAAAATATCCACTTCCAAAGAGAGCAAACCCATTTACAAGCGTTGGTGGAATAAATGGCTTATACCCCTGCTCTATCATTTTATTGATAGCGTACATCATCATCGCCATCACAAGAGTTACCCCCTCATTTTTCAAATAGTATCCCCTAAACCCTGCAACTCTTGCTCCCTTATCCATATCAACGAGATCTAAATCTTTTCCAAGTTGTATATAGTCCTTTGGAGTAAAATCGAATTTCTTCTGTTCACCCCATCTCGACACCTCAACGTTATCATCACCATTTTTTCCAATGGGGGTATCTTCCGATGGAATTGTAGGAACCCTTACCATTAAACCTTTGAATATAAGATTTACTTCTTTATAACGCGGCTCAAGCTCATCCAAGCTTTCTTTTATTTTTTTACCTTTTTCGATAATTTCCTTTCGTTCGTCATCAGTTTTAATCCCTTTCATGTGTTCATTCAACTCGTTCTTTTCTGCCTTCAACGCTTCTATCTCCTGCAATAATTTAGAGTGCTCCTTATCACTTTTTAAAAGTTCTTCTAAATCCAAATCAACACCCTTGTTGCGTATGGCATTTTTTAACTCCTCCACATGTTCCCTAATAAATTTAATATCTAACATAAAATAGAAAATTTCTAAACCGTTTTCGATCCCTCCTATCATACTACTACACCACCCAAATCGTCAAAAAAAGAAAAAAGCCCCACACGGAACCTTCGATTTTAAAACACAACACTAGGTGTACATACTTTTAATTACGTGTTATGAATAAATGTGCTGAGATAGTGGCCTAATTTTTGGGTGGTATGCTACGGCATACCACTAAAAAATAAATACATTTATGCTTATTGCTGATGATTGGAAAGAATATGTGCTTCTCGATTCCGGAGATGGTGAGAAGCTCGAACTATGGAACTCCCCAGAGGGCGGCCTTATTCTTGCACGCCCTGATCCGCAAGTCCTTTGGCCCAAAGAAAAACCAGAACTATGGAGTTCTGCTGATGGCACCTATGCGCGAGGAGAAGGCGGTGGATATTGGAGTTGGAAAAACACAGCCCCAACGCAAAGAATCTTGTCTTACAAAAATCTCAAATTGCTTATTAAGCCAACTGACTTCAAACACATGGGTCTTTTTCCCGAACAAGCCGTTAATTGGGACTGGATGATAGATCTCATTAAAAATTCAAAAAGACCTGTAAAAGTATTAAATCTTTTTGCCTATACAGGAGGCGCTACGGTTGCGTGTCTCTCGGGAGGAGCTGAAGTATGTCACGTGGATGCTTCGAAAGGCATGACAACATGGGCAAAACAAAACGTTGCCTTAAACAACTTGGAAGGAAAACCGGTGCGCTACATTGTTGACGACGTTTTAAAATTCGTAAAACGAGAAATTAAGCGTGGCACGAAATACGACGCTATCATTATGGACCCTCCGCCATTCGGCCGTGGATCCCAAGGCGAAGTATGGAAAATAGAAAAAATGCTCTACCCTCTTATACAAGAACTTACACACACCCTCTCCGATCAGCCGCTCTTTTTCCTCATCAACTCTTATGCTGGTAGTGGTTTTAGTGCAGTAGTTTTAAAAAATATACTTAACTCAGCATTTAATAGCCGGGGAACCACAGAAAGCCACGAGCTTTGTCTTCCTATTAAGGACAGCCTAAACCTCCTTCCCGCAGGTGTATGTGCGAGATGGACACGCTGATTGATATAGCCTTTTAAAAAACTAATCTTTCCTTCGCATGAGAGGGAAAAAGACAGTTTCGCGAACTGGCTTGTCCATAAGAATTGCAAAAAGACGTTCGGAGACACCAAAACCAGCGGCCGGTGGCATACCATACTCAAGCGCCTCAACAAAATCATCGTCAAGATACTGAGCCTCCTTATCCCCCATCTCACGAAGTTTCATCTGCTCCTCAAAACGAAGACGTTGATCTACGGGGTCATTGGATTCCGAAAATCCCTTACCAAGCTCTGTACCACAGGCAACCACCTGCATACGCTCTACCTGATGAGGATGACCTGGTCTACGTTTCGCAAGAGGTTCAATATCAACAGGAGGATCAATGAGAAAAATAGGTTGAATAAGATGTGGGCGTATGAGTTTTTTAAAAATCAAATCAATGAGACGCCCTCGCCCAACGTGATCCTCTAACCTTATTCCCTCGCCCTGTGCTTTTTTCTTTAAATCCTCCTCGGTTGCAACATCCAAATCAAGACCAGTTTTTTCTTTAAATATTTTGAAATATTCGATTTTTGGCCACACACCGCCCCACTGTATTTCATGATCTCGCCAGTGAGTAACAAGGCTTCCTGTAGTCGCCTCGATCACCTTCTTATACATCTTCTCAACATATTCCATCAGCTCTTCATAATTTGAATATGCCCAGTAAAATTCTAGCTGAGTATAGTCTTGGAGATGTTCGGCATCGATCCCCTCGTTCCTAAAAATACGTCCGATCTCAAAAACTTTTTCAAAACCACCAACAAGTAATCGCTTAAGCGAAAGCTCTGGGGAAATGCGAAGATAAAAGTCAGTATCGAGTGCATTATGATGCGTGACGAATGGTTCGGCATCTGCACCGCCAGGGGTTGGTT
>ERZ1292623.5504-Hain-H51-01um-R1-5504-length-10087-cov-4_pt1 | contig 10087 bp, 12 predicted proteins | sample MGYA00564398_ERZ1292623 | MGnify/ENA primary metagenome ERZ1292623 (study PRJEB36523, sample SAMEA6512633) | groundwater metagenome | collected 2019-01-07 | study: AquaDiva: Metagenomics assemblies of 32 groundwater samples
AAGGCATGGCATATTTTTTTAGAGCTTCTTCCACCGCTCCGGTCTGTGAGTGATAGCTTTCGCCTACTGCTTCATTCATGAAGGTTTCGGTATTGTCTGCGGTGATTATTTTTTTAATCATTTTTATCGTCGAGAGATTGATACTTCAATAGCATTTCTTGCTGAAGATCTTCAGGTTTTTTTTATCCATACATTAGAATTCTTACTCTTCTTGAAAAAGCTTTTGTTCTAATTGGTTGAGATGACTTGAAGCTTTCTTCCAAGTATAGGCAGAATGCAAACAAGCTCCTATCGCAAGAATTTCAAACAGAAGCAAGCCGCTACAGATTACATTATCCCACGGTTCAGAGAATTTTCCTGAACATCTCTCAGCAAAATAAGGAATCATCAGAGCTTCTAACGCATGAAAAACAGCATATCTCTTCGATCTTTTAATTTTCTCTCGGAGATCTTGAATCATATCCTCAGGACATATCTCCGGCGGTGATAAACTATAACCAAAATCTTCATCCGGTGCCATCTACAACTTCTCCGCTCTTCCTTTTCGCACTAACAATTCCGCAACTTCAGGAAAAATCTCCGTTTCTTCTCCGACATCAAAGGGGCCATAGACTTTCATATCTTTCCAGACAAAGCTGGGCGTAGGATGAGTGAAACGTATTTTAGTTTTAGTTATGGTTGGTTTTGGTACTGTTTTTTCTTCCGTAGAAGGCACCGCCTTCGAGGCACTGGAAACGTTGTTTCCTTGTGCCTCCTGCTCGCTCTGCTGCTGCAATTCTGCCTTGATCTGTTCCTTTCTTTGCTCTAAACTCAGGTCAACACGCTGCACCACTCCGTTGACCGATGGCAATTCAGCTCTAAATAGGTTCAATAACACTCCCCGCCTGAAATGATCTAAACTCTGGAGAATTTGCGCATAAAATTCCTTCTCTTCCCGCAGCATGGCGCTGGTATCGATGATATCAGATCCTGTTCTACTCTTGTTCATAGCGATATCAATGATCTTCTTCTCACGTTTTTCGTACAATTCCTTCAGGATGCGCCGGATGCTGCGCAGCTCGTATTCTAACTTTTCCTTTTCACCGGCTGCAAAAATATTCTCTCCTTCCTTCTTCATCTCCAAGAGTGCTTGCTTTTCCCGCAGATAACTAACCACATCAAAGAAAAAAGCCTGGTCCAGCTTCTGTAAATCTTCCTTTTTCTTCTCATTACGCAGGAAATCGTACAAGGTCTCGAGAGTGATCTTTATATTGTCCATTGCTGAAGGTGTACTTGCTGAAACTAACACTACATCTGCCCCCATTCAAGTTGAGAGTTTCCGTTCTTTTAAAACTTTGTCGAAAATTCAAGACACACTTCATTTCACCACCAATTAATTACATCAAAACTAGAAAATTTATAAAATAGAGGCAAAATAGAGTAGTATGGTAATGAGAAATACTTATGCACTGTTGATAGCTGGGGATGAAGAAAGATTTGTAGATGCCGCTTTAGAATTCAAAAAATATCTGATAGACCAAGCAAAATTTAACCCAATAAAAATATTCCAAGTTTATGCACAGGAGGATAATTATGATGTTTGTAATACAGTAGAAAAATGTTTTACCACTGCAGAAGAAGATGCCACTAATAATCAAGTAGTCATAGCGTATAATGGGCATGGTACAAAGGTAGGAATTTCACCAACAAAAGAAGGCTAGTATTCTATCATTAGTTACTTTGAGCTGGGCATGAGGTTACGTGCCCTTAAAAGAGAATTTCTTTTTGTAAATGATTGCTGTTATTCTGAAAGCGTTATTCCTGTATTCGAGAGTTTCAAGTTATTACCACATAAAGGAGCAGTTATTGCTTCTGCAGCTATAAATGAATTAAGCTATGGAAATTTATTTTCTAAACAATTACTCGATTCAGTAAGGCAGAAGAGACCATTCGACAAATCCAGATTAGCTTTTATAGAAAAAGTAAATCTTAGCATCTATGGAGGAAGCAATAACTCAGGAATCTCAACTTATAAAGACGAAAACGAAACAGTAGAAGTAATTGAAAACTTAGATTTTAAAGAAACAAAAGTAACTAAATTTATTCCACTTATTCAGCACCCACAACGCTGTGGCCTCTCCTTAGACCACCTCCTCTTTCCACAATAACATGGCTACCCTAACATATACCACCCTTTCTTTCCACGATAAAGGAGAGCATCTGCAAGTCAATCTGCTTAGATTGTTCTATGCAGAAATCCCAAAAGAAGAAATAGAGAAAATAGCTGCCTTCTCTCTGCCAGATCCAAACACCATCGAATTCAACAAAATCGACCAAGAGAAAGCAGAAACTAAATTTTCTTTCCTTTTAGCAAAATATTTTGACCATCTCAAAAACAAATTAACGGGAAATCTGGTAACCTACATTCATAAAAATTCTGGCATTCCACTTATTGGCAATGTCGCTTTCGGAATTGTGTACAGAAATTCATCCATCATCGAGATCAAGCCAGTAACTTCCTGTAATCTTGACTGCGTCTATTGCTCAATCTCTGAAGGTTTGTCCAGCAAGAAGCATGATTTTGTGGTGGAAAAAGATTATTTAGTGGAAGAGCTGCAAAAAGTGATAGACTTTGTCGCTGAACCAGTCGAAGTGCACATTGGCGTACAAGGCGAACCGTTCCTCTACGCAGATATGGAAAATCTCTTTGCTGATCTGCAGACCATGGATAAGGTACATACCATTTCCATTGACACTAACGGAACTCTTTTGAACAAAGAGATGATTGATAGAATCGCTAAATATACAAAACTTCAACTCAATCTATCTCTCGATGCTCTCGATGAAGAGAAAGCCAAATTGATCGCCGGGACTAATTCCTATAATGTCAAGCACGTTAAAGAAGTCATTGCCTATGCCTCGAAAAAATTGAAAGTTATTGTCGCTCCAGTGTTAACCCAAGGTTATAATGAGAATGAAATGGAAAAAATCATTCAGTTTATTAAATCACTGGAGGTAAAACCAATCCTGGGAATACAGAATTTTCTCAAATACAAAACTGGCAGAATCCCAGCGGAAGAGATTTCCTGGGACAAATTTTATGCTTTGCTGGAAGCCTGGGAAAAGAAATATGATATCAAGCTCAAATTAAATAAAGATGATTTCAACATCCGCAAAACTAAAGATATGCCTAAACCGTTTAAGGAAGGCGATGTCGTTTCAGTGGTGCTGAAATGCCCGGATCGCTTTAGCAATTCATCTATCGGGGCAGCGAAGGATCGCAACATCTCCATTCCTGGATGCCCATTCAAAGAAGGCAAACAGGTCAAAGTAAAGATCGTCCGGGATAAGCATAATATCTTTGTGGGAAGGCTTGTTTAAGTCATTACCAGTTAGTAATAAAATTTAAGAAGATTTATAAATAGTTATCTCCTCATAAGCTTATGGCCCAGGCGGATGTAAATAAGGAAGATTATGTCCCTAAATACCATACTATCACCCACCACTTTTTAGACTTGGAACGGAAAGAAGGGTTTCCGGTCACTGATGCAGAATACGAAACATTGGATAGAATCATAGCTCAAGCTGAGACTAAAATCAAGGCAAGACCAAACTGCTCCCGAAAAGAAGCAATAAACAGCCTGCAAAAGATTGACGCCATCTTGACTAGCAATGGATTCCAATACCAAACGAGGATGATTTTATCGGAAGCGCTCAAAACCAAAAGAACCAACTGCGTCACTTCCTCGTTCATCTATAAAGCGATCGCTGAAACATTGGATCTGCCAGTACATTTTTCCAGAGCTCCTGCCCATCTTTTTATACGCTGGGGGCTAAATGATAAGGGTTATGTGAATTGGGAGACTACCTCTGTACCTGCTTGTGAATGTCCTACTCAACACTATCAAAGAGTCATGCCTATCGCTGATTCATCCATAAAAGATGGTGTCTACCTTACTGGCTTGACCAAAACAGAAGCTTTAGCGCTTCCATATGCTCATATTGGATTTATCTTGCAAAGAAAGGGAGATCTGCATAAAGCAATAAAATACTACACTAAAGCAATAACGTTGTATCCTAAACATGCTGAAAGCCATAACAACATCGGAGAGGCTTATATAAAGTTGGGAAACTATGAAAAAGCCATCGCTGCCCTCACTAAAGCGATAGAATTGCATCCTTTATCCCCAGAATCATATAACAAAAGAAGTATAGCTTATCACAAAATGGGAGAGAAAGAAAAAGCTATCGACGATGCCTGTACAGCATTCGAACTATCATGAAAACTGATCTATCCTACGTAAGCATGGACCAAGCTTCTCGAATTTTAGACTACCGAGTAGTGCCTGAAAGCAGAGAAGAGCGGTTAGAACTAATAAGAATCATGCGTTATACTAAAGTAAAAGGAGCTTATAAAAATTTATCCAGAACTCCAGATGATCAACTACGCCGAGTCGCACAAAACCTCTTGAAAGATGCCGAGAAAAAAACCCGCCAATACTGGAGCAAAATAGACCAAGAAGTTGCCTCAGAAGAATTCCAAGATCACTATCATGCTCATCTCTGTGACCTTTTTAATATCCCTGAAGAAAAGCGTGATTCTTACACCATCAATGAATTAGAACAACAACTGTTACAATAATTCAGACCACTACATAAGGCTTACCGGCGAAATTAAAAATATCAGAATTTTTGGAAGCTTTTCTGCTCACCGCGGGAATTTTTGTATGATCGATATAATCATCTTCTATGCCTAAGGCAGCTATCCTGGAATAATTTTGAAAAGATTCCAGAACTGCCATCTGTAATTTTTCCATGCCAGCATAATCAACTTTAACCCAATCCAAAGTAGTAAAGAAACAGTCAAGAGTATAGCAAGAAAGCCGAGGAACTGTTTCCAATAGTTTCTGTTGAAAATACTCTCGAGGTTTTAATGCTTCCAAAAACTCACAGGATATTGTTTCGATCCCTTTGCCGCTCTCAATAAATGCTGCAGAACCTCCGTCACTAAATCCTATCGAGAGAGACAATGCTTTGGAAACTGCATACACTAAGCCGCTGGAATCTTGGTCTGAGCCAGATTCGCCTAAAAAAGGAAATCGATTCCGGAAAAGATAGGATTTTTCAAAACGGATTACCGCCTCGCTATTTTTGGGGAGATGAGTAAATGTGCTTAATAATAACAGTTCTTTGAATGCTAATTCCATCTAGCTCTTTTTTCTGACAATATATATAAGATTTTCCGTTATAAAAAGAAAGAACATTATCAGGCAACGTTACACTGCCGTCATCTTCCCCAGCACAAAATCCTTCAGCTCCAAAGGCCAACCCTTTTCAATCTCCTCTTTATACTTTTTACAGTCATCAAACACATCTTTCCTCATTGAACCATTGTCAATCAACTTAATCAATTCTTCTTTTACATATACAGGAACATGTTTCAGATTCCAGACCTGCAATTTTAATTTCTCTTTGTACCAATCCTTCTCCTCATCCTGTTTTTTCTGCAGGTCTTCCCAGAACGAATTATATGAGAACTCTTCCTTCTTCTCCTTGACCAGTTTCTTTCCTTCTTTCAGGGCAATCTTGGCCATCACCATCTCATGCATGCGCTTCAGAAATTCTTGCTTATCCTCAATTTTAATAACATCACTATAGCCGCCAGCGATCAAGCCAAAGGCAAAAGGACTGGGAATATCCGTAGGCACCTCAACTACGATAGTTCTACCAGCGATAATCTCATCAATCACTTTCTGGGCATTTGTATAGTCCATCAGATCCTCTAAAACTTCACGCCTTGCTTCTTTCAAAATAGGAAAATCATTGCTGATTCGCTTCACCGCATTAAACAAGATTTTGCTGCCTACTTGCATTCTTCCAGCATTTTTAGTTTGTCCCATGTAGGAGCGCAAGATCATCAGCGATCTACCTGCGCAATGCCTGAATCTTCGAGACAGCACTTCACTTTTCTCGATAGCATTTACTAACACCACTCGAAAATTTTCCTGTTTCAATGCTTCAAACGCGCGTACGGCGTTAAAGTGCTGTTCTGCCGACAGATAAAATCCATTATCAGTTACGCCAATTTCTACATCTCGATGCTGGGACTTCCCGATCACGTACGCTAACGCCCGCGACAGACAATCATTCACTCTTCGTCCAAATAAGGTCTGGAAGATGACATAGGTTCTTCCCCGATCAACATAAGTCTCAATCACGATCTTACGATCGGAAGGAATCTGGCTGTAATTGTACTGCTCGTAGAAATAACGATAAATGCTATACGCGGCCTTTTCATCAACATACAAATGCTTATTGACAAACTCAATTATTTCTGCTTCCGACTTCCCGGCTTGAAATCGCTCTTCCATCAATCGTCGGAAACGATTAATTTCCATTGCCAGATCGTATGAGAGAGGAAGCATCTCTGAAAACCAGCTTGGCACAGTAGGCGGCCTGTTTACTGACGTACTAACTTGCGCCGTCATGCCCCGGGAAAATTTAAACATGTAGACATTGCCGCCTAAGACAAACACATCTCCCGGCCTTAGCCGCTCTAAAAATCCTTCATCGATCTTTCCTACTGCCTGTTCGCCTATCTTGACGGTGATATAACTCTCTTCAGGAATAGTGCCTATGTTAGTCATGTAAATGATCCTGGCCATTTTCCCTTTCTTGCCAACATTACCGGTTTCCTGATCATACCAGATCCGCCCATAAACATGTCGTTCTTCCAGGCTGACAAATTCTCCGGAAAGATATCTGATCACTTCAAAGAAATCCTTCCACTCTAAATCTTTGTAGCAGTAGCTTTTGGTCACCAGATGATACATCTCGTGGATATTCATCACCTCATTTATTGCAATACCATAGATCTGCTGGGCTAAAACATCTAAAGCATTGGTAGGGATATGCACCCGATCAATTTTCTTCTCGATAGCCGATTTCAGCAGCAGCGCACATTCTACCAGATCATCACGATCCATAACTATTACCCGCGCCTTGACCGTAGAATGGAGCTGGTGCCCTGCTCGTCCTGCCCGCTGCAAAAATCGCGCTACTGATTTAGGACTTCCCAGGCAGATAACTAAGTCAACATATCCAATATCTATCCCCAATTCCAACGAGGTAGAGGAAACGACAACTTTCAAACTCCCCTCGCGCAAAGCCTGTTCCGTCGAAAACCGCACTTCCTTGCTCAGGCTGCTGTGATGGGCAGCAACATTCTCCTGATGGTATTGCTGCGGAAACATGTCCTTCAAAGTATGCACCACTCGTTCCGTTGCCGACCTGGTATTCGTAAAAATCAAGGTAGTTTTATGTTCCTGGATCAACTCGTTCATCAGATCATACATCTTACGATGCTTGAGCATGTAATCTGATTCCACTAAGCTCTTCACCGGGCTTAACACTTTTAGATCCATCTCTTTCAAGAAACGGATATCAACGATACCGCAATCGCGGTCTTTTCCAACCAGATAGCCGGCAATCTCTTCTAAAGGAGCGATAGTCGCGCTTAATCCCACCCGAGTCATGCCCGGCGACAGCCGCTGCATCCGTTCCATGGTCAGGCTCATATGTACTCCTCGTTTATTCTCTGCTAAAGCGTGGATCTCATCCACGATCAGCCATTGCACCTGAGTTAGTTTTTCTTTGAACTTTGGAGAATTGATCATGATAGCCAAAGATTCGGGAGTAGTGATCAGGATATGCGGTGTTTTTTTGAGCATCTTTGATTTATCCGCAGCAGTCGTGTCGCCGGTTCTTACTCCAATACGAATGCCCAGATCCTTCCCTACCAACTCATTTATTTCCTGCAGCGGCCTAAGAAGGTTGACTTGGATATCATTTCCCAATGCTTTCAGAGGAGAGACATAGATGCAATACACTTTGTCTTCCAGTATTTGCTTTTCCGAAGAATCAACTAATTCATTGAGAATAGAAAGAAAAGCAGTAAGTGTTTTTCCGCTTCCAGTAGGAGCAGAGATGAGCACATTTTTCCGACTGTGAATTTCCATCACCCCATAGAGCTGCGGCAACGAGAAATCTTTAAATTTACTGAAGAACCATCTATTCAGAAGAGGGTGGAAGATCGATTTGATATGTACTGGTTTGTAAGGTTCAGTTATGGTTGTTATCATGGTAAGAACATCTATCTAATCTGACATAATTATTGCAATGATTATTTATAAGAGTTATGGGAGTAAAATTTATAATGAAGATTCCATTTAAGACATAGATGAATGCACTCTTTATCTGTAACCAAAATAAGCATAGAAGTAAAACCGCAGAATTGTTGTTCCAAGAAAGGTTTAATGCCAAATCTGCCGGCCTGCACGGCGGAAAACCAATCACTAAAAAAGAATTAGAATGGGCTGACATTGTTTTTGTGATGGAAGAAGAGCAGCGCCACGAATTAGCCAAACGCTTTCCTTCCCAGTACATGTGCAAACGCATTTTAAATTTGGACATCCCTGACATCTACACCTTCAACCAACCTGCATTGGCAAAACTTCTTCAGCACAAGATGAAGGAATATGACGAAGTGTTACTCTAACCATGCTTCAAATTGTTTCTTAGCTTCTTCTTTAGATTTGAATATTTTTGTTTCAGCTACGGAAAGTTGAGCAATTCTTCTGGTTACTTTGTATATGGTGCTGTTGCCTTCTTGGATCTTCATGATGGAAACTTCCCATTTTTTGAAAGGATGATGTTTTGTTTCTGCCATTTTTCTTAGTCTCTGCTGCATTAAGCAGTTTCCAGCATATCAAATGGGCTTTTAACTTTCAACAATTCCGGAGCAGCCATATGCAGATAGATCATGGTAGTCTGTAATGAAGAATGTCCTAGCAAAGGCTGGACTTCAGTAACAGCATAGCCGTTTTGGATAAGATGCGTGGCAAAAGAATGGCGCATGGTGTGTGGATGCACATTTTTGGTTATCTTTGCCTTTTTTGCAGCATCTTTAATGATCACCTGGATAGTAGCGGGAGAAATATGATTTTTTCCATAACCAGTAAATAACCAGTCATCCGGCTGTAATTTCTGTTTTTCAATCCGAGCAAGCAACTCCATTTTTAATTTTTCAGGAAGGATGAAGAGCCGGTCCTTTCTTCCTTTCCCTTGGCGAACCCAACCATAGTTTTGATTAAATTCAAAATCTCTTACTTTTAACGAAACTAATTCTCCTACCCTCATCCCGGTAGCATACAGGAGTGTAACCATCAATTTATGTTTCGGATTAGAAATAGAATCAAAAAGACGCATCACTTCTTCCCGCGTAAGGAATTCCGGCAATCTTTTTGGAATTTTAGAATAGGTAACATTAATAGTCAATCTCTTTCTCAAAACCTCCTCAAAGAAGAATTTGACAGCATTGAGATGAACATTGATAGTATTTCCAGGCCTCCCTTTTTCTATAAAATCATCAAAATACTCTTGGATCTCTTTTTTAGTAATGCACTTTAATTCCTTATGGCGATAAAACGAGAGAAACTTCTCAACACAAAAGCAATAGGTCTTTATTGTCTTTGGGCTGAAGCCTCTTCTTAGCCCTTCTTTTTTGATTAATTCTGAATACATTTTTTTCACGAAAGTTTTATTAAGTTCTTGTTGATTATAACGCCCACGACGGGATTTGAACCCGTAAATCTCGGCTAGGAGATAAAGGTTTTCTTAACCCCCACCCCTAGGTCTTAAGACCTCCGCCTTACCTGATTAGGCGACGCAAGAAATGAAGAAACTACTTCATTTCTGCGCAGAAAACTGATCGTTGTCAGTTTTCTTGCGTGGGCTTATTTCTTTTTGTTTTAGAAGTTGTTTATATTTTCTACCCGGACTTGTCCAGTGCGGGAGTGGCTATAGAAAATATGCCCATAGAACCTTAATCTTCAAAATTTTTGAGAATTAAGCGTTGTGAGAAGTTGTCCAGTGGGTTGGCCAAGATTAGTTTTCACTACAGGACAATCAGTTCATAATTCAGAGTTATGAGCATAAAATTTTAGCTCAATAACCATTATAATACCAAAATTTGGCAATCTTGGTTTATAATGAGTTAAATTCAATTTTTCTTCACAGTCGTTCAGCAAAACTCTTCGTGGATTAACTG
>ERZ1292623.5505-Hain-H51-01um-R1-5505-length-10086-cov-7_pt1 | contig 10086 bp, 8 predicted proteins | sample MGYA00564398_ERZ1292623 | MGnify/ENA primary metagenome ERZ1292623 (study PRJEB36523, sample SAMEA6512633) | groundwater metagenome | collected 2019-01-07 | study: AquaDiva: Metagenomics assemblies of 32 groundwater samples
GCAACAGGCAGGATTCATTCTGAAGTTTAAGCCCGTATTGCCAAACGGCAAGGATGGAGTAAAAGGGAACATTGACGCCGATATGGTATTGCAGGCAATGATTGATTACGCGGAATACGACAGGGCAGTCCTTGTATCAAGCGATGGCGACTTCTATTCGCTTGCTCGGTATTTGTACAGCAATAAAAAACTTCTGGCTGTTCTGAGTCCGTGCAGGCAAAAATGTTCATCTCTTTTGAGAAAATCAGCAAAAGACAAAATGGCATATATGGATACTCTCAGAGAAAAGTTGGCAAAAAGAAAAAGCACCGCGTAGGGACGGAACCCGTACGAAGTGCTTTTCCATAGCGATACTATAATGATAACAAATAGACATAATTTGTCAAGATTGGCCTGTGGATAACTTAAGAGACGATAGAAAGCGCATAAAAACATGCTCAAAGAATATCAAAAACGAGTGGTCAAAGACATTGAGGAGTTTTTTGAACACTTGGATAAAAGCAAAAACGCGGCTGGCGATTATGTTTCCAGCGCGTTTGCGACTCATCCCAAATACCGACAATATCCCGATAGGCCAATAACCGGCACGGGGAAAATCTATCCCCGTGTTTGCATAAAGATGCCGACAGGGGGCGGTAAAACGCTTATTGCCATTGAAACCATACGCGTCTATCAAAATCTTTTTGCCAAAAGAAAAACAGGACTCATTGTTTGGATCACGCACCGCGACCAGATATATCGGCAGACCATTGAGAACCTGCAAAACAAAAGTCATGTGTATCGGCAATTTTTGGATCAGACAAGCGGTAATCGGACGCTCATCCTTGAAAAAGGGCAAGCGATAAGACGGCAGGATGTGGAAGAAAACCTTGTCATCCTGATGCTTATGATTCAATCCGCAACCCGCGATACCAATAAGATGTTTGAAGATAGCGGCGGGTATATGGATTTCTTCCCGCTTGAAAACCGCTATGACTTGCACAAAACGCTCGCAGAGCAGATACCGAATCTTGATAAAGTTGAGGATAACTTGTTTGATCGGATGCAGATAAAAACCAGCTTGGGAAATGTTATCCGAACGCTTGATCCGCTTATTATCGTGGATGAGTTCCATACGATGTTTACGGACATTGCCCGCTCAACGCTCGACGGGCTCAATCCGTCCGTCATCATTGGACTTTCGGCAACGCCAAAACGCGGAATGAATGTCGTATCTTCCGTAGCCGGCCGCGACCTCAAAGAGGAAGAGATGATAAAACTTGAGATGCATTTGCGCGGGCCGAATCGGGACTGGCAGGAAATGCTTGCGGCAGTAAAACAGCAACGGGAAGAATTGGAAAAGAAAAGTAAAAAACTTGAACAGAACAAGGGCGTCTATATCCGACCCATCGCGCTGATACAAGTCGAACGTACGGGCCGAGAGCAACGCGGGCACGGCCGCGTGCACAGCGAAGACGTACGAGAATTGCTTGTAAGCTTGAGCGTGCCACAGCACGAGATAGCGGTAAAATCGGCATATCTTGATGAAATAAAACAGCAAAGATTACTCTCAAAAGAAAGCGAAATACGCTACATCATTACCAAAGAAGCGCTCAAGGAAGGATGGGATTGTTCGTTTGCCTACATTCTCGGCGTTATACCGAACGCTCGCAATAACGCTTCAATGACGCAGCTCGTCGGCCGCATACTGCGCCAGCCGTATGCAAAGAAAACAAAAGTGGCCGATCTTGATGAAAGCTATGTGTTCTTTGCGAGCGGCCATACGCAAGAAGTGCTTGAACGGGTTAGGCAAGGATTTGAGGATGAAGGTTTGGGCGATGTTGTGTCAGGAATTGAAGTGCAGGATACAAGAGGAACTGCCATCAATCAGCCACAACTTGTTTTTATCAAAAAAGATATTCTCAAAAAATACCCCGAATCACTATTCCTTCCCGTTTGGCTTGTAAAAGATGGGCAACGCTATCGCAAGTTTTCATACGATATGGATGTAAAACCGAGAATTGATTGGGGCTCGATTCGCATTGATTCGTGGCTTAAAGAACTCAAGCCGACCATAGGCAGACGGCGCGGGGCCCAAACGGAAGTCATCGTTGACTTGGAAGGAGCTCGTGAGCGCGAAGTTGAAACAAACGTATCGGTTCGGTTTGACTCGCTTTATCTGACTCGTCGTTTATACGAAGCGATTGAGAACGCCTTTGTTGCTCACGACATAGCCAATGGGGTTTTTGAAACGCTTGAGGATGAGTTTGACGCCGAAACGCTTGATTGTGATGCGGGATACATCGCGCGAGAAATGGAAAAGCGATTGGTAGCGCACAAGCGCGAGCAAGAACGAATCGCATTTGAAGGACTTGTCGGCAAAGGAACGCTACTACTCGTTGTTTCTGACAATAACAAGATCGGCTTTTCTATGCCCGAAAAAGACGAGGTTTCAAACAGCATCCGATCCGCATACCGAATGAACTTATATCAGGATGTGGACATAAGCACGCTCAATCCGCTGGAACGAAATGTCGTCCAATACATTGAAGATAGTCCGAATGTGATTTGGTGGGCTCGCAATAAAGCCGAAAAGAGCTGGTATGCCATTCAGGGCTGGCAGAAAAATAAAATCAGGCCCGACTTTATTATCGCAAGCAAAAATAAAGATGACGCTCTTGAGTTTCTGTATGTCGTTGAGAGCAAGGGCGAGCAACTAACGGGCAACCCCGATACGCAATATAAAATGGATGTATTCGACAAAATGAACGAGATGCAGGGCGATGTTGAAAAAGTGAAAGTGCGGATGACCACGATGAAGCTCAATGACCGCTTTGAGTTTGAACTTGTGCCTCAAGGCGAAGAAGAACGGCGCATCAGGACAAAATTAAACATATGAAGACGGTCTTCATAACGAGTTTTCATATTTTGATCGGGAGAAACGTTCTCGCCACGGATTTCATGCGCCGGCTTACAGCCCGTGACGTTCGGATCGTGGTATTGGTACCCGGGTACAAAAAAGAATACTTTGAGACGCATTTCGGAGGACCGGGGGTCGTCATAGAAGGCATCGCGGCGTACCCTTTTTCCCGAACGCTCCGGGGTCTCTTTTTCAAGCGCCTTGCGCGTCCCCTGGCGGGCACTCGCACGTCTTCCATACGGATCCGGCAAAAGCTCGTCGTGGAGAAAAAGTTTTTTTATTACTTTCTCTTTCTCTTGCCGGCGCGCCTATTGCTGGTGTCCGCATTCGCGGCGCGCTGTGTCCGTTGGCTGGATGCGATGCTGGCGCCCCATCGGGACTTCTTCGCGGGATTGATTGAGCGCTATCGGCCCGATCTTATTATCACGGCGGATATCAACAATGAAAACGACGTCGCGCTCATTCAGGAGGCGCGGCGGCGCGGCATACGGACGCTCGGACTTATCCGTTCGTGGGACGGGCCGACTAATTTTCTTATCCGTGCCGTGCCGGATCATATTGCGGTATGGAATGAAATACTGCGCGACGAACTGCTGCGGTATCAGCGCATCGGCTCTGCGAGCATTGCGGTCATCGGCATTCCGCATTATGACCGGTATGCAAAAGGACCCACCCTCTCGCGGGAAGCGTTTTTCAGGCAACTGGGCATTGATTCTTCCCGCCGCCTCATCCTCTACGTGCCGGTGGCGGACTTCCGGCTGCCGGATAACGACGTAGACGCGCATGTTCTGGACATCCTCTCCGGCCTTGACGCCGCTCTGCTCGCGCGCCTGCCGCCTGCGGCAACGGTGCATCTTGATCGGAGCGCCTACCCTCTGCATGTCATATTCCAAGAGTCCGGGCTGGCGTTTCGGGGCAAAGGAGACAGCGAGCTCACGGTGGACGACGATGAGCGGCTCCTCAACGCGTTGTCGTGGTGCGATGTCGTGGTCTCCGGCCCGGGCACCATCAACATTGACGCCGCGTTTTTTGACAAGCCCAACGTCCTCGTCAATTTCTTCCCGACGCCCAAGGGCTTTTTTGAGGGCATCATTGAGTACGAATACGACCACATCAAAAATATCCTCCGCACCGGAGGCGCGCGCGTGGCGCACAGCCGCGAGGAACTCGTCCGCTCCGTTGAGGCATATCTGCGGGATCCGTCGCTGGATCGCGAGGGACGGGAGCGAATCAGACAGGAGCAGTGTTTCAGGATGGACGGCGCTTCCGCGGATCGACTCGCGCGTCTGGCGGCATCGCTGCTTCAACGGCATGGGCAATCGCGTGCCCAATGAGGATATGGATTTCTTGGACTCGGGGCGTGCGCGCCGACGGCACGGCAATGGCGATTGCCGCATCGTCTTTGATGCGTCCGCCGCGGCCGGTGAGGCCCACGGTGACTGCCCCGATCTTTTTCGCCGCGAGTATCCCGCGCACGACGTTTTTGGAATTGCCGCTCGTGGAGAGGCCGATGACGACGTCCTCCGTGCGTACCAGCGCCTGCACCTGCCGCTCAAAGATCGCGCCAAAATCGTAGTCGTTGCCGATCGCGGTAAGGACCGAGGTGTTGACGGTGAGCGCCAGTGCCGGCAGCGGCATCCGTTCTTTTTCAAACCTTCCGACAAACTCCGCGGCAATGTGCTGGGCGTCTGCCGCGGATCCGCCGTTGCCGAATACGACGATCTTGCCACCCCTCTGGAGCGCCTCGGCGCAGGCCGCGGCCGCTTCCGCAATGCGGGGGAGGAGACCTTTGAGGTTGCGATGGAGGCGCTCCGCTTCCCGCAGATCCGCGGCGATGAGGCCGTTGAGTGAAAGAGACATAGAGACGCGCGGCGGCGTTCTATGCGGATACGCCGGCATGCGGTATCATTACAACATTCATGGCTTATCCAAAGGTAACTATCGGCGGACACACGATCGGAGACGGAAATCCCGTGTTTGTGATCGCGGAGATAGGCATCAATCACAACGGAGACGTCGCCATTGCCAAAAAGTTAATTGATGCGGCCGCGGCCGCGGGAGTCCAGGCGGTAAAGTTCCAGAAACGGACCGTGCCGGTCGTCTATACCGCAGAAGAGTTGGCACGGCCTCGGGAAGTGCCGGCATCAGTTCTTGTTGCGGCGATACGGCGGGGCGCGCTGTCCAAAGACGCGGAGCAGCGGCTCGTCGCGTCGCATTTTCGCGAGGCGACCAATGGAGATCTCAAATGGGCGCTGGAGTTTGGCGAGAAAGAATACGCGGAGATAGACCGATATGCGAAAGAAAAGGGTCTCTTGTGGTTTGCCTCGCCGTGGGACGAGGGCAGCGTGGATTTTCTGGAAGCGTTTAGCCCGCCCGCCTATAAAGTGGCGTCTGCGTCGCTCACGGACGACGGCCTACTCCGGCGCATCCGCGCCAAGGGACGGCCGGTGATCCTCTCCACCGGCATGAGCACGCTCGCAGAAATTGATCACGCGGTGGAGATTCTCGGCAAGGAACGTCTGGTTATCATGCAGTGCGTCTCTACGTATCCGGCTGAGCTGGAAGAGTTGAATCTTTCCGTCATTCCGGTCCTGCGGGAGCGCTACGGCGTGCCGGTGGGCTACAGCGGGCACGAGCGCGGCATCTACACTTCGCTTTGCGCCGCTGCCATGGGCGCCGCGGCGGTGGAGCGGCATATCACGCTGGACCGTACCATGTGGGGCACGGATCAGGCCGCGAGCGTAGAGCCCAAGGGGCTGGAGTTGCTGGTGCGGGAGATAAGGAATTTTGAAAAAGCCCGGGGCGATGGCGTCAAGCGCGTACTGGATTCGGAGATTCCCGTTCTGAAAAAATTGCGCAGGGTGGGCGCGAAATAGAAGGATTTCAAAATGTTTTCTTATGCCGCGGGATATTTTTTCTGTAGAGGGCAAGACCGTCGTCATCACCGGGGGAAACGGATTTCTGGGATCCCAATGGCGAGAACACCTCCGTTCGCGGGGCGCCAATATCGCGGTTTTTGACGTTGCCGGGAACGCGCCGGTGGACATCACCGACCCCGTAGCACTCAAAGACGCGGTGGCAGGAGTCGTCCGGGAACGCGGCGGCATTGACGCGCTGATCCACGCGGCGGCGATGGACGCGGTACCCGGAGGCCCGGCGGCAGTGCCACAGTTTTCTCCCTACGAGGCGTTCCCGCCTGAACTGTGGGAAAAAGAATTGCACGTCAATCTCACCGCAGCACACCTCGTCACTCAAGCCGTGGCGCCGGAGATGATGCGCGCGCGCAAGGGCTCCGTCATATTCATTGCTTCTGATTTAGCCCTCATCGCTCCTCAAAACGGCATCTACGAAAAGGGAAAGTTCAAAGACATTGCGTATGTGGCGTCCAAAGCCGGAGTGCTGGGTCTCATGCGCGCATGGGCGGCGTATCTGGGGTTGTACGGCGTGCGCGCCAACGCGCTGGCCCCCGGCGGCATGTATCACGGACATTCTGCGGAATTTGCCGAGAAGGCCGGAGCGCTCACTATGCTGGGGCGCATGGCGCGAGAGGGGGAGTATAACGGGGCGATTGGTTTTCTCGTCTCTGACGCGTCGTCGTATATGGCGGGAGCGACGCTTGTCATTGATGGAGGTCGTACTGCCTTGTGAGTCATGTATGCGTATACTCATCTGCGGCATCGGGTCCATCGGCCAGCGCCACTACAAAAATCTCCGGCGGTTGGGGCATGAACTTGCCGTCTTTCGCTCCGGGAACAACACGGGATACAATCATCCCTTTGTGAAAAAGTTTCTGAGCGGCGAAGAGGACGCGGGCAGGCCGGTGAAGGAATTTTTCAATCTAAAAGAAGCGCTCGCCCAGTTCAGTCCCCACGCGGTATGGGTGACCAACCCCAATGCGCGGCACATGGACGTAGCGCTCCCCGCGGCGCGCGCCGGGAGGCATCTCTTTATAGAGAAGCCCGTCTCACATACGGATGACGGCCTTGATGAATTGGAAGCGCTGCGGCGGCGGCACGGCCTCAAGATCATGGTGGGGTATAACTTGCGCTTTCATCCGCTGCTGCGGAAGATGAAAGCGATGTTTGAGGCGGGTGAGATCGGGGCGCCGATCTCGGCGCACGTTGCCGTGGGGGAAAATATAGAGGACTGGCATCCGTGGGAGGATTACCGCACCGCGTATGCGCCATGGAGGAGTAGTGGCGGCGGCGTGGCGCTGTGCTTCAGCCATGACATTGATTATCTGTATTGGTTTTTGGGAGCGCCGAAAAGAGTGTTGTCGGTCGGCGGCAAACTGACGCCTTTGGCCGGAGACGCCGAGGACACCGTCAAAGCGCTGTGGGAATGGGATGAGCGTGTCGTGGCGTCGCTCCACCTTGATTATTGGCAGCGCCCTGCAGAGCGCACGTTTACGCTCATCGGTACTACCGGCACGATGACCTGGGATTATTGCGCGGGCACGCTCACGCTCTTCCCGCATGCAAGAGGGAGCGAGCCCACGGACTGGCGCGTGCCCGACGGCTTTGACCGCAATGACATGTTTGTAGCGGAAGCGGAGCATTTTATCACCGCGATACGGGAAGATACGGAGCCCGCCGTAACGCTCCAAGACGGCGTTGCGGTCCTGCGGCTCGCGCGCGAGATGACCGCTCAATTGATGCCATGAAATCCACGGTTCGCATCTTGGGTATTATTCCGGCGCGAGGCGGATCCAAGCGGATCCCGCGCAAAAACATCGCGCGCCTCGTGGGCCAGCCCATGATCGCGTATACGATCCGCGCGGCGGCTGCCTCCAAAACGCTGGATGCGTGCATTGTCTCCACTGATGACCCGGCGATTGCGCGCGCGGCGCGGTCGTTGGGGGCGGACGCGCCTTTTCTGCGGCCCAAAAAATACGCGCGCGATGCCTCGCGCGACATTGGGTATGCGCGCCACGCGCTGCAATGGCTTGAGCGCCATCGCGGGTGGCGTCCGGAGATTGTGGCGCTGCTGCCGCCCGACTGTCCCTTGCGTACCGGCGCGGATATTGACCGCGCGGTGCGGCTTTTGATCAAAGGGGACTACGACTCCGTGCGCACGATCGTGCGCCCAGCGCCGCGGGTGCCGTACAAAGCCATGTGGCGGCTGCGCGATCGGCGCAAGAATCTCATAGTACCCTTGTTCCCGCAGTATGTCGGCAAAGCATCGCAAGACGTGCCCGATTACTATGTTTCGGTCGGCATGGCGTACGTGACGCGCGCCAAATACATCCTGCGCGGCACCCTGGGGGGGCCGCGGGTAGGCGGGCTCCTCATGGACGATGCGCGCCGATGCATTGAGATAGACGAGCCGGAGCAACTACGGCAGGCGGAAGAGATCCTGCTCGCGGCTAAAAAAAATAAAAAACGCGCATGAAGTTTCTCCATCTTGCCAACTTTTACAGCACCAACATCGGCAATGGCGCGCTCATCTTTGGCACCGAGCGGGTGCTCCGCGAGGACATCCACCCAGACATTGAGTTTGTACCGGAGCCGTGGGACGAATATGTCATTGAAAACGCGCTGGGTCCCAGAAAATTTGACGCGGGTTTTGCGGACCTCGTGAATCGCCACGATGCCTTGCTGGTGGGAGGCGCGGTAACCTTCAACGGCCGGGCGCATCTTGCGGACGCGGGCATGCGGCTCAATCTGCCGCTGCGGCTTTGGCAAGAGATCCGAAAGCCCGTCATTTTCTACGGCAACGCGGCGCGCTTCTGGCCCGGGCAGACCTATCATCATCGTGACCGACTGCGGGACATACTGGCATACCTCGGACAGCGCCCTGACGCGCTCATCGGCGTCCGCAACGACGGCACCAAGCATCTGCTGGAATCGCTCGTTGGTTTTGCGTCGGATCGGATCGTCTCGCTGCCCGATCCGGGACTCTTTGTGCCAGCCGTACCCGGGGAGTATCCGGAGATCGCGAAAGGAAAAATAAACATTGCGGTGGCGCTCAACAACGAAGACGAGGCGAGCCGATTTCCCGATCCCGAAAAAAAACAGAGATTCCTGAACGCGTTTTGTGATACCCTTGACCGGCTGTCGCGGACGTGGGACCTCAATCTCGTCTTTGTGCCGCACCACTTTGACGACTATAAGATCATCGCGGAGTGCGTAGCGCTCCTGCCGCCCGCGCTGGCGCACCAGCGCAGCGTCTCGTGCGGGCTGGTCACGGTGCCGCACACGCCCTATTTTTACGGCCGCTACGCCCAGATGGATCTGGCGTTGAGTATGCGGATTCATTCGCTCTCGCCCGCGATTGGCCTAGGCGTGCCCGTGGTGCCGCTGGTCTCGCAGCAGCGGATGTCCGCATTCCTCGACGACATGGGGCTGGCGGACATGGGACTGGATATTTTTGATCTGAACTTTGCTGAAAAATTCTATGCGGCCGCGCACCGCGCGCTGTCAGATGCTGTTGCGGCCCGTCAGCGCCTGCGGGGTGCTGCGGATGCGGCGCGGGAGCGGACGCGCGTCTTCAACCGAGAGATACGGCGCCTGCTCCCGCGCGGGTAGCGGCTATTTGAGTGTGCTGAAGACTGATGTTTGTCGGCGCCCCACACTACGTTTTGACGCCAGAAAACTTAGTTTGGGGCCCTGATTTATCCGCTTCGGTGGCAATTTTCAGCAAACCCAACTCCTATCGTTGCCGCGAGCGCGCGGATGCGATAGAGTACGGAAGTATGCGGAGGAAAAAGGAGCGACTGCCGGGTACTGCGCCGCGCGACGGGTACGCCACATTTTTAGATCCGCTCCTGGCGCGGCTCAGGAGCCGGCGCATCCAGCCGCATATCCGGCGCGGATCCTCGCTCTTGGACATCGGATGCGGCATGGGAGAGTTGCTTTTTGGCCTGGCCGATCTCCTGTACCAAGGCGTTGGTATTGATCAGCGGACGGAAGATAAGACCGTAGGGAACATCCGTCTCATGGCGGGCAGGATTGATACCGTACTTCCTTTTGCCGATGCGTCGTTTGACGCGGTGTCGCTCTTGGCGGTACTGGAACACTTGGAGCGTCCAGACGCGATCCTCCGCGAGATCCGGCGCGTGCTACGGCCGGGCGGGACGATTTTGATTACCGTACCGACAATCTATGCTAAGCCCGTGCTGGAGTTTCTCGCGTTTCGCCTGCATCTGATCTCGCGAGAAGGCGTGGCAGACCACAAGCGCTACTACA
>ERZ1292623.5506-Hain-H51-01um-R1-5506-length-10086-cov-7_pt1 | contig 10086 bp, 12 predicted proteins | sample MGYA00564398_ERZ1292623 | MGnify/ENA primary metagenome ERZ1292623 (study PRJEB36523, sample SAMEA6512633) | groundwater metagenome | collected 2019-01-07 | study: AquaDiva: Metagenomics assemblies of 32 groundwater samples
ATGAAAATAGAAATAGACACTGTAAAAGGCTTTCAGGATTATTTGCCTCCTGAATCTCTAAAAAGAAAAAAGATAGTTGAAACAGCTGAAAAATACTTTGAGTTATATGGGTTTTTTCCAATTGAAACTCCGATAATTGAATATGAAGAGCTGATGAAATCTCCAAATCTTCCGAGTGAAGGAGAAGATGAAGCAGTTGCTGACAGATTTAAGTTACAAGACAGAGGAGGCAGAAATCTCGGGTTAAGATATGAATTTACTTTTCAGCTGCAAAGAATTCTCAAACAAAATCCAAACTTAAAAATGCCTTTTAAAAGATATCAAATAGGACAAATTTTTCGAGATGAGCCAATAAGACAAGGCAGAACAAGACAATTTACTCAATGTGATATTGATATAATTGGAGATTCTTCAATAAATGCAGATGCAGAATGTATCTCCTGCATTACCGATATATTAAAAGCTCTTGGAATCAAAGACTTTCAAATACAATTAAACTCTAGAAAACTTTTAAATGCAATAGTTGAATCTGTAGAAATTAAAAATACAAAACAAGTTTTAAGAGAATTAGACAAAATGCAAAAAATAGGAGAAGATGCTGTTAAACTTAATCTAAGAAAATACACAACACCAAACCAAATAATTACTTTATTAAAATTATTAGATAAGCCATTAGACTTCTTTATAGAAAATGCATTTGACGGAGCAAAAGAACTCCAAGGTTTAATCTCGCTTTGCACACTATACGGATTAAAAACAATCTTTAATCCATATATGGTTAGAGGATTTGCTTATTATACAGGAAACATTTTTGAAATAACAAAGGAAGGGAAAAACTCAATTGTCGGAGGAGGAAGATATGATAATTCAGTTGGAAAATATTTAAACAGGGAAATTCCAGCCGTAGGAATATCATTTTCAATTGAAGCTCTTTCTGCTTTGTGCTCTGAAGAAATTTCTTTATTGAAAATAAAAGAAACATCAAAATGTCTTATCATTTCAATATCAGAAGACAAAGAATCTATTTCATTAGCACAAAAATTAAGAAAAAGATCCATATCGTGTATTTTAACCTTTGGGCAAATAACAAAGCAATTAGAATATGCAAACTCTCAAAAAATACCTTATGTGATATTTATTGGTGAATCTGAAATACAAAAAAAGAAATTTAAATTAAAAGATATGAATTCCGGAAAAGAAGAATTATTAACTGAAAAAAGTCTAATTTTAAAACTCTCTAAGTGAAAGATTAAAAACCCCCTAATGGCTCTTTAAATTCTCCTTCAAGTTCTCCTGCTCTTTCTTTTTCCTCATCTGTAAATTCCAATTCAGCTTTTTCAATCTCAGCTTCAACTTCTTTTCTCATTAATTCAAGCAAAGCTTTATTCTTTTTTTCATATAAACTTTTAAGCCAAATCCAGATTTCATCTAAATGTCCTTCTTGCTCTAAAAGTACGCGATGTTGCGAATCTAAATGCAATAATGGAACAAAAACAGCTGTTTTATTTTTTTCATTCATGTGCCCAACAAGCTCTGAGAAAGCGAATCTTTCTTCTCTTTTAGAAAAAATCTCTCTTAATTTAGAATAAACATCTTTTATCTGGTCTTTTATATTAATCTGGTTCTTAGGCATTGCAATTCTTGTCTCAAACTCTCTTTGCCTCTCAACAACAACTCTGTGAATTCTTCTTGTTTCTGTTTGAATCGCTTTTCCTAAAGCAGTCATTAATTCCTGCAAAGAAACTTTCTTAAATCTCGGCAAGGGTGTTCTAGGCACTAATTCTGGAATTTCATCATCTAATTCCAATCTTTCCTGCTCATATTTTTTTTCCTCTTTCTTTCCAAATAAAATATCATCCAAACTTTGTATATCTCTATTTAAGAGTATCTCAGACTTTATTCTCAAAAGCAAAGCAGCTGCTAATAAAATCTTTGAAGAAACAAAAAAGTTAGCTTCTTCAAGAACTCTAATCCTCTCCAAATATTTATTAACCAAAACACTTAAATCGATATTCCATGGATCTAATTGTTCTGTATTAATCAAATCGTATATAATTGCCTGCCAACTAAGCTTATTGGAAAATAACAAATTATGCACTTGCTCTTGCCCAATTTTTTCACTATTTTTGCCTTTAAAATTCTGGTTTATTTGATTGTTTTCAATAAGTTCTTCATGTAAATTTTCATCCATATATCTCCTTATTTTTCTTCTTTAAATTCTTTTCTTACTCCATCTTCTCAAAAAACTTCAGAAGAACCCCTAAAAAAAGACAAAACTAGGCTGTTCCCATTAAGAAGTTACAACAAACCGAAACATTTAAATAATGTTTAAACTCCTATATAATATCACCTCTTTTTGCCCGGAAGAGGACGTTCCATCCTTCTATTTTTAGCTCGGATGAAACCTCCTCTTCTAGGGTTTAATTAAAAAAAGCAATTCTAAGTAAAATTAATCTTGTCCAGAATCAGGCACTGATTTTACTTGAATATATTTATCACTCTTCAAAATGAAAATTCTTCTAAAAATTTAAAAACACCCTTTATCCGCATCTCAAATGAGAAAACTCTTATTATCATTAATTGCTTCAATTCCTATAATCCTATCTTCCTGCACATCTGCTCCTCTTCAGCCAACAATAGGAATTAGAAAATTAATAGGATATCATTATGTAGAATTTCCTTTTATTAATGGAAATTACGGATTTAAAGCAACCTCTAGAGATTACGATACTCCTTTAACATCACATTCATCAAGAAATGAAAAAACAATTGCACAATTATATGACTCTAAAACCCCTGAAAAAAGATTAGTTGCAACTCAAGAAATTCAAGAAAGAAATTATTAAAAATTATTTACTAACTCTTAACTTCAACTTTCTCTGTCTTTCCAACAAACTCTGTATACTTACATTTCCCACAAGTAAATCTTGTCTTATGATCTGCTAAAAATGTTCCGGGCCCGCATCTTGGACAACTTTTAGCTCTTTTAACACTTTCTCCATTAATTGTAAAATGAGAATATTTCTTGCTTGTTAATTTGTTCTTATGAGATTTCTTGCCTTTCTTCTCGCCTTTTGCCCCGCCTTTTTGTGTTGCCATTTTTATTTCTCCTTCCTAAAAATGGAAATTAGAAAACCGCAAGAATTTTCAATTCTTGGGGCATCCAAAAACAATAAGTTTTTGGTGTTTCCTGTTTTCTTTATTGCCATTTTATTTATTACTCCTTAAAATGGCTACTAGCGGATTTCCGAAGGTTCGTAAGAACCGAGGACTTGCGGATGAGTAGCATCTGCATTGTCCTATCTGCTTTGTTGCCATTATTCTTTTACCTCTTCTTTCTTTTTCTCAATAACACTCTTTTGCTCTTGAACTTCTTGAACAACTTTCTCCTCACTATTTCCACCTTTCTTTGTTGGCTCTATTTTTTTCAAAATATCCTGAGAATCATAAATAAAGGCATCTATGACAAACTCTCTTCTTCCAAACTCAGATTTAACATTTTTAATGACAATATTCTCTGCAGGAGCTTTAAATTTTTCAACAATTAATCTCTTAGAATTTTCAAATCCTGGATTGCTCACTCTTTCAATAACAATTTCTATTTCTTTTCTCTTCAAAAGCTCATTTCTTAGATTCTTTCTAATTTGTTCCATTTTATTTAAACTTAATTCCATAAACTCCTTTTTCTTTTATATCAAGGTTTTTAGCTATTTCGCTTTCTCCAGCCTCATCAATCTTTGTATTAAGAATAATTATTTTTCCCCTTAAACTTTCTGTTTCTTCTTTTGAAGCGACCTTTTTCCCATCTAATTCAGCTATTTTAATTATTTTATTTGTCATTTTTATTTCTTTCTAAAAATGATAAATTAGAAAATTTCTTGTTTTCTTTATTTGTCATTTTTTATTTCTTTCCTCCCTTGCCTTTTCCAGATTTTTCTTCCTTAGATACTCTTTTTGCAACCGATTCTTTCTTTTTATTATCTTCTTCAATCCATTGTAATCTTCCAAGTCCTGGCTGTCTCATTGTCAAACCAATTTTTGGATGATCTCCTTTAAATGAAATTGCAACAATTCTTGCTATACAATCATCTCCCTTTGCAAGAGTTCTTTTGCTTGCTTTTCCAGACAAAGTCCCAGTTTTATTAACAGAAACATAATCTTCCATTGTTTGTGAAATATGAATCATTCCTTGTGTTGCTCCAAGATGAATAAAAGCTCCGAAATTAGCAATTTCTGAAATTGTTCCATAAACAAGTTCATGCAACTCTGGTTTCCATGTAAGTAATTTAAATTTACTTTTATAAAAAACAGCTCCATCTCCCGGAATTATAATTCCATCTTCCATATCTTTTACACTTATAACTCCAATAACAAATCCAAGCTCTTTATTGACAGAATTTACATAACTCTCGTTAAGCTGATTCTCTATAGCTTCTTTCGTCGGCAAACCGAAATGCTTTGGCTCAACCCTTACATGATCCTCAACATCCATCAAATAAAACATTTTTGTATTTAACTCCTATATATTAATTACATAGTAAAGATACATTCCTAACAAAAAATCGGTTTAAAAACCTTCCTGTCCAAACTTCCTCAAAACATCCTTTATTTCATTAATTGTTTTCTGCTGGTTTTTCTTATCAGACATCCTAATAAATTTAATCAATAAGTCCTTCAAATCCTCGGCATTATAAAATCTAATTCTGTGATTGTCTGTAATAAAATAAAACCTAAAACCTTCATATTTCAGCTCTTTTATAGCAACATTGCTTACTTGAGCAATAAACTTTCCTTTCTTAGGATTTTCTTCTAAAGAATACATCAGCCCAAATATATCAACAGATTGCTTTTTAAATTTCCTATTTATTTCTTCTTCAAGATAACTAGCAATTTCAACTATCGCCATCTTTTCTTGGCTCTTTCAAGAGCATCTTTAACCGGAACAAAGCCCTTGCTATTGAACAAAATATCATTCAACATCCTATCTTCAGCACTTTTTATCAGCCTTCTAACTATCTCTGCGTAAGTTTCTCCCTTCATTCCAAACTCTTTCATCTTTTCCTTGTCTTCTTTTGTTATTGCTATTGTTGTATATTCCATTTCTATTTTATTATAAGTATTATAATGGTTATAAGTATTATAATTTATAAGCTTTTCGCTTTTCACAACCCATAAACATATTCTCATTCAAGATTTCTCAAATAATTCAACAAATCAATATTACTAAAAACTTTCACAACTTTCTGCTCTCTAAACCCAGAATCATGAGTCCATATGCCTTCTGCGTTAATCTTCTTACAAACAGCTAAATAAGCTACATCTTTAAAATCGCTCAAACTCTCAGAAAATTCTTTCAAATAACCTTCATACTCTTTCAAAGACAAAATCTTAATTTTATCAAATAAAATAGAAAACAAAACATCAAACTCGTCTTCCTGTAATCCTGCCTTTTCAATAATTTCATCTTTGTATTTTTCAATTTCTATCTTCATATAATCAGGAGCAAAAAATTCAAACTCTTTATTAAAAATCAATTCCCTTGTTGTTCCATCACTAATTAAAGCGGCAATAATTCTATTAGAATCTACAACAATTTTCATTTGTTAATGCCATGTCTTTTAGCAATTTCTCTATTAACTTTCCTGCTTATCTCCAAAGCATCCTTTTCAGTTAACTTGCTTTTTTTCAATATTTTATCCATCAACTCCATTTTTCTTGCTTCATTCCATAATGCCTGCCTTGCTACTTCACTCCATTTTATCTGGCCATGTTTCCTCATTATCTCGTGCAATTCCTCTGGAATTGCCAATGTCATGTTTGTCATAAGTATATTTACTTATTTTACTTATTTAAACCTTTTCACAATCCGTAAAATTCTCAATCAATTTCACAAATCATGCTCCTTGGCTCTGAAAAGATTGAAAAGAAAAAGTATTAAAGGGGAAGAAGGATACTTTAAACAAATGAATAATTGGTTAAGATACTTCCTAATTCTTCTTGTAACCTCACTTATTCTATTTGGAATAATAGGAACAATTGGATTAACAGAAAAATACATTAAAAAACAATCAAAAAATCTGGACCCTTCAGACTCTGCAAGTGTGAGTTATCCAACTTATTATAATTCATTAAATTCTATAAAAGTAATTATTTTTTGGATAGGTCTTATAGCCATGAGTTTATTAACAATTATATTAAGTGCTATATACCAAAAAAGGAACAACGAATTTAGCAAAAGTTTTTTGATAACATTTTCTGGATCAATCCTAATTTTCTTAGGAAACCTAAGTTCTATTATGTTAGGTCCAACTTCAGGATCAGAAGGAGGAATAGGACTAGTAGCTATAGTCTTATTAATAATTCTTGCAATTGTTATACCAATTTCTCTGATTATCAATACATTTATTTACTTCAAGAATAAAAAAATGAACAAATAGCAAAATCCTTCAAATCTTTTTTTAATAACCTTTGGAATATTGCAGAAAAATAACACTATAACCCATAAACATACTCATTACAAAAACTTCACGCTTACAAAAGTTGAAGTTCCTGCGGCGAGTTAAATCCCGTACACATACTCGCTGCAGAACTCGCAATTCTTTTCAATCGGACAAGGTTTAAATCCTTGTTTATAAGCCTCTAATATCTTATGAGCTGTCTGCACTAATTCAGACTCAACTTCATAAATATTAAATTCCTCAATTCTATCGCTGCTTAAACAAATAGCATTTCCTTTTTCATCTATCTCAAATTCCAATGGTTTATCTTGTTTCAACATATCAAGCATAATTCTCTTTACCTTTCTGCCCTTCTTCTCAATCCCATTACCTTCAACTCCTTCAAAATCTCCAACCCTTTCATAATTCTCTTTAGCAGCAAGAGCATAAAACCCTAACTGCCAATTTCTGTTTTTTCCAGAAACATTTGTTTTTCCTGTTTTATAATCAACAATTCCTATTTCTCCATTATCATAAAAATCAATTCTGTCTGCAAACCCTATAAAATCCATTCCGGCTATTTTCAAAGGCAAATATTGCTCTGTCTTGCTTTTCTCATTAAATTTATTTTTATTTCTCTCAAAAAACACTTTAATCAAAGTTTCTGCTTCATTAAGCTCAACACTTTCCCAGTCCTCATCTAAACTCATCTCTTTAGCTAATTCTAAAAATTTCTCTACAGAATCAAAACTTAAAGAAACTCCTTTTTGCAAAACAATATGGACGAAAGAGCCAAGACGCATTGCTTCCCAGCTTGTTGTCTTCTTCTCAGGCATATTATATACATATTTATACTCAAATTGCTTCTGGCATTCATCAAAAAGCAACAAAGCAGAAGGAGAAAATCTCTTATGCTCTTTCTCCTGTTCTATTTTCCTATCAGAATTAACAACTTCTCCAATAGCAGAATCAAAATCCTTTGAATTTAATGCATAAGTCAAATCAAAAGCTTTTTTTATCTCTAATTTTGGCTCTTTAAACAAAATTTCCCTGTCTATTTTAAATATTATATCCTTATTTTCCTTAAATCCAATTTCATGCAAAAACATTGAAGGAAAACTCTTCCTGTTCCCATATTTCTTAGCATAGGTCAAAATAAGTTCTTCTTTTGCTCTTGTAAATGAAACATAACACAATCTTCTCTCATCTAAAACCTGCTGTTTTCTTTCATAATTTTCAACAAAATATTCTTTGTCTTCTTCACTCATGTTTTTCACATCTTCTTTAATTTCAGGAAGCAATTCTGTTGGGATTAAACTATTATTTCTATAAGTCTCAATAGGAAATCTCTTTGAAGCCATGTTAGTAATAATAACAATCTTATACTCAAGCCCTTTTGTGGCATGACTTGTCATTAATCTTATTCCTTTTTCCTCCATCTCTGCGGCAGGAATTTCAATTCCAAGACTTTCCAAAATATCCAAATAATAAAGAAAATTGCTTAGCTCAGAATCATAAAGTTCTTCATGTTCTTTTGCTTTTTCATAAAACCTGTTTAAATTCAGCATTATTTCTTTTTCTTCTCTTGTTTTCTGCTCATTTTCCAATCCGGAAATTCTATATATTTCTCTTAACAATTCTAATATTCCTTTGTCAATAAATCCCAACATAATTTTTATCTTATCAATTAAAACCTTAGAAGCCATTTTCCCGTCTTCGCTCAACTCCAGCTCTGAAAGGCAATTAAACAATTTAACACTTAAAACAATTCCATTTTCCATCTCATAGCCATTTCCCCCACTATTTCCAGCACTTTTCCCTATCCCCCTCCCACTATTCTCAATTTTATTTTTACCTCCCTCCTCTGTTTCTTTTTTATTTTTCTCAAAATTCTTATTAAAATCTTTAATAAATCTTCCTATTTTCATCAAGTCTTCATTTGAAAAATTAAGCTGATAAGCCAAATCCCACCAAACCTGCTCTCCGCCTTTTTCTTTTTTCTTTAATTTATTTAAAATCGTTAGATAATCTATAACTGTTTTTATTGATTTTTGTTTTAACAAGCTCTGTTTTGAAACAGCACAATAATCAATTCCTTCTTGCTCAAGAGCTTTTCTTATTATTCTTCCATATTGATGAGCTCTAAACATAATGCATATATCTTCTTCAAGTATTCCTTTCCCAATTTCTTCATTAACAATATCAATAACCTTCCTTACTTCTTCTTTTGCATCTTCTAATTCATAAACTTCTATTCCTCCTCCTTCTCTTCCATGAACATTTTCAACAAAAAGACAATCTTCTTTATTCTCATAATTATTTAAAATAAGTTTATGTGCAACTCTTAATATTCTATTTGAACTTCTAAAACTCTTATCAAGATTAAAAACATCTTTCTCAATTACTGAAAAAGCTTTTCTAAAAATCTCAAGATTTTTTCTGTATGCCCCTCTGAATCTATAAATGCTCTGATTCAAATCTCCAACAATAGTTATATTTCCATTCCAAGCCAATCTGATAAGAAAATCAAGTTGAACTTTATTAGTGTCCTGAAATTCATCAACTATAAAATATTCATAATTCTTTGCAATTTCATTATTTTTCTCAAGCAATGCCAAGGCATAATTATTCAAATCGCTATAATCAAGATAATTTCCTTTTTCTTTTAACTTTTCATAAGCTCTCCAAGAATTTACAAATTTTCTTATTTCAATGAGATTTTTAACTTTAACTAATTCATTAAAAATCTCAGACTTGTCTTTCCTTCCTTTAAAATTACTTAAATGCATTGTATGCAATTCAAAACTTAAATTCTCAAGTCTTTTCTCCAAATCAATTCCTTTGTATTCTTCTTCTTTCTTTCCTAAATAATCTTCAAATTCTTTGATTTTTATTCCTAAATCTTTAACAGTTCCAATTGTACTAATATACTTATGGCAATTTCCTGCATTAACTTTCAAATTTCTATGCAAAACAACTTTTGCCTGGTCAGGATCAAGAATCTTGAACTTTTCATTTACTCTTATTTTCCCTCCATACTCTCTTAACAAATCAGCTGAAAATCCATGAAAAGTCCTTATAACAATACCATTTCCTTTATCTCCTATTATTTTCTTTACCCTCAAGATAAGATTATTCGCAGCTTCATTGCTAAAAGTTATGCACACAATTTTCCCAGCATCTATTTTCTCATCCAAAACAAGATGCTTTATCTTCTCAACAATTGTATATGTCTTTCCTGTTCCTGCCCCTGCAAGCACAACACACGGCCCATTTGTCTTTGTAATTGGATTCATAAATCTCCATAAATAAATAGAGTTATAAAGATTGTTACGAACTAACAAATCGCATCTTAAATTTGCAGTAATTTTTGGCTCTTTAATTACTTTAAATCTGATTTAAATGCCCCCACGATAAGTTAATCCTAAGGATTAAGATAGCAACATTTTCCTCTGTGATATAAAGAAATAGAAGTTGGTGATAATTATTTTACAGTCAGATCAACTTAATAAACTCGGATTTTACTCTTTCAAAAGTTTCTTTGTTGATTCTTCCAACTTTTTTCTTGACGATGTCCTGACTTATTGTAAACAGTTTATCAACCTTAGCTCTACTGGGTTTTGGGATTTCTCCTTCAATCAGATTTTTA
>ERZ1292623.404-Hain-H51-01um-R1-404-length-47065-cov-9_pt2 | contig 10085 bp, 12 predicted proteins | sample MGYA00564398_ERZ1292623 | MGnify/ENA primary metagenome ERZ1292623 (study PRJEB36523, sample SAMEA6512633) | groundwater metagenome | collected 2019-01-07 | study: AquaDiva: Metagenomics assemblies of 32 groundwater samples
TGCCGATCAAGGCGCTGGCGTCGCCGCCGAGCTCGGCGATTGTCGCCTCCGAAGCCGATCGTGGTCGGATCCTCTTCGCGGCCAAGGGCTGCGTCACCTGCCACATCCACGGCGGCGTGGACGCGAGCGGCGAAGTGTCCGACGTCGGCCCCGACCTCACGGACAAGCGCTTTGCGCCGACCTACCTGGCGAATTATCTGGCCGACCCGTCCATCAAGCCAGCGAACGGCACCGGAGCCCGGATGCCAAGGCCGGATCTGCGGCCCGCGGACGTTCCCCTGCTCATCGCGTTCATCAACTCCGAACGAAAAACCGTCTCGCGTTGAGTGTCCTACTCGTACCGCAACGCCTGCATCGGGTCGATCTTCGACGCGCGGCGCGCCGGCACATAGCCGGCGCCGAGCGAGACGAGCGTCAGCAGCACCACGGCGCTCGCCATGACGAACGGGTCCGTGCCCGAGAGTTGGAACAAGATGGAGCTGGCGCCCTTGGCGAGACCGATGGCCCCCGCGATGCCGATCACGCTGCCGATCGCGACCATCAGGCCCACCTGACGCAGCACCATGGCGCGCACCGCGCCGCTGCTGGCACCCAGCGCCATGCGCACGCCGATCTCGCGCGTCCGCTGCGCCACCGAGTACGCCAGCACGCCATAGAGACCGACCGCCGCGAGAATCGTGGCGAGGATGGCGAACGCCGCCGAGAGAATGCTGATCATGCGATCCATGAACACGTTCTCGCGGATCTGCTGCGGCATCGTCTTGAGATCTTCCACCGGCAGGTTGGGGTCGATGCGCCGGATGGCTGCCGGCACGTCACGCAGCAGGCGCTTGGGCTCGCCGGCGGTGCGCGCGTAGAAGTTCATGAAACCGATGCGCGGATCCTGCCGGTGGGGCGTGTAGAACACCGGAGGAATCACATCTTTCACCTCCGCGTACTTCGCGTCCTTGATGAGGCCAACGATCTCCATATCGAGCACTGACGTATCACCGGTGGCCATGCGCTTGCCGACCACGTCCCGCCCAAGGCCGAACTTCTTCGCAAACGCTTCATTCACCACCACGACCTTGGGCCGGCCGGCCGCGTCGGACGCGGTGAACTCCCGGCCCGCGAGCAACGGAACACCAATCGTCTGGAAGTAGTCGGATCCGATCTCGTTGAAGCGCGAGTTGTCGTCCGTGTCCGCGTCCTTCTTGAATCCCTCCACCGAGACATCGTTGCCCCAGTTGTTCCCGGCCAGGAGCGGCACCGATGCGGACGTCACGCCGGTGACACCGGGCAAGGCGGCGAGCTCCGCTTCTACGCGGTCGAACAGCGTCTTGGACCGCAACGAATCGTACCCGCTGCGGCGCGGCGCGAGTGCGAACGTCACCACGTTGTCCACCTTCACGCCCAGGTCCAGTCGGCTCACCTTCCACAGACTCTTCACGAAGAGACCTGCGGACATGAGCAACGCCATCGACAGCGCAACCTGCGCGGTGGCCAGCGAAGTGCGGAAGCGCGACGCGGCGCGCCCACCGGACAACTTGCCGGAGTTGTTACGCATTGCCGTCACGAGATCCGGGCGCGTGCTATGCAAGGCCGGAAACAGCCCGAACATGACGCCGGTCACCAGCGACATGACGCCGGCGAATACCACGGCGGACCAGCGGAGCTCGAATGGCATGGTCTGCGCGATCTCGCCCGGCAACAGCGCCGAGACTCCGGCCAGCGTCCATTGGGCAAACACAAAGCTGAGCAAACCGCCGATCGCCGCGAGCACCAGCGACTCGGTCAGGAGCTGAACCAACAACTGGCGCCGCGTGGCGCCGAGCGACAGGCGTACCGCCATTTCCATTTCGCGATTAGCGGCGCGGCCCAGCAGCAGGTTGGCAATGTTCGCGCATGCGATGAGCAGCACGATGCCGGTGACGGCGAAGAGGATGGCCAGCGGGACGCCGGCCTCTTCGCTCACGTCGCTCTGCCCGCGACTCCCGTCCGTGAGCGGGATCTGCTTTGCGCGAAACAGCTTGAGCGTCGCGTCACTCATGCCGATCTGGAGCGGCGCCTCGACATTGGCGATGATGGGCGAATACACGGCGTTGATCGCCGGCTTGGCCTGCTCGATGGTCACGCCGGGCTTGAGCCGCGCAAACAGGTACACCCAGTAGTTGCGCCGCATGTCGAGGCCGGCCCGGGTGCCGATGCCCAACGCGGGCCGCATGCTGATGGGCACGAAGAAACTCGGCCGGCTGCCTATCGTCGTTCCCTCAAAGCCAACCGGGGCGATGCCGATGATGGTCAGCTGGCGGCCGTTGATCGTCATGGTCTTGCCGACCACGCCAGGCGCCGCGCCGAGCCGCGTCTCCCAGAACGTGTGGCTCAACACGACGACCGGATGGCCTTCGATCGTTTCGTCATCCGTCGGACCGATGAGCCGGCCCTGCGAGGCTTGCAGCCCCAGCACCGGGAAGTACGAGCCGGTGATCAACAGCCCGCTGCTGTTCATGACCTGTGTCTCGAACACCACGTTGGCGCCGAACGTGACGTGGCCCGCGATTCCCGTGAATGGCAACTTTTCGGCTTTCTGCAGGTCGCGCACCATGGAATAGCTGAATACCAGCTCACACCCGCCGATGATGTTGCACGACGTGGAACCGGGCTTGGGTCCAGGCGCGCCGAGGTTCACGAGCCGCTCCGGCTGATACACGTTCACCGGGCGCCGCAACATTTGGTCAAAGATCGAGAAGATCGCGGTGTTCGATCCGATGCCGAGCGCCAGTGAAATCGCCGCCACGAGCGTGACGAACGGCGTCTTGCGCAGGGTCCGGAAGGCCAGCTTGAAGTTGAACATGTGCGCGGATTGGGACGGGGCGGGAAAAGCGACGGGATCTGGCCAAGGGGCCGTACCATAAGACAACGCCCGGGTCGATTGGGTTGGCCCGGGCACAAGACCCCTCTTCCTCCGCGATAGGCAGTTGTACCTTCCCGACGCATATTCTGCCCATGAGACTCCCCGTCGACGCGCTGGCGTTGGTCCTTGCATGGGGTTGCGCAGGGAGCGTCGCGGCAACGAGTCCCGGAGCGGGCTTTCGCGTCCAGGAAACGTCAGTCGCGCAAATCCACGCCGGGTTCCGCGACGGCACGCTCAGCTGCCGCGCACTGGTGAGCGCGTACCTCGCGCGCATCGACGCCTACGACAAGAAAGGCCCAGCCATCAATTCGCTGATCGTCGTTCATCCGGACGCGCTGAAGACGGCGGACTCGCTGGACACGCGCTTCGGGCGCGAGGGACTCACCGGCCCGCTCCACTGCGTGCCGATGATCGTGAAGGACAACTTCGAGACGCGCGACCTTCCGACCACCGACGGCTCGCTGGCATTCGCTGGATTCGTTTCGACGAAAGACGCCACCATGGTGAAGCGCGTGCGCGACGCCGGGGCCATCGTCCTCGCCAAGTCCAACATGGCTGAGTTCGCGTTCACGCCATACGAAACCGTTTCCTCGATCCTCCCGGGTTACACCAAGAACCCGTACGCGCTGGATCGCGTGACCGCCGGCTCCAGCGGCGGCACCGCCGCGGCCGTCGCCACGTCCCTCGGCACCGCGGGACTGGGCACCGACACCGGTAATTCCATCCGCGGACCGTCGGCGCATCAGGCGCTGGTCGGCATCCGCTCGACGATGGGGCTCACGAGCCGGGCAGGCGTGATACCGCTGAGCTACGCCGCGGACATCGCCGGTCCGATGGCGCGCAGCGTCGCTGACGCCGTCGCGATTTTCCAGGTGGTCGCCGGCTACGACCCCGATGATCCGGTGACCGAGGCAGCGCGCGGTCGCCCCCTGCCCGATTACTCCAAGTCGCTCATCGCCAGCGGGCTGCGCGGCGCGCGCATCGGTATCCTGCGGCAAGCCTATGAACGGCCAACGCTGGACAGCGGCGTCGCGGTGGTGTTCGCACGCGCGATCGCTGACTTGCGCGCGCAGGGTGCAACGATCATTGATTCCGTCCCGCTCCCGGGACTGGACTCCGTCCGACGCCAGCAACGCGAAGGCTGCAATCGCTTCAAGTACGATCTCGAGAAATGGATCGCCAGCACCGGCAACCGCACACCGGTGAAGACCCTGGAGGAACTGGTTCGCTCGGGCCGCTTCCATCCCTCCACGCAAGCGCGTCTCGAGAATGCCATGCGCGCCACCGCGCCGGTGGACTCGCAGCCCGGCTGCGCGCAGGCCGAGCTTGTACGCGCTGGCTATCGCACGGTGCTGGGCTCAGCGATGGACGGGCTCCAGCTCGACGCGCTCGTCTACCCCACCTGGAGCAACCCACCGCGCCTCATCGGCGATCTCAATACCCCGCACGGCGACAACAGCCAGGTCTTCTCGCCACAGACCGGCTGGCCGGCCGTCACAGTTCCCATGGGCTACACGCGCGACAACACGCTTCCGGCCGGCCTGACGATCCTCGGACGTGCCTGGAGCGAGGCCACGTTGTTCAGGTTGGCCTACGCCTACGAGCAATCCACTCGGCACCGCAAACCTCCAACATCAACTCCGTGATGCGTACGCTTCGCTTTTCGTTTGCCCTGTTTCTCCTCGCGCCTGTCGTGGTTCAGCTCCCGGCACAAACCGGGCGCGCAGTCCTGCTCGAAAACCTCACGTGGCAGGAAGCTGAGCGCGCACTCACCAGGACAACCGTCGTCGTCATTCCACTCGGCGCAGGCGCCAAGGAGCACGGTCCTCACCTGAAGCTGTCCAACGACCTCCTCATCGCCGAGTACCTCAAGCGCCGCGTGCTCGACGGCGCCGATGTCGTGATGGCGCCGATGGTGACGTACAACTACTACCCGGCCTTCGTGCTGTACCCCGGTTCCACGTCGCTCACCATCGAGACCGCGCGCGACATGATCGTGCAAATCGTACGGTCGCTGGCGTCGTTCGGACCACGAAAGTTCTACGTACTGAACACCGGCGTCAGCACGCTGGGGCCGCTGCGCCAGGCGCGGGCCATCCTCGCCGTGGATACGATCGACATGCAGTTCACCAACCTTGGCGTGGTGCTGGCTGACGTCGAGAAGCAGGTGTCGAAACAGGAAGGCGGCACGCACGCCGACGAGATCGAGACATCCATGATGCTGTATATGGCGCCGGCTACCGTAGACATGAAGAAGGCCGTGAGGGACTACCGCCCAAGCAAAGGACGGCTCGTGCGCGACTCCACCATGCCGGGCACGTATTCGCCCACCGGCATCTGGGGCGACCCGACGCTCGCCACGCGCGAAAAGGGCGCCCTCGTGACGGAAGCGCTGGTGGCAGGCATTCTCAAGGACATTCAACGACTGCGGAGTACGCCATGAGGAACAGGGACGTCCACTGGCTTCGGATCAAACGCGCCGGCTCCTTTGTGCGTATATAATGAAGGAGCGGTTTTTGTCGCCCCGACACCCCCTCACGCACAGGACCGATGGACGAGAAACAGCTTCAGAAGTTGATCCGCAAGAACGCCGCGAAGGCCGAGAAAATGGCCAAGGCGCGCGACGGCCGGAAATTCGACAGCACGCTGCCCCCGCCGCAGGATGAAGACGCCGACGTCGAGCGCACAGCCTTCTTCAAGGAAATGAAGCGCCGCGAGTTCTAGGCCCGCAAGTCGTTGTGCGGCAACGGACTTGCCAGGATTTGTAGATTGCGATCATGAGCGACAAGACCAGCAAGTCCAAGGAGGAGTGGCTGCAACAGCTCACTCCGGAGCAGTACCACGTCGCCCGCGAAAAGGGCACTGAGCGTGCGTTCACTGGCGCGTACTGGAACAACAAGAAGGACGGCGTCTACACGTGCATCGGCTGCGGCGCCACGCTTTTCTCATCGAACACGAAGTTCGATTCCGGCACGGGCTGGCCCAGCTTCACTGATCCGATGCCTGGCGACAATGTCGAGACCGAGGAAGACACTTCTTTCGGCATGCGCCGCATTGAGGTCCACTGCAAGAAGTGCGGCACCCACTTGGGCCACGTGTTTCCCGACGGCCCCACCGGCCAACGTTACTGCATCAATTCGTGCTCGCTCAACTTCAACGAAAAGAAGGAGCTGGGGACTGGGGACCAGGAATGAACGAGACGGCCACTTTCGGCGGCGGCTGTTTCTGGTGCCTGGATGCCGCGTTCCGGCAACTGCGCGGCGTATCGCAATCCGTGAGCGGCTACGCCGGCGGTAAGCGGCCCAACCCCACGTACGAACAGGTGTGCTCGGGGGTCACTGGTCACGCGGAGGTCCTCCAGATCACGTTCGATCCGACCATCATCTCGTACCGGGACCTGCTGGGCGCCTTCTTCACGATCCATGACCCCACCACAAAGGACCGTCAGGGTGGCGACATCGGCTCGCAATACCGCTCGGTGGTGTTCCATCATTCGCCGGAGCAGCTCGCGGTCGTGAAGGACGTGATCGCCGAGCTTGATCGCGAGCAGGTGTGGCCCGATCCCGTCGTCACCGACGTGGTGCCCTACACCGTGTTCTATCCGGCAGAGGGCTACCACCAGGACTACTTCAGCAAGAACCCCAACCAGCCGTACTGCCAAGCCGTCGTGGCGCCGAAGGTCTCCAAGATGCGAAAGGCATACTTCGACCGGTTGGCGAGCGCGTAAGAAACTCTGTCGTCGGCACGACGGTTTCGCTGGAGCGCGAGGCCCGTAAGCGAAAGGAGCACGCGCCGTTGTCGATACTCGGAACGTCAATGCGGCACTTGCGCAGACGTCGCGCTAAGTGCCTAATTGAGCAGTAATCATCCGTTTGTTTTTCCCATCATCACGTCTGGCGCAATTGCCTCTCAGGCGCGATGTTGGGCTTCCCCCCGGGACAGTCCGGCACGAATAACGGGAACCAGCCTCCATGAGCCTGTTCAGTCGACGCGACCCGTCGCCAATCCCCAGCACGAATTTCTCGGCTTTCGATTCGCACATCTCCGTCAGCGGGGATATCGAAACCGAGGGCGCACTGCGCATTGACGGGCGTTTGGAAGGCACCATTCGACGCGCGGATCTCGTCGTCATCGGCCAGGGCGCGACGGTGGTGGGCGACATCACGGCACGTGAAGTCATCGTCGGCGGCGCGGTCACGGGCAACATCTTCGCTGCGCAGCGCACCGAGCTTCAGTCGACCGGCATCGTCGCGGGCGACATCCGTTCCGCCGCGATCCTGATCCACGAGGGCGGCGTCGTGCAGGGCCGGCTCTACATCCATCCGATCAGCGGCACATCGGAGAGCGGTACGGGTTCGGGCTCCTTCAAGGAAACGCCGGCGATCTCGGCTACCGCGCGGTCGTCCAGCGGCGCGGATAGTGCGCGGTTGTCGCCCGCACTGCTGGGCAAGTAACTACTGGGGTTTTTCCGCCGTCGGCCCTGCGACGCGCCGGCCGGGTGGCGCGCGCGGGCATATATTCGGATCATGGCATTCACCGTCGCCGTTCGCTGATGCCGAGCCGCCCGAAGAGGAGTCCGGCGCGCAAAGCCGGCATGCTTTCCGCTGCACCGCACGGGTCCAGGCCGGATCAGGTCTATGCGCGGCTGCGCGACCTCATTGTGCAGGGTTCGCTGGCGCCGGGCAGCCGAATCGTCGAGACCGAGATCGCGTCGCGCCTGGGTGTGAGTCGTACGCCGGTGCGCGAAGCGCTGCAGCGCCTGCAACAGGAAGGCTTCGTGATGGGCGCACCTGGTGCGCAGCAGTCGCGCCTTACTGTGGCGCCGCTCACGCGTGACGACGTACACGAATTGCTCGACATCGTCGGCGCACTGGAAGGACTGGGCGCGTGGCGCGCGGCGTGTTTGGACGCGCCGGCGCGGCGCGCGTTGGCCAAGGCGTTGCGCGGGCTGAACCAGGAATTCGCGCGCGCGGCCAGTGCAGTTCCGGTGGACCACGGCCAGCTGTACGAGGCCGACGAGCGGCTGCACCGTGGCATCGTCGAGGCCGGCAAGGGGCCGCGGCTCATCGCACTGCACGACGCCGTGAAGCCGCAGGCGGAGCGCTACATCCGCATGTACATCAGCATGCTCACGGGCAACATCCAGACCTCAGTGGATGAGCACGACGCGATGATCAACGCCATCGACGAAGGTCGCGCGGATGACGCACAGCGCGCTATCGAGCTCAACTGGCGGCATGCCGCTGAGCGCCTGTCGAAAGTGATCGCAGTGGCGGGGGAACGCGGGTCTTGGTAAACCCGGTTTTGCCGCCGACTACTTGAGGGCGTCCAGCGCCTTCTTCGCGTCCGCGTGCTGCGGGTTGAGCTTGAGCGCTTCCTGGTACTCGGTCTTGGCCTGATCGCGGCGGTTGGTCTTCTCGAGAATCTGGCCCAGGCGGAAATGGGCGCCTGCGTAGTTCTGAATGCCGACCTTCTCGACGGTGGCGTTGGCGATGAAGAACCTCAGCTCGCGCTCGCCGCGCTCGTACTGTTTGCCACTTGATGCGGACGTATCGCCCCAACCGAGGTGTGCGATCCGGATGGGCATCTATTTGGATGCTATTCGGCCCTACTTGGTTTGTTCCGCGGCCAGCTCGGCCTTGAGCATGGTGTAGGACTCGTAGCGTTCTTGACTTACGGTGCCCTGCTTCACAGCGTTTCGCACCGCGCACCCCGGCTCCGTGCCGTGGGCGCAATCGTTGAACTTGCACTCATCCCGCAGGGTGTGGATCTCGGGAAAGCAATCATCCAGGCGCGTGTGCGGCAGACCCCACATGCCCACTTCGCGCAAGCCGGGCGTGTCCACCACCGCGCCCGTGTCGGGGGTCGGCAAGGGGTGCATGAACGCGCCCACCGTCGTATGCCGTCCCTTGTTCACCGACTCGCTGATTTCGGCCACGCGAAGACCCAAACCCGGAAACAGCGCGTTAAGGATGGACGATTTGCCCACGCCCGAGGGACCGCTGATCACGGAGACCTTGCCCGACAGTGCCGCGCGTACACCGTCCAGACCGATGCGCTGCTTCACGCTGGTGTAGTGGACCGGATACCCGGCACGCTCGTAGTCCGCGAAGCGGGCGCGTGCCACGTCTTCGCCAACCAGTTCCACCTTGTTGATCACGATGATGGACGCGATGCCGTTGGCCTCCGCGATCACGAGAAACCGGTCCAGCATGCGGCGATGCGGCTCGGGATTGGCGGCCGCGAACATCACGATCGCCTGGTCCAGGTTGGCCGCGATGATGCGCTCACCCTGGCCATGCCCCGGTTCACGACGGGCGAGCTGCGACTTGCGCGGTAGAATCTCCGAGATGGCCCACGCGCCGGCAGCGTCATCCTGCTCGAGCCGTACGCGATCGCCGACGGCCAGTTTCAGCCGGCCAACCCTGGATGCGACGGTGTCGCGCCGGATCGAGCCGTCGGCCCGCCGTCCTGTGTCGGATTTCTTGAGACGGCCCCGCATGGATGCTTCCACTTCCGTGCGGTCGTCCGCGAGCACGCGCCACGCGCCGCCGGTGCCGCTGACGACCACCCCAAGGAGGCGCGCGTCTTCCGTCATGCGTCGTGATCGTGGTCGGGCGTATCGGCGTTCATGGCGTCCCACCATTTGCGTTTGGGTCCGCCACCCGGTTGGCGTGCGATCAGCTCATCCAGCACGCGCTTCACGTCGTTGAGCTTCATGGCGCCGGCACGCTCGCGTGCCTCGGCCTCCGTTGCCCCGCGTTTCAGCACGTCGGACTCGATGTGCCCCTCGGGTGAACTGGCGCCGATGCGCGTCCACTTCACGAAAAAGAAATACGCGCCCCAAGGCTGGTGCTGGCCGTGCTCTTCGTCGGCGAGGATCTCCACGCTGTAGGAATACCCGTCCGAGCCTTCGAACGCTGCCGGCCGTCCGTGCACCGCCGCATAGCCGCCAACCGTATTGACGTCGCCCGCGTCAAAGTTGGGTTGGAGGAACTGAGCCACGCGGTATGTCCGATCAGCGCGTGCGGCGCCGAGAGAGTGTTTCGCGAACCAGGTTGCCGGTGACGAACGCCAGATTCGCTGGGCGTTCCGCCAGGCGGCGCATGAGATACGGGTACCATTGCGTCCCGAACGGCACGTAGACGCGCACGCGCCAGCCCTCGCGCACAATGTCTTCCTGGAGGTCGCG
>ERZ1292623.5507-Hain-H51-01um-R1-5507-length-10085-cov-7_pt1 | contig 10085 bp, 22 predicted proteins | sample MGYA00564398_ERZ1292623 | MGnify/ENA primary metagenome ERZ1292623 (study PRJEB36523, sample SAMEA6512633) | groundwater metagenome | collected 2019-01-07 | study: AquaDiva: Metagenomics assemblies of 32 groundwater samples
ACTGTGATCAGCCCATCTAGTCGAATACACCCATTGCCTGCCGTATTAGCTAGTTTGATTGCAGCAGCTAATTCCGCCTCATTTTTTACTAAGTATTCATTCATATAGATATATACACCTTATGCGTATTACCTGTTTTAGAAAACATCCTGGCGATGGATCATTGAACGGATATTATGTTTTAAAAAAGATCAATGGGAATCTTTATTGGTGGTATACCGGTGTGAGTTACGAGACTATGCGACAAAAGGAGGAAAATTGCAAAATCCCACATGTGGTGTTTAACGCTCCCACACACGGCTATAGTATTGAAATGGCAATAGCAAAATTTGACCTTGTAGAATATACAAGGGCTTTGGAGGCTTTAGATGAAAATTAGAGGATTTACCCTGGAATATAACGGAGACAGATATTTTTTATATGATTATATTCTAATTAAGAAAGCTGGAATTTGTGCATGGAAATTGGGACCGATAAAAGACTGTGAGATATATTTAAGTAAACTAGAGGCACTAAAACATATAGAAAATGAAAAACAAAAAAGAGGGTATTTTATAGGAATGTATGAAGAGATATTAGACACAGATATCTTGTTGCCATTTGATTGTGAGAAATACAAAAGAGGGGCGTTAAGTGAAAATTGAGGGAATATTTTAATTTGGGTAAAACCCATCAATTTGCACATATGGACTTTAATATAGATATATATAACAAGGCATTGGAGGATCTAAATTGAAAATCCAGGCGTATTTTTGGGATATTGGAATCGTACGACCATGGAAAAGATGTTATACATTACACGTTTTGGTTTCTGAAGATAATAAATTGTTTTGGCAAGAAGTTGATAGTTCCATTTATAAAGAAAATTTGAATAATAATATTCCTATTCTAGGACCATGCATTTGCCCATTTCCTTGGGATTTCAAATATGATAAGATTAGGTTTTATAAATTTCTATATGCACACCCTACGATTTCCAACCTAAATGCAATATTAATGGTAGGGCAACTTCTGATGGTTGTCGCAACCGGGTTTTTACTAAAACTACCAATGAGATTCACTCGTGCAATTCATCAAAAATCAAAAAACCTATTTTGCTCACCTAAATAAAAGAGTGGTGTTTGGGGGTATCACTAGAAATTCCGCCTCATATATAGAAACAGCTCTAATGAGGGTGAGAGAATTAGGCTCTCTTTTCCAAAAATACCACATCGTAGTTTATGAGAATGACTCAATGGATAACACAGTTAGTCTATTAAAGAAGACTCGTGTGAACTATATTAGCGAACAATACGGATATAAGGAATATAACTCTAGAGACCCCAACCCCACATCACTTGATCGAATGGCTCACTATAGGAATCAATTAAAAAAGAGCCTTGATAAGTATGATGTGGACTATATCATCATTTTGGATTTTGATGTTCAACATATTAGTTGGGACGGGTTCTTTTACTCCTTTTCACACGAATTTGATGCTTGCTTCGCAAGAGGACTTTGCGTTCGAGAGAATCAATCTAACTACTACGACTACTTTGCCCACCGAGAAGTTGGATGCATTGATGATGGAATAAATCAGGAATGTGTCAAAAAATATGGGGAGAGCAAAAATACTAGCCTAATCCCTGTTGATTCTGCTTTTGGTGGTATAGCAATATATAAAAAGGAAGCGTATTCGGTGGGGACATATGAGGGGGGGCAATGTGAGCATGTCCCGTTTCACAAGAGTTTAAAAACTCAGGGATTTAACCAACTTTATATTAATCCGCTATTAGTGACGCTGCACAAATGAGAATTATTGTATATTTTACGCAACACAAATGCGTGGGAAAGCCATCTTTTGGTAAGGGATATTGTGAGCTGACCAAATTTAAAGACAGACTAGTATGGAGACATTTACCGAGTACACCCAAATATCTTATCCAAATGTGTCAGAGGCAAATTACGTTGAGTGAAAACCGTATCAGTTATTTCGACAATAGTGCAAAGGTGGATGGAGAATATGGACAACTATTTATTGACTATGAAGAGGGGGATATCTAATGAAAATATTGGCATATATAGAAGATAATTATTGCTCGCCTAGAGGAATCAATTCTCACGGGGCGGTCTTTAAATTGATCAAATCAACAGATAAATTATTTTGGCAATTTTATCAGTATGGTGATTGTTCTGACAATGTCCATAATTTTTATTTAAAAAAAGATTATCGAGAATCTGAAGGTCAAAGGGGCTGTCTTTATCCATTTCAAGACGGGGATATCTAGAGTGTTCTATCTCATCTTGCTAATTTTCTCCAATCTACCATTACCCGTCACGGAACATGTAGATATGGTTGAGAAAAATGAGGTGGACATTGATGAGGGGGGATATATTCAATATATTTTTTGGAGCGCAAAAACCGATCGCCCCATAATAGACTCAATATCTCTTGGTGCTATGGATCATATTAAGGTAGTTCAATCCGAAAGAGGGGGCTATATTCTCTTTTTCGATAAAATAGACGTAGTCTTACGCAAAGTCACATTTGATCATTATATTGAAACCAAAACTAGATTTGATAGGTCTCTAGAAGAACATAATAATGCTCTTTTTAGAAAATTAAAGTTTAGGCAAAGATTGAGGTTTAAACCTAGATGAAAATTTGCATATATATTGATGATGGCTTTCCCAAAAACATTGGAGGAGTTTTTCGCTTAACAAAAATTGACAAGAAACTATACTGGGAATATGTGTCCTCGACAGGACAATTGTTTATTAGCAAAGAACTGGTATATTCACAATTTGGTTGTTTAACTAGCATCCATAGGCATTTTTCAAATAGAATACAATTAAGCCCGGAGGATCCATGGTTATATGAATTCCACGAGGAAGACTTAAGGGGGCTAAAAATCCACGAATCACAATGAAAATTCAAGCAATTATTGAGAACAATCTAGGTGGACATCGCAAACCTTATTTCAAGTATGGGATCTACACTCTTGTTCAATACAATGATGTATTATTTTGGGAAAGACAAATGCATTGTAGCAGCGATTTCCCCATGGATCACCCAAATATATCGATTAAGTTAGTAAAACACTTAGATGAATCAGAGAATCCTAAATTTATTTCTTTTTGCGAGGAAGATTTAAACCAGCTAGCCAGATCGGAGGGTGATCAATAGGTTCTCTAAAGTTGTTGGGTTAACTCCATTGAGCCTTAAGTCATCAATAAATGGTTGGGACATTACTTGGTTAGCTAATGCAACCTGACCATATTGCGGAACATTCCAATTATTATTTGTCTCTACAATTTGGGCAACAACCCCACTACTCATTTTTCTGACTCCTCCATTCCATTGGAACGCCCGATTGTTAGATGCCGTCATGACGATTTTATAATCTTGCTCTAAATATAGTACTGCATCGTTGACTGCCGAGGTAGTATTCATTAGAAAAAGATTGTTATCTACAGCGACTCCATCAACATAGGTGAACCATCCCCCAATACCCCGCAAATTATTTTCGGCAGTATTAATATCGTCCGTTCCCACAATCACATTGTTTTTAACTTCTCCTCCCTGTACTATAGGCATAGTGGCGGCATAACCATCTCCCCCATATCCAAATTGCCAAGTTATAGGGTTCTTAATAAATAAGTTGTTTTCTAACAAACCCCCGCGTCGTATATGAATTCCGTGTGAAGAACCGTTAGCAATAACATTATTTCTTACTATAGTGTTTCCTAAACCAGGACCCGCTAAGTAAATATTATGCTTTCTCATATCTCCACCACCCTGCGCAGATGGCAAAGCCCTAGTTGCCCCGTCTTTCCATCCATTATGGTCTAACAAATTGTATTCTAATGAGAGATCCTCGTAGTTGAAAATAAAGAAGCCATGTGCTAATCCTGAGGCAGACCAATGATTGTATGATCTACAAAATCTCATATTCAAATTTTTAACGGTAGCTCCTGGTGCCCCGCTAATTCTTTGTCCTTGCACATCCATCCACCCCTCAACGTTTTCAAATAGAATGTTTTTAGTGGTCCCAGCCGATAAAATTCGTGCTAATCCCGTGAGTTTAACATCAACCAGGGCAAATCCCTCAAAATTAAAATCTTGTAAACCCCAAGTGAGGCTAACGCCCGTACCCCCCCTAATAACCAACGGGCGAGTTGGCAGACGATTTAACCCCCCCAAAGCTCTGCTGGCAATATTATATGAGCCAGGAGCCAATTGTATCAACTCAATACTTGTGTTTGTTTTAGCTTGAGTAATGGCGGATGCCAGTCCACTATCGCTGTTTACAAGCGTAGGACTTACCGCCGCAAATATTGTGCGTCTTGTCACACTATCTATACCAACTCCCATTTTTGCGGGCGATGTTGGAGGAGGTGGAGGAGGAGGAGGAGCCTGAACTTTAGTAGTAACTACTAGGTCGGCTGATTGTCCCCCTAAAATGAGCGTACCCGTCTTCGGGTCATTATAGGCTGTGGAGGATTTTACCCTCACCTTGATCTGTGCCCCCAGCGGCACTACCATAGGTTGAAAAAACCAATTAAGGTTATCTAGAGAGTATTCCATGTTCACAACTGACAGGTCTGTAGAAATATCTACTTGATCTACCGTAATAAGCTGCGGATATTCCACCCAGACATCAACATCGACATCGTTGATTGGAGAAAAAGCTATTGTTCCCGGTATTCTATCCTCTAGGCGCGTCATGATTGAGAGGACGGCAGATCTTGTGCCAACCGTGATGACCGCACTAGTGGGGGAATTATAAGTCGCTGCAGACATACACCGGGGCTTAATTTTATCCCCCGCAACAACCATAGCGGAACTAGGGGAAAAAGCCCCTACATTAATCGACACCTCTCCATTTGTTATGGTACAATCGGTCGGCATATTAATTTCACTGACTGTGAACTCTTCACCTTCTTTCCAAACACCAGTTTCGGCATTTAAGATGGGGGCAAAGAAAAATAGGGCGGGAGTAGTATCTGGTTCGAGTAGATCTGCAAACCCGTTGAGTTCCATGGATTTTAGACGTAAAAAGTCAATAATTTGTTGGTTGGTCATACTTATGTATACACCAATTTGGTGGTCAAATGAAAATTTCGGTAAAATTTTATCACGACATTCAGGGTAGTTCAATAGAAGATGTCTGTTCGTTGCGGCGATATAACGGTGAATATGTATGGGTTTATGATATAGATGGAATAGTCCAACATGATATACATCTAACCCGAGAAAGAGCGGCGACTAAAAACAAAGAGTGGTTTTTTTATCCTAAAAACGCCCCTCCGTATCTCCGATTTTTAGACGGAGATTTAGATTTTCTCAAGGATTAATTATGAAAATAATAGTGGGATTTTTATATCAAGAAAGTATAGACATCTGCGAATTAGTTAAATTACACGACAATTATATTTGGCATTTTTTAGGTCATAAGGAAGACCGTAAAAATGTGATGTGTACGATAGAACTCTCGACAAGACCCGTACAAAAAGACAGCGATCATCTTGGCGAAGGGCAATGGATGTGGAGTCAAAATGTGGGGTACTATCTACCGTTTTTAGATGGGGATTTAGACTTCCTAAGGGATAAATATGAAAATTCAAGGTCTATATTGTAGATATAGTGCAGACAGCTGCTATAATAGAATATTATTGGTTTACTCGTTACAGCGTGTAAAAGATGAGTTATTTTGGTATAGACAAAATCCATATTTTATAACGGACTCAGAAGATTGCTGTATTAAAAAGCTTTCGTTCAACGAGGACGAATTTTTAAAAATTTGTCGTGAGAGGGGGCTTTTTTCGATAGAGTTCAACAATGATGAGCCTAATCTTGGTCCATTAAAATCTCATATTAAGTTTTTGCCTAGTCACCTTGACTTAGATTAAAGATACCCCTATAATTCATCGGGGTGTCTATGGCTTTTAAGAATTTTTGGTATCCTAAATATAATGAGGGAAACACTATTTTAATCATGGAAGGGGGTATTAATGCCGCAGGAGACATAGATTGTGCAAAAAGGATGATTGCGTTGGCGGCTGTCTGCGGATTTAACGTAATAAAATGGCAAAAAAGAACTCCAAGATTAGCGGTGCCAGAAGATCAAAAAAATAAGATTAAGGAAACGCCAGACGGACCTATGACTTATTTGGAATATAAGGAAATTGTTGAGTTTTCCATTAATGATTGTCGTATATTATTGAATTATGCAAAATTTATGGAAATTCAGATGTCTTTTAGTGTATGGGATATGGAGGCGTTGTCCGATATCACCTCTAATTTTACGGACGATATACCATGGATAAAAATCCCGTCCGCCAAATTGACAGATACTAAATTAGTTAGTGAAACTCTGAATTGGGCTAAACAAAATTCTAAGCAAATTTTAGTATCTTGTGGAATGTCAACAGACCGTGAGATTGATGAATTAATTCAGTTGAGTAAACAGATTTTAGGATCAAATTTTCAAGATCTATTCGTAATTCTCACCTGTCATTCTGCTTATCCGGCTGATGTTCACGAACTGAATCTTAATCAAATCAACGTTTTTAAAGAAAAATATGGAATAAAATATGTAGGATGGTCTAATCATGCCACTCGTATAATCCCCACAATTGCCTCTGTATATAAAGGCGCAACCCACGTGGAAGTACATGGAACATTATCGCGTGACATGTGGGGGAGTGATCAACTTAGTTCGCTTGAACCCGCCGGTCTCTTCAACTTTACAAGCGGTGCAAGGTTATTGGAATTCAGTGAGGGGGACGGAGTTCATAAACTCTACGATTCTGAACTAGCTTCTCGTTCTCGATTAAGGGGCTGAAGATGGAAATTTGCGGGAAAGTTCTCAATGTCTCTTTGATGAACTGTGATTTTATCGAAATTCGAACACAGTATTATGTATTAGAAAAGTTAGATAGGGGGACCATTTGGAGATATAATTCGTCTGAATCAGTTAATCAAAAAAATAAACTCCCATTAGTAAAAATACATATAGCCTTGGGAACAGAAATTAATGCCGCTCCTTTTAAATTTTCTAAATTTCGTTATTGGTTAGGATTTAAGCCAAAATGGCTGATTGCCCTCTACTTATTTTTTAAACTCCAATTATATGGAATAATCATAGGTACTATTTGTGCCTCTTTTATTTGGCTGGGTTTTAAATCTAACGAGTTACTGGGGAGCCTAGGATTGATATTTTACCTATCCTGGCTCTTCTTATTCCTCCCTATATATTGGCTAGTGAGAAAATCATGAAAGTGACAGCATATAGTTTAGAGAAGAGATGTATAAGTAATGAAACCTATCAGTTGTTTTATTGGACTTTGATAAGAGAAAACGGAGTGCTAAAATGGACATCAGATCTTGAATCAAGTTCGGCGGTATCCCCCGCATATAGAGAAAACAATAATTTTTTAGGAGAATATGAAACTTACCTACCTCAGACTATACCTTTTTCTCCAGAACATTTCAATGCGCAATAGAAAAAGAGAATAAATAATGGAAATTGTCGGCAAAATGTTCCGCTTTGATTTTGATCGTGGTCCAAACATCCAATATTGCCGTTTACAAAAAAAAGACAATAAGCTATGTTGGGCGGTGTGCCGACTAGACTCTCAGGATAAAAAATTTATGCCATTTATTGGAATGTCGGTGGGAGGAAATGGGATGGATAACGGGGACCTATTTCCTTATTCTCGTCACCGTTTGTGGTTGGGATATAGACCATTGTTAATTGCCCTCTATTTGTTTTTAAAAACCGCCCTTTCAGTAACTGTATTGGGTTTTATCGGTTGGGCAATTTTATGGGGTTTGCACGCCACATATGAGTATAGTGGCCCAATTGGAACGACTTTCTATGCCTTATTTTTTGCGTTGTTTGTCCCCTTATATCTTGCCATTAAATGGTTGCCACTATAATGGGTATATGGACCTACATAGCATTTATTGTTATCTGCATAGCCGCTTGGCTCAATGGTTTCAGGAATGGAGCCAGGTGGTCCCAAAGAGAAATTTACTTGGAGAGCCTAAAACTCAAGGAAGATTTAGAAAAAATATTTGATTGTTTTAAAAAAGACGATGACGAGGAAAAGGGGGAATAGGTATGGCTCTTAGAGAATTAGAGAGGGCGTGCAGTGAAAATTGAGAAATTAATACGTCATAGGTTTGATAACGGACATATTCTAGTTATTGCGGAACTAGTAAAAGTAAATGGTAAATTAAGGTGGGCATGTAAAAATCATGCTGATATATATCAGGAGACTGACCGCGACTTTCGAAAAAGACACGCAGAGCTGAAAATTATAGGTAAACGTAAAAATCTATGTATCGATGTATACCAAGCCTATTATAGGTTTAAAGAATCGGATCTACAATGAAAGAATCTTTTTTTGTGTTTACTCAAGCCCGACTAAATAGTCAGCGGGTTCCCCGAAAAATGGTGAAGGAATTTTGCGGTACAAATTTATGGCGGCTGGCCTGCTCCAAACTAGAAAAATTAGCCGTATCTTACGATAAAAAGTGGGTCGCTTGTTATGATCAGGAATTAAAAGATATTGCTAAACCCTATAATATTAATATTTTTAATAGGACTGAGGGGTCTGCCAATGCGGAAACAGACGTCAAACTCATTTGGGAAATTTGTCAGTCGGCTCCTTATGAATATTATATAATGTTTAATCCCTGTGCCCCATTATTAAAAATTCAAACTATTGAAAGGTTTATCAGTGAATTTCTCCAGTCTCCACATCATAGTATGTTTGGAGTAATGCCAGTTAAGAACTACTTTTGGAACGAAAATGGCGAATTATTTCACCCCCCCAACACTAAAATGTTCAATACTAAGTTATGTCAAACTACATATACTGCCGTTCATTTGATGTATGCCGGTCGCACCCTAGATATCAATCAAGGTATTCAACTAGGAGATTTTACTAAAAACAATCCCGTCCTCTTTATTATGGATGATAAAATTGAGTGTTTGGATATCGACGATCCTAGTGATTGGGATATTGCCAGCGCTGTTTACAATTATTATTTGGACGCAGACTATGTAAACAGATGAGAAGTAATATATGCAAATTCGTGCAATAATAGAGAATGAGTGTGGCGGGCAGAATACTGGCAATATGTGGAAATACGCCTCATATGTATTGATAAAACAGGACAATGCATTAATATGGATGAGATCCGGTAGTTGTGGCGCAGACCACAAGAGCGGTATATTTTCTCAAAAAATCGCTCAAGGATGTACATTGTACCTCAAAAAAAAGAATAGTGATGATTGGGCATACGAAATGCCCTTTAGCGAGGGGGATTTAGACGAATCCAATGCTATTGCGCTTAATAGATTCTTGAAAGACATTTTATGAAAATTCAAGTAGTCATGGTGAATGAATCAGCAGCTAAATTTAATGAGACATATCAAGATACATATGGGTATGGATGTCGGATGGTTTGGAAAGTTTGTAATTTAGTAAAGTTGAATCATCAGTTATATTGGCATTGTGATCCACACCCCCGTAATTATGGGTATAGGAGGGATACCCACCCAGATTTACCAATTGTCAAAATGAAAACTTGGCAGGAGCAGGATATTTACTCTAGTTATTTACCATTTGATCAAACTCAGTTGGATGGACTTGCATGAACATATTGGATTTTAAAAATCAGGCAAATAAAACCGACTGTCTTATTTTGGGCTGCGGACCATCCCTTAATGATTTCTCCGAGGAAAAATTGAGGGCAGTGAGTAAAGATAAAACTGTGTTCGCAATTAAACAGGCTTTTTTACGCGTACCAGATCTGATAGATTTTCATTTCGTAAATGACAACAATTATCAGCCCTATGAATATACGGGCAATACCTGTGTACTTAGTGAACTTCCACGCAATTCTATTTCTGGAGAAATTATAGAGCGGTCGCATTACACCTTTTTGGTCAGTCAAAACTGGGACTACTTCAAATCCCTATCCTATTTATTAAATTTTGATGACTGGATAATTGAAAAAAGCCCCATTGAACGCCCCTGGGGACCCGGTATAATGTATGAGCTGGTGTTCTTCTTTGCTCACCTTTTAG
>ERZ1292623.5508-Hain-H51-01um-R1-5508-length-10085-cov-5_pt1 | contig 10085 bp, 10 predicted proteins | sample MGYA00564398_ERZ1292623 | MGnify/ENA primary metagenome ERZ1292623 (study PRJEB36523, sample SAMEA6512633) | groundwater metagenome | collected 2019-01-07 | study: AquaDiva: Metagenomics assemblies of 32 groundwater samples
TTCGGAGTTGTAACCATCCATAGACCCTCAAATGTTGACGATACGGACAAATTAAGAAAAATAATAATCTCATTGAACAAAATTTCAAAAAAAATGCCTCTAGTATTCCCTATCCACCCCAGAACAAAAAAACAATTGGAAAACATAAAGGATATAAGCTTTAATAAAGAAAAAATATTGTTAATGGAACCACTAGGCTATTTGGATTTCTTAAATTTGGTATACTATTCAAGTCTCGTTATAACAGATTCTGGGGGGATACAAGAAGAAACGACGTATTTGGGGATACCTTGCCTAACACTTCGAGAAAATACAGAGAGACCGATTACAGTAAAAGAAGGAACAAATACATTAATAGGTAGTGATTTCACATTATTAGAAAAAAAGGTAGAAGAAATTTTAAAAGGAAAATATAAAAAAGGTAAGAAACTACAGAAATGGGACGGAAAAGCTTCGAAAAGGATAGCTCAAATAATTACAAAACTTGTTTTATGAAAAATATAAAAAAAATATCTGCTTTTATTAAGAAAAAATTTTGGTTTTTAAATCCAATGGGTGTTATTGCTAGATTTTATATCAGATCTTTAAACAAAGAAGAATTTATAAATCCCCCTTTCAATATTTTCAATGAGAGGCCTATTGAGTATAAGTTTGTTTTTGAACAAATATCTAAACAATACCCTAAAAAAATATTAGATGTCGGAACAGGATTGACTTCCTTACCTCATCTTATGGCAAATTGTGGTTGTAATGTTACCGCAATAGATAATATAAAAGATTACTGGGATTATGGACTATTTAACCGACACTACCATGTGATAAATGACAATATAGTAGAAACTAAATTAAAAGATAAATTTGACTTAATAACCTGTATTAGCACCCTAGAACATATAGAGGATTACAATAAGGCAGTGGAATCTATGTTTTCTTTATTAAACCCAGGCGGATATCTTGTACTAACTTTCCCATATAATGAGAAACATTTTGTAGATAATGTTTATGCCTTACCAGAATCAAATGTAAAAGGGTTGCCATCATACAAAACACGAGCATATTCCAGAATAGAAATTGAAAAATGGTCAAAAAATAAAGCGAAAGTGATAAATCAAGAATATTGGCAATTTTTTACCGGAGAATATTGGACTGTGGGTGAAAGATTGGCTATCCCAAAAATGGTGGGTAAAGATGAAAAACATCAGATTTCCTGTGTTTTATTTCAAAAAATATAATATGAAAATACTATTTATTGGCGTCGGTTTAACCGACTATTATAATCAAGTTTTAAATAAATTAACTGAACAGCCAGATATAGAGATCTTTAACTTAGTTGCCTCTGCAGGGCGTGGACATACTGGAGATGGGGTCCACCAAACAACAGAAGGGGTCAAATTTAAAGTTATTTATTCAAAAGAAACAACCTTAAATAAATTAAGTGAATATAGCTATAAAAGTTTTTCAGGCCTAGATAAAATTTTGAATGAAATCAAACCTAATATTATTGTATCTTCAGAAACATATATAAAATCTTTTTCTGTTAACAAAAAATTATTAAGTACTATAAAAGACTTAAACATCAAAATAATAATGAAAGATATCCCTTTCAGATTAGAAAAATACAATGATATTAAAGAAAGTATTATGAAAGGAGAAGCTGAAAAAAAATTCCTGCCCTTTTTTGCTATATATTTTAAAGCAGTGTGTGATAAATTGAAATTGCCAATTCTTCCAATCTTACTAGGAAAAATTATAGGTAGATTAGGGCTGGAAAAATTGTATAAGAAAATATTTGCAAAAAAAATACTGCTAAATAAACTTGAAAGTAAAAAGGGGCTTTTAAATTTTCCAGATGCTCATGTTGATTATGTGGAAAAAGCTTACGAGATATTTGGCAGCTATGGAGTTCCGAAAGAGAAAATATTTATAATGTATAATTCCCCAGACACAGATCATCTATTTGATGTAAGGGCTAAATTAGAAAAAGAAGCTCTGATACTTCCACACTCTGATTATCGCCTTATACATGTCGGAAGACTTATTGAATGGAAGAGGGTTGATATGTTAATAAGGTCACTCAAAAAAGTTAAATCGGAATTTAAAGACGCTGAACTATTGATTATTGGTACAGGGCCAGAGGAAAATTATTTGAAAACTCTCATAAAATCCCTAGAATTAGAAAATTCGGTTAAATTCTTGGGTGGAATATATAAACCGGAGGATCTTGGAAAATATCTTCTCGCATCTACCATTTATGTTTTAGCTGGAATGGGTGGTATATCTATAAATGATGCAATGATATTTGGTAAGCCAGTAATATGCTCAATTTGTGATGGAACAGAAAAGAAATTGGTCTATGAAGGACGTAATGGATTGTATTTTAAAGATGGTGATGAAGATAGTCTAACAGATAGTATCAAAAAACTATTAAGAAACCGGGGACTTATAAAAAAAATGGGGGAAAATTCAACAGAAATAATAAAAAATAAGGTTAATATACATACAGTGATAAAGGGCTACCTAGATGCTTTTAATTATGTATCAAATATAAAATAAATCATTTTATGAATAAATTAAATTTATTTGAAAAAATAAGAATACGACTTAATCCTAGATATAAGAACATGTCTACATCCTGTGTTGGGTTTCCTATTACCATGGTTGATAAATCTTCTTTCTTGTATATGTATGAAGAAATTTTTGAAGAAGAAATTTATAAATTTAAAAGCCAAAATACAAAGCTAAAGATTATTGATTGCGGAGCAAATATAGGTCTTTCTGTTATATACTTCAAAAAACTATATCCGGAATCAAAAATTATTGCTTTCGAACCAGATCCTAAAATTTTTAATGTTCTTTCATCTAATATTAAATATGGACGACTTGAGAATGTTGAGCTTATTCAAAAAGGCGTTTCTGATACACAAGGAAATATTGCATTTATTCCTGATAATGCAGATGGTGGAAGATTAATCTCGGGGAAAGAAAATGCTGAACAAATTCTAGTAGAAACAGTAAAATTAAGTGATTATTTATCGGAAAAGGTAGATTTTCTTAAAATTGACATTGAGGGTGAAGAGGTCAAAGTAATTGAGGAATGTAAAAATCAACTCAAAAATGTTGAAAATATATTCATAGAATATCATTCTTTTGTTGATAAAGAACAACAACTAGATAAATTGTTAAAAATTCTTCACGACACTGGCTTTAGATATTATGTACACCATGTTGGATATCCTAAAAAACAACTATTTATAGAAACCCCAATCTACGCTAATATGGATATGCAGTTGAATATATATGCAAGAAGACAATAAAAAAAAGATGCTTAATTTGGGATGTGGACAAAGATATTCAAAAGATTGGGTTAATTTGGATTTTGTCTCTTCAGATACAAAAAACGTTATGGCTTATAATTTAAGTCGTGAAATCCCCTATCCTGATAATTATTTTGATGTGGTATATCATTCTCACCTGTTAGAGCATTTTACTAAAACAGATGCTGAAAGATTTATTAAGGAATGTTACCGTGTTTTGATACCTGGCGGAATAATAAGAATTGCTATCCCCGACCTGGAACAGATTAATAAAAATTACACTAAATTTTTAGAATTAGCTGTTAATGGAGACAAAATAGCTGAGGCAAACTATGATTGGACCTTAGTTGAAATGTACGATCAATGTGTCCGCAATGAGCCGGGGGGTGAGATGAAGGAGTATATTAATAATAAAAATTTAATAAATAGAGATTTTATAAAAGAAAGGATCGGATATTTTTTTAATATCGTAACAAGTTACAAACCTTCTGGGTGGAAGCTTTTTATAAAAAAAAGAATATCTGATGAAAAAATAAACTTGATAAGAAGAATAATTAAATTCTTAATTAACATAATTCCAGGTGAGAGGTATCGAAAAATTGGCAAATTCAGATTATCGGGAGAAATACATCAGTGGATGTACGATAGATTTTCTCTTAGCAGACTTTTAACAAAATATGGTTTTAATATGATTGAAAAAAGAACAGCTATTGATAGCTATATAGAAAACTGGCAAAATTATAACCTCGATACTGAATCTGATGGTAAAATTTATAAAGCAGATTCTTTATATATAGAAGCAAAAAAATGATAGAAAAGAAATATAAAATCAGCTTTGTAATACCTGCATACAATAGTGAAGATACTCTTTTAGAAGCAGTGGATTCAATTTTTGATGGAAACTTTGAAGATGGCGATGAGGTTATTATAGTAAATGACTCTTCAAATGATAACACTAAAATAGTTGCAGAAAATATTTTAATAAAATACAAACCTTTTATTAAGCTTATAAACAATGAACAAAATAAAGGCTGTCCTGCTAGTCGAAATGTTGGAATATCCGATTCTAAAAATGAATTAATTTTTAATTTAGATTCTGATAATATTTTATTTCCTGGTAGTATTAAAAAACTCAAAAAGGAATTGATTGAACAAAATGCCGATGTGTCCTCTTTCCAGGAATATCACTATTTTAAAACAAATGCTAAAAAAATAACACATAAGTGGATATGTAACACCGGAATTTTAACTTTGGCAGATTTCCTTAGTGGCTTGATTAATCCAGGTCCTGGAGGAAATTTTTTATACAAAAAAGAAATTTGGAGTAAAATTGGTGGATATTGGGAATATGGAAAAGGACTACATGAAGCTTGGGGATATGCCTTGAAACTCCTAATCAACGGCGCAAAGTTTATAGTTGTACCAAATACTTTTTATTTTCATAGATATTCACACCAATCATTATTTATGCGTGAAAATGCAAGAGGTGGTGAAAGTGCAAATATTACAAATAAATTCATTGAGCCAGCATTAGAGCTTCTAGATACCGAGTCTAGGGAGTTTGTTAAAAAAAATAATAATTGGTTTGATTATATGAATAAAAAACCTCTTTACTTAAAAAATAGACCTTTGGGCAAAAATGGAAAATTAGTTTATACATCCCCTATAAAACAAATACTTTATACTGTTAAAAAAATATTATTAAAATAAGATGAAAAAGATATTAAAAAAAATAATAGATGTTCTGTTATCACCTTTCATTTTAAGAGATTATTTTATTTTTAAGAATAAAAAAAATAATCGTTTTTCAATAAAATATTTTAATATTAAGCCAAAAATTAAAGATAAAACATTTGGAACTAGCTTTGATGCACATTATGTTTATCACACTTCGTGGGCCGCTAGAAAATTAAGAGAAATAGACCCTAAGGTACATACTGATATATCTTCTAGTTTATTTTTCTCAGGTATTGCCTCTGCTTTTGTACCGATAGATTTCTATGACTATAGACCAGCTAATTTGAAGCTTTCTGGGCTCACAAGTAGACATGCCGATGTCACGAAACTTGCTTTTGGAGATAACACTATTAATTCACTATCCTGTATGCATACAGTAGAACATGTTGGTCTTGGTAGATATGGAGATAAAATAGACCCAAATGGTGATATTGCAGCAATCGAGGAGCTTATACGAGTTACAGCCGTCGGTGGTTCACTTTTGTTTGTAGTACCAGTTGGAAAACCGAAAATAGAATTTAACGCTCATAGAATATACTCCTACGAACAAATATCTGAATATTTCAAAAAATTAACCTTAAAAGAATTCTCACTTATCACAGATAATGGTGATTTTATAGAAAATGCTAAAATTGAGTTAGTAAAAGAACAAGATTATGGATGTGGTTGCTTTTGGTTTATAAAGAAATAAATTTGCCTAATGAGTATAAAAGAAATACAAAAAAAAATACTTCCCAAAATAGGTTCAGAAAATGAATCTAATAGAATTGAATGGACCAGGAAAGCCCTTACGCAAATACCAGCTGGACTCAAAATTCTTGATGCTGGAGCTGGTGAGCTAAAGTTCAAGGAATTTTGCTCTCATCTCGAATACACTTCTCAAGATTTTGCACAATATAATGGCGTTGGAGATATGAAAGGTTTACAAACTAAAGCATGGGATAATTCAAAATTAGATATTGTAAGCGATATTATTAACATACCAGTTACAGATAAATCTTTTGATGCAATATTATGCACAGAAGTGTTAGAACATATACCAAATCCAATTTCAGCTATAAAAGAATTCTCTAGAATACTAAAACCTGGTGGAACTTTAATACTCACTGTTCCCTTTTGTTCACTTACACACTTCGCACCATATCACTTTTATTCTGGTTTTAATAAATATTTCTTTGAAACTCATTTGAGAGATGTGGGATTTGAATTAAAAGAAATAACTTCAAATGGAAACTTTTTCAGTTTCTTAGCACAAGAAATAAGAAGAATACCATATATTACGAAAAACCATAGTAAAAAAGGGGTTGGTTTCCTAGCAAAAATAATACTGTATTCAACCTTATCGGTCTTATCAGTATTAAATAAGTATGATAAAAATTCTAGTGAAGTTTTATGCTTTGGATATTTTGTAATAGCAACAAAAAAATGATAATTGTTAAATTAAAAGGTGGGCTTGGTAATCAACTATTTCAATATGCTTTTGGGAGATTTTTGGCTGTTAAAAATAATGCCGAAGTTAAATTTCAATTTTTATTAATAGATAAAGGAGATACTCAAAGAGAATACAAACTTGATAAATATAATACTGTGGCCAAAATCGCAACTAAAGATGAAGTTGAAAAAATGAACGGTATGATTACAAAAATTGTTAAATTGATTAATACTAAAATATTTAAAAGATATAATACTGGGTATGAACCGAGTGTTTTGAAAGCAACAAACGGGTATATGGAAGGTTTTTGGCAGAGTTATAAATACTTAGAACCAATAAGAGATACCCTGCTCAATGAAATAACCTTAAGAGAGCCGATTGAAAAGAAATATCAGGAACTATTGAATAAAATAGAAAATAACGATTCTGTGTCTTTACACGTTAGGCGTGGTGACTATGTAAATGATCCAAAAACTAAAAAGATGCACAATACTTTCGGGCTAGAATATTATGAAAACGCTATTAGAATAATAGGCGAGAAAATACCTGAGCCGATTTTCTTTGTATTTTCAGATGATATTGAATGGGTGAAGGAAAATATAAAAATAAACTTCACCACAACTTTTGTTTCAGATCCAAACATGAAAGATCATGAGGAATTAATGATAATGAGTAAATGTAAGCATAATATCATTGCAAATTCATCTTTCTCTTGGTGGGGTGCGTGGCTAAACAAAAACCCGAACAAAATAGTAATCGCGCCACAAAAATGGTTTAATAACTTATCAATGAGTACTGATAATTTAATTCCAGAATCTTGGTTGAAAATATAATAAACATATGTGTGGAATAACCGGAATAATTGCAAAAGATTCTAAAGTATATAAACCTCATCTTGATAAGGCTGTTTCAGCTCTACATCATCGCGGACCAGATGAAAATGGTGTTTACTTATTTGATAATTGTGCACTGGGTCACGCTCGTCTAAGTATTATAGATTTAAGTACTGGTGGCCAACCCATGCTTTCAAACGATAAAAATCTCGCTATAACTTTTAATGGTGAAATATATGGATATAAAGATTTAAAAAATCAAATAAAAGATTACACCTTTAAAACTACCTCGGATACGGAAGTAATACTGGCTTTGTATGGAAAATATAACTCAAAGATGTTAGAAAAATTACCAGGTATTTTTTCCTTTGGAATTTGGGACGAAAAAGATGAAACTTTGTTTTGTGCAAGAGACCGCTTTGGTGAAAAACCTTTTTATTATGCATGGGGTAAAAACAATGAATTTATTTTTGCTTCAGAAATTAAAGCTATCTTAGCGACAGGATTAGTCAAACCAGTCTTAAATTATGATTCCCTAACACACTACCTACAACATTTATATATAAATCCAAATGAAACGATTTATAAAAATGTTTTTGTTTTACCTCCAGCACATTCACTTACCTTAAAAAATGATAAACTAACAATAGAAAAATACTGGGTATTACCGGAAAATAATACTGAAATAACACTAACCGAGGCAGTGGAAAAATTTAAATTTCTGTTAGAAAAAGCTATCTCAAAACAATTAGTAGCAGATGTTCCCGTCAGTGCCTTTCTCAGCGGTGGCTTAGATTCATCTACGATAGTATCTGTAGCAAGTAAGCTAAAAGAAAATCTTCAAACTATCGCCTTTGGCTTCGGAGAATCAATAGATGAACTACCTTATGCAAAACTTGTATCCGAAAAATGTAATACAAAACATATAGAAATCAAAGCAGAAAATTATGACCTAGCCAAACTTTTTCTTGAGATGCAAGATATTTTTGATGAGCCATTCGCTGATTCATCAAATATACCAACATATTTAATATCAAAATCTGCTAAAGAATACGGAAAAGTCGTGCTAACCGGTGACGGTGGTGACGAACTTTTTGGTGGGTACACGGGATGGTATATGCCGATCTATTTTATGCTCCAAAAGTATCCATTAAAAATATCGCGTGTTTTAAAAGATATTTTAAAAATAATTTTTACTAATTCAAAGAATTCTAGACTTGATTTATACTATCGTTTGCAAGGATTTTGGAATAAATTTAAAAATATAAATCCTCTACAAGCTCATATAAACAAAAATACATATTTTTCTGAAAAAGAACTAAAGAATCTTTTTCTAAAAAATAATTATTCTAGAGCTGAAGCGATTAAAAATGTATCTGCAACCTTAGAGGATATTATACGCTTTGATATTTTAAACTATATGCCTGGAGATATTTTGGTCAAAACAGATAGGGCCTCTATGGCCGTGGGTCTAGAGCTTCGTTCCCCATATCTAGATGTAGATTTTGCATCATTTTGTATCAGTCTACCTTCAAGATTAAAAATAGATGGTGAGCAAGATAAAATAATCTTGCGTGAAGCTTATAAGAGAGACTGGCCTGAAGAAATAGTGAATAGAAAAAAACAAGGCTTTGGGGCTCCTGTATCTCTATGGTTAAAAACACCATCATTTATAAAATTAAAAGAAGAATATTTAGCAAATAACAATAAAAAAATCTTTAAGATATTGGATTTTAATAATTGCCAAAAAATATCAAACAAAAACAATTATCAAACATGGATTCTGCTAACTTTATCAGTGTGGCTTGAAAAGCACGATTTACTACTATCTGAGAATAAATCTTAGAATAGCTCTCCATCTTATTCTAAAATTATCAATTCTAATTTTTAGATTATTTGATTGTGTAATCCCCTCTTTTAATAATCTATACCTCAAAAGCTTTTCGGGTATATTCGCCGTCTTAAATTTAGTCACTATCCTAGTCCAAAGTTCATAATCCTGCGCATGACGAAAACTTTCATCGTATAAACCAATTTTATCAAAAACACTTTTTCTCATCATAACACTTGGATGTATAAATGGATTGTGAAATACTATTTCTCGTTTTATATCTCTATCTGTAACAGGCCTCCTGAATTCTCTTAATATTTCTCCGTCTTCATTTATGAAATCGGCCCAAGTACCACACATGACAATTTCGGGATTTGAATCTAGAAATTTTACCTGCTTTTCGAAGCGTTCTGGGAGTGCAATATCATCAGCATCAATCCTCGCAATATATTCTCCTTTGCTATATCCAATCGCCTCGTTTAATGATTTTGTTAAACCTTTATTTTTATTATTAAACAATTTAATTCTATCGTCCTTATAACTTTCTAATATTTCCCTTGATTTATCTGTTGAACCATCATTAATTATGATAAATTCAAAATCTTTGTATGTCTGATTTAAAATACTATCTACCGCATATTTGAGGTATTTTTCACAATTATAAACTGACATTATTACACTAATTTTAGGCATAAGAGTAAGTATATAATCAAAGGCAATAAAGTAAAGAAAATGGGTCTTGAGAGTTTGACCCATAAACTGCATAAACACTCGCTATAGGGCTATTTTAGACCCTTTTTGGGTATAAAACCCATGGGATATACAATTATCTAGAGCACCAGAATAAGAATGATTGACTTACTCAATAATATCAAAATCATCGGCAGATAAATCTCCTCTTTCTATCCTCTTTATTTCCCTTCTAGATTGAATACGTA
>ERZ1292623.4385-Hain-H51-01um-R1-4385-length-11564-cov-4_pt1 | contig 10084 bp, 7 predicted proteins | sample MGYA00564398_ERZ1292623 | MGnify/ENA primary metagenome ERZ1292623 (study PRJEB36523, sample SAMEA6512633) | groundwater metagenome | collected 2019-01-07 | study: AquaDiva: Metagenomics assemblies of 32 groundwater samples
TTGGATCAAAACAATGGCAACCCGATGGGCTGAATCCTATAAGATTGGTCACTTCTAATCCCCCAGCCCGATCCAGTGTTTTTTGCGACAATGCCACTTGGATAAATTGTACTACTCCAGTAAATGTTACCGAAGCCAGCGTTTCTACTGGAGATGTGGGAAATTTTAATTTCAATATAATCATACCAGAGAATAACACCGCTGTTGAACAGACGTATAATGAATACTTTAACCTTACGAGCGAAGGTATGGTTGTCCTAAACGATCCCGGCCAGCACTGGATAATCAATGTTTTGCCGCAATAGTGTCCGCAAATCAATATAAATAATTTGTCAATCAGCCTTAGGCATTTATACTAGTAGCAAAGCTATGGTAAAAACAAGATCAAGTACAGCCAAGGGAAAGCAAAAAAAGCGATCAATTATTAGTATATTTTGGCTAATAGTGGACGCCATCCCGTTGTTGTTGCCGCTTGTAATAGCAATATTTGGTCTGGTAGCTTTAATACTGTTACTTTTAGGAAAACTTACATCAGCGTATGCTTTTGGAATCGGAATAACCACTTCATTATTGTTCATGGTTTGGTTTATTAGGATATATAGCTCGCTAAAATATACAGAAAATAAAGAAAGACGCGTCTGTAACTTGGCGGCGATCTTAGGAGTCTTGCTTTGGATAGGTATCAACATACCATTTACTTCCCAGCATGTTTTTACGAACCGTGACCCTGGAGTCTATTCAGTCACAGCACTGCATATTACTAATAGAGATAATCTGGACCTGAAGACATCGGTTGTGTACTCGGGGATAGAGGGTGTTGCTGGAGATAGTGCAGGCTTTTCAAATAATCCAAAGGATACATCACAACTACCGGCACAGGGCGTGCATCTTTTACCAACTCTCGTTGGGCTGACCGGTAGATTAACCAGCGAGACCGTTATGTTGCGGATAAATGTTTTATTCGGCGCAGTCGCGCTGCTAGCAGTTTATGGGTTTGGAAGATTGATTATGAGACCTAGATGGGCACTGCTGGCAACCGCAACGTTTGGCCTGGTGTTTCCGCTGATGTATTTTTCCAGAGATATGTATACCGAGCCACTGACTTCCGCATTTACATTTGGAGGGTTAGCGCTGCTGTGGCTTGCTTTTACGAATCGATACAAATCCTTATGGTTCTTGGCTGGAATTGTGCTTGGCGCTACTGTGCTAACTAGAATTGATGGCTATCTGACCATTGCAGGTGTATTGATGTCGGTTTTTATTTATCTGATGTTAGCAAAAGAAAGTCACAGAATTGTGGCTGTAAAAAATGCCAGTTCTATTTTTGCAGGACTGGCAATCAGTTCGATTGTTGGTTTTTTGGATATCTACATACTGTCCCATAGTTATTTCCTAAGCGAGTGGAGTAATATCAAACCCGAGCTGATTCTGATAGGATTAACTATTGTTTTTGGAATTATAGCAACTGCGATTAGCTGGCGAACAAATGTATTCAAAGCCATTATTTCTTTTACAAAGCAGTACGGCCTTAGGATATTTACCGTTTTACTTGTTCTAATCAGCGCCGGTCTTGCCTCTAGGCCTATCTGGTATGTTGGATACGACCAAAAACCAATAATCAATCCCGCCACCAATCTAGTCGAACAAGTTTTGCAGCGGGACTATTCAGAATTAACCGTAAATTGGCTTGTTTGGTATATAGGACCAGTTGCTGTAATACTGGCCACTTTAGGTCTATGGTTAGTGGTCAAAAGGATTATCAAAAATGGCCAGATTCAAATCATACCTTTTACGTTGGTATTTGCCGGAATCGGTTTAGTATATATGATAAGCCCTAGCATTTTTCCTGATCAAATATGGGCGTCACGTCGTTTCCTTCCGATAGCTATGCCAGGATGTATTATTTTGTCGGCATATGCGCTAAGTTGGCTGTATAGTAAAGGAAAATCCAAAACACTGGGCGTAGAATCAAAATCATTAGCACTTATCTTGCTTGCTCCGCTACTGCTCGGGCCGGTCTTTATAACTGCATCACTGTATAACACAAGAGAGGCAGTTTGGTATGGGCCGCTAGACGCGGTATGTAAAAAAATACCGAATAATTCTGCCGTACTATGGGTAGGGACTGCCAGAACGCAGCTTGTTGAGCCTACGAAGGCGCTTTGTGGGATGCCGGCGCAGGGGTATGGGGTTTTATTTAGTACAGATGATAATATATCCAAACAAACCCTTGCAAAAGCATCTGTTCAAGCTAGAAAAGCCGGATACATACCGGTTGTGGGGCTGTTTGGATCAGAGAAAGGATTACTTCCAGAATCTGAGCAAGGTAGCGTGGCGGATATTTATAAGTATACCAACGAAAAAGTGGAGTCAACTACCACTACGCCACCTAGAATGACCAGTATCGGCGCTGAATCCATAGCACTCGGTGTCATTAAAGCAGATGGTTCCATTTCAGCGCTAAAGCCATAGTCGAGGTGTTTAACTGGTCTATTTTTGCTCGTTGTTTTAATGTTACAATATAGGTTACTTAGTTCTAAAAAGAGGAGTCGTTTTGATCGTATTAATAGTTGCTGGTGGGTCAGGTACGCGCCTTTGGCCGCTGTCTGTTCCAGAATTTCCCAAACATCTAATAACAATAACTGGCGACAAGTCGCTGCTGCAAAATACATTCGAGAGAGTTAAGCACATTACGTCTTTGGACAAGATCTATGTCTCTACCGAGGCTAGTCATTCTGACCATGTTATTGATCAGCTGCCTGAACTGGACAAATCACAAATAATTATCGAACCGGCGCGCAGGGGAACAATGCCCTGCATTACAAATGCCTTGCAAATTATTAGCAAAAAGCACGGCGAAGATGAGCCAATTGCTTCGATATGGGCTGACCAACACATTCGTGACAGAGAAGGTTTTGCTGATACCTTTAGGTACGCTGCCAAAGTTTCTGAAAAATATCAACGCATTACGCTTGTTGGTATCGAGCCTGATAGTCCCAGCACAAAATTTGGCTATATTAAAAAGAATGGGGCCATCGATGACGAAGCATATCTGCACAGTGTCGATTCTTTTAAAGAAAAGCCAGATCATGCTACAGCTCAAAAATACCTAGCCACAGGCGACTATTTATGGAATGCAGGTTATTTTGTAGCGCCTTACAAAGTTTTCAAGGACCGCATAGAGCGCTACGCCGACAAACATTGGAGCGAGCAGTTAGATAAACTGAAAAACGCCAACCTAGAAGAATCTAACAAAATATACTTGGATTACAAAGACGAACCCATAGACACTGCTTTAATAGAAAAGACGCCCGACCTAATGGTTGTACCGGCTGCTTTTGACTGGATGGATGTCGGTAGTTTTGATGATGTACATACTGTTAGCCCGCAAGACGAAGACGAAAACAGTTCTGTGGGCGAGAAGAACATAGTTATAGATAGCCGTAATGTTTACGTGCGAAACGAAGAGGATAAGCCAATTGCAGTTATTGGCGTCGATAATGTAGCTGTAATAAACACCGAAAATGGAATTTTAGTATTGCACAAAGACCGCAGCCAAAAAGTAAAAGACGCGGTTGCAGAGGTCAAGAAACTACAATCTTAGTCACTGCTTTTTCGAGTTGCCTCAATAGTCCATCTTCTCCTAGACTAATCGAAACTATCTCATCGGCTCTTGCCTGAGAATTTGCAACTGAATAAACGCGTAATTGTGGTGCATTACCGCTTGGACGTACATGTACTATATCCCCACTATTAAAGTACAATCTTGCCCCGTCAGTAGTATCGATATTCTTTAGCTTGTCAAATCCGTACTGATCATTAAAGATCTTTTCTGCCAATAGTTTGCCCGTAGAGCCTTTAGAGAATTTAGATATGATATTGTGACTAGTTTGATTTGGAAAATTATCTATCAAGCCAGCCTGAGTGAAGCGCGCTGGTAGTTCCGAGAACAATCCCGATACCTTAATGGACCTTTTTGTAGCAGCCTCTAGGGCGATAAATATCGGTAAAAAAGAATCACGGGTAGGCAGGCGTTCCACTTTTTTACCCTCATAGTCAAAGTCAGCTCCCACCAAAAATCCACCATTTACTTCCCATCCTACTGGTAGTTTTGCGCCAGATTTTGTCATTTCTTCAATAACATAAGGTGAGCCAATTTTGGTGTGCTTCCAGCTTATATTTTCTTTTTCCAAACTTTCATCTACCGCGTCACTGCTGCTAATTGGTATCGCTGCAAAATCTACACCAATTTCACGAGATACAATAAAGCCTAGTACATCACCCCTGTGAAATCCGCCTTTTTCATCAACTACAAACGGCCTATCACTGTCGCCATCCGCGGATATGATAGCAAAAGCATCAGGGTATTTTTGTGCCAGCGAACGAAAGTAATCTTGGTTTTCTTGTGTGACATTCTCGGTATCGATCGTTATAAATTTTTCAGATCTATCAACCGGAATAGTCTCTGCGCCCAAATATTGTAAAATATCCACCAGCAAATCTCTGCCCACGCTAGAATGTTGATAAACTATAACTTGCTTGCCAGAAAGAAACTTTGAATCAAACATGTTTTTATATCGATCCGTAAAGTTTTGTTCAGCTCTAGGCTCAATTTCCGGTAGTTCGTACGCAACAAGCATGCCGTCACTGCTAAACAAGTTATCGTCGGCTTTTAGCTCATATAATTCGGACCTAACATCCGCAACCGACTGTTTGATATTTGATTCGTCTGATTTCAAGACTTCACCGCTAGGTTTGTAAAATTTTATACCATTACGATCGGCCGGAATATGGCTACCTGTTACCATAACTGCTGCTTGATTGGCATTTTGGGCCCACAAAGCCAGGGCGGGGGTGGGTATTAGGCCGCAGTACTGTGCTTTGTGTCCACTATCGGTAATTGCTCGAATAACTGCGCCCTGTATGCGAGGCGTGCTGTCCCGTAGATCGCCAGCAACGGCAATGGTAGAGTTCTTGCCAAGGCCTTCAAAATTTTCTAAAAAGCGTATAAAGCCCTGCGTATTTATGTAGCATTCTAGGTCAGTCATGTCGGTTACTAAACCTCGAAGTCCCGATGTACCAAAAGCTAGTTCGACTGGTTCGTATTGTAAAGATTCTCGCAAAATTGTCATAAAATCTATTCTAGCAGATAGTTAATCATCGACCCACAGCCGGTAACACCTGTTCGGGGCACTTCGATAGTATCCGCTGCATTGCATCATATTCTGCACTGGTTACCCACAAATCATATTTTTGTTTAACCGCAATCTGCCTGGCGACATATCGACAGCGGTAGGGTTTGTTTGATGGCAGCCAAGTTGCAGCGTCACCGTCACTTTTTTGTTGATTAGCCTGGCCATCAACGGCTAGAAGCTCTAGTGGATCATTGGCTAGATTCTCGCGAGTTTCATAGCTGAGGTACTGGGCGCCTTTTTGCCAAGCATCCGACAGCGCTACAACATGGTCAATTTGTACATCGTCGCTGGTGTCTGGCCCGCGCGCAAACTCGATTCTTTTTCCTGTATATGGATCATCCAAAATTCCACTATAAACTTTGCAATCTTTTATTTCTGTTTGTGATAAATCTCTGGCCAGTATCTCATCTCGTGTATTGCAGCCACCGGTTGAGCGCCAGCCGCTACCAAACATATCGCGCGAATAGCCAGTTTTTGGAGCGCGACCCTTAATATCTAGTTCTGATAGGGCGTCAATTGCTAAGGTTTGTTTAACGGTACTTGTTTGAACTTTTTTATTATGCTGCTCTGTCTGATAATTTTCTTGTATCTGAGACGATATTCCTATAACTATCAGAATCAACGACAGTATTAATGTAACAGTCGTACGTCGACGTTTATGAATGTTAGTCATAAGTTCATTATAGACACATAAAAAATACTCCCCATTTTTAGGCGGGGAGTACCAGGGACTAATTTTCTGTTTATTATTCGTGGTGGTGTAGGGCTTCGGCTACTGCACGTCGGCTGGCAAACCACTGTTGGATACCAATTCCTAGTGCGCTAACACCCGCGATACCACCGATCACTTCTACTGGGCCAGTTGAAGCAATCGAACCGGGAGTTGTTACACTACCGCTGGTGCTTGTTGGCGTAGTCTCGGTATTGACTATTACCTTACAGGCGTCGCTGGTGATGTCTTTTACGGTTTTGCCGTCTACTTCAAAGCTAACCTTGGCTGTTACTGTGTATTCACCAGCCTTGGCATAAGCATGTTTGACAGGCAAAGACTCGATACTTCGTATGGCAGTTTGTCCGTCGCCAAAGTCGATAGTTACTTCTTTTGGTGTAGCCTTGTTGGCAGACACATTTACGTCAAAACTGTACTGAAGCTGGCTAATTTTGCTAAGTTTCAATGCATCACAGCTATAGCTTGGCTTGTCGTCACAATCTTTTTTAACGGTGACATCAGCTGTGTCTTGTTTTGTGCCATAGTCAGTAGTCACGCTTGCAGTGTTACGTAGCACGTTGTTACCACACTGGGCAAGATTTTTCTCGGCACCAATAGTAGATTCAAAATATACGAATGCGTTTGCGCCACCCGAGTATGAGCCTATGTTAATACCGCTTGGTGTTACAACATTGTCAGATACCTTGATGCCATTTGGTGTAACAGAGTTTGTTAGGGTGCTAGATCCGGCTGCATAGCTAACGTTTTCAGGTAGAGAGTCTTTGACCGCTACATTGTCCTGCTGAGTTTGGCCAGTATTTTTGTACTCGACAATGTAATCAATTTTGTCACCAGGTTCGGCTGTAATGTTTTTTTGCCAGTTGCCAGTTTGGCCTTCAATGTGTTTTCGAACTTGCTTGGCAACCGTAAAATCAGCACTTGTTTCGCCCTGAACCTTAACTCGGAATGTAGCAATACCAGAGTATTTAAAACAGCCAGGAACGTTACCGTCCATTGTCTGATAACCAACCAAAGCGCCAGCGTTAGTAACAATACTATCGGGCAATGCAAAGCCCGTGCTTGGGTTAACGTTATTGTAATAACGTGAAGAGCCCGCAACATAAGCTATGTTAAAGCGCTTGTCGCTTTTTAGAACAACATCATCCCAAACTTGCTTTGGGCTAGCATTGTCGGATGTTACAAAGCCATCAATTTGTGCTTGATTTCCAGTAGTAGTTGGCACATTTGCCATAACCCTGGTATTTGTAGAGACTTTGTTTAGGTCTTCAGCTGCGTTATTGTGAACGTACATACGAACCAAGTATTCTTTGCCTGGGGTTACGTTAATGTCAGTGTGTGACCAGCCACCGGCTGCTGTATTAGCGGCATCTTTTATTAACACAAAGTTGCGTTCGTCACCATAATTCGGGTTATTGGTAATAGAGTTAAATGTAATGTGGTCAGCAGGGTCTTCGATTGTATAAGTTGCGCGGCCTGGGCCGTACGCAAAGCTAGCTAAACCCAGGCCAATGACGCCTATGCTGATTAGTAAAATTGCATATACACGGTGTGGTGCGTATTTGGAAATGTTTCGTATTTGGTCGATATTTATTTTCATGGCTTTTCCTTATTTTACTACATTTATGGTTGAGTTACTGTACCGTTTGCTGGGTTATTTTGTGTTGGTGCGCCTGTTTCAACGGTAGGGGGAGATGTAGGCCTGGCGACTTCAGGAGTTTGTGGCGGGTTGGGTGCAGTATAAGTAGGTCCTGGCTGAGTGGCTGGTTTTTGGTCGCCAGCAGGCACACGGTCGTCATCCATTTTAAGTTGTTCGTTTAGGTTGGTGTTGGCGTTTATATCCTCTTTAGGATTTTTGTCGACATCTTGATCGGTTGTAGTTGGTGTTCCGTCTAGGTCTACCCTAATAGTACTCTCGTCTATGGTCTCGCTCGCATCTGGGTTTGAGACAGATAAAGTAGTGCTGCCTTTTTCACGTAGAGTCTGCACATTCAGGCAGTCACGGGTAGGGTCTTGTTCATTAACTTTAAAGTATACGGTTTCGCCATTACCAAGTTTCTTTTTGTAAATCTCATCACCAAGATCTGGGCGGTAATCAAATTTTCCAGCGTCATACATACGATCATCTATGGCATTTTTAAAATCACCATTGTCGGTACCATGGTTAATAAATTCATATTTATCCATAATCTTTGAAACTTCAGATTTAGAAAGTAATTCACCTTGGCTGCCGCGGTCCCATGAACGCTCCAGAGTATCAACAGCTTTCTCACCCTTGGCTGAATATTCACCGTTCTCACCGTGAACAGGGAACTGACCAGTGTCGCTGTTAACGTCTGCTAGTGAGAAGTTTGCGTCTTTGTTACCGCTTTCACGAACCTCTAACACAGCAGACATCAGGGAAGGGTTGTTCTTTATCTTTGCCAGTACGTGATCGTCCAGTTCAGCCGCTGTTCGTTCGGTACCATCAAACGCGCCTTCGGTAGACATACGATCACGGGTGTGTAGTTCGGTACGGTTGTAGTTTCCGTCCGAGTCTGTATTGCCTGATGTAGATTGCTCAGTATCGATCTTATCTTCAGGATCAATTTTTTGCTCACCAGTTGCTTCAGTAGGGTCTACTTCACCCATAGCGTCAGTTGATCCAGTTTCACTAGTGGCACCAGTACTTCCTGTAGGGCCTAAACCAAAAGCTTCTAGCCCTATGGCATCTACTGCTTCGGTACCAGCAGCTCGTGCAGTCTGAACAAAAAAGAATACTCCAGCCATAGTACCTGCAGCACCTACTGCAGCTATTTGTGCTTTACGAAGAGCTTGTATGGTTTTTGGGTCGTTTTCGTTTACTTTATCGCGAAGGCGCTGTAAGCGTTCGGCGCTTTTAGTAGTTCTATCGTGCATCCAAGATACAAACTTCACATTAAGCATATTAATCTTTTCTTGAATAAATGATGCTGTCTGAGTCTCTGGTTCTACGGCTGGGACAGGCTCGTTTACTAATGTAGCCGCGTCAACACCTTTACTATTAGGATTGAGTTGTGCTTGTATGGCAGCTATTTTAGAATAAAACGACTCTTTAACTTTGGGATTATCACAAGGATAATTTATCTCTGATGCCAGACCTAATTCTAACTCGTGTAACTCTTCCCTCAGTTTACTTAGCTCAGCAGCTTCAAGAGCCGGAGCTTGCTGCTCAGCCGCTTGAGGTGTTTGCAGATTATTGCGAATAAAATCTTGGTTAGCATGAATCGTCTCGAGTTGGTGTTTAGATATCATTTTTCCACCTTTTTGACGACGAAGCTGAGCGCTTTTACTAATATTAATAGGCTCTATATCTGAGATATCCTGAGTTTTCGATTCGAAAATTTTTTTCTTTAGCTCTTCATTACCCATACTCAAGGCGTCTATACGAGAAACACCTAGTTGTTTAGCTTCTTCAATAAGATTTGATCGTGAGTTTAGTGTTTCTTCGCTCATACCCTGGTTCCTTGATTAGAATTTTGTTTTTTGTTTTTTTTGAATAAATTAACTTGTTTTCATACTACATCATAATACCTATTTTGTCAATACTATTGTCAAACTTAGAAAATATTATTGACAAATCATGCTACTGGGGTGATAATGAGCGCAGACTTAAGACCCCCTTAAGTGTGTGGACTTAGATAGTTCCACAGCCGGCGGTTATTCGCTGGTTCTTGCTCATTTCAAAACTGAGGTAAATGCCTATGGCAAGAAGAAATCCAACAAAGGCGAGAGCACTTTCCCCGAAGTCCAAAAAGCGCATCGAGGAGTGCATCATCGAGCTGGCCCTCGTGGAGGGGCTAAACACAGACGGCGGGGCTAAGCACCGCCTCGCAGATGAAGTCAGCCGATTCTCTGCGCTGCCTGACTACAACGTCAGAGTGGCGGTGTGCGCAGAAATTCTCGACAAGATGATCAAGGACGGTCACCTGATGGAGAGGGACGGCAAGTATCGTCCTGCCGAACAAAAAACCTCAGTGCCGATGTCTGGGCGCAACATGGTGGGGTCTCGAACCTCCGCTGTGCGCCCCAACCCCGGCGCTCGAGTCGCCCCGGCCCCCCCGGCTTACGGGTAACTCGAACAAACGTAGCGCAGGCCCCCAGCTCAATGCGAGCAAGGTGGTCTGCGCCACGACCAACCCCT
>ERZ1292623.5511-Hain-H51-01um-R1-5511-length-10079-cov-5_pt1 | contig 10079 bp, 13 predicted proteins | sample MGYA00564398_ERZ1292623 | MGnify/ENA primary metagenome ERZ1292623 (study PRJEB36523, sample SAMEA6512633) | groundwater metagenome | collected 2019-01-07 | study: AquaDiva: Metagenomics assemblies of 32 groundwater samples
TACAACACCGGGATATAGCATTGCATATAAAACAGCAAAAACAGCCATCATATAGCTTTTGCCTATACCGCGACTTAAAAGCAGCATAGTGTTTTTATTAAACCACATTCCTCTAAGAAGTATACGCTGAAACCACAGCAACTCAATACCTAACAAGTCTTTACATGCTTGAACTGGATGGGCACGATAAAACATGACTAACTTTTCGCCAGTAGTTAGTTTATACTCTTCTTCTCGCGTAAGACGGACTTTCATTGGGAAACATCTACTCCGTCAGCTAATTCGACTTTTTTAACTTCTTTAGCATCAGCTACTTCTTTAGAAACAACTTCGGTAATTTCTGCAATTCTCTCACTGCCTATATTAGTGCTGATGCTACCGCCAACCTGTAAAAGAGCCTCTATTTTTTCAATAGGCGGCAAAATATTAATAGGCGGTTTTTGTTGCTTTAAATTAATATAATAAAGTTCTTGTTCGTATTGTTTTCTTAATTCTTCTGGCATAGCTTCTAATTTCTTGTCTAACGATAAAGCTAATTGTGCTACATTGCCATCTATACTATCTAAAATACCCGCTCTTTGTTCTCGCGTAATACCTAATTTAGTCTGTAAGTCAGTAATACGTTTAAGGATGTCATTCAACTGTTTGCTAAAATCTCGATTACGACTACCTAATTGGTCTATCAAAGTCCTGCGCTGGATAACTTCTTCTGCTAACAACTGTTCTAATAATATCTTATCAGAACTACTATTAAACTCAAAATCTCGCATATACTCTGTGCGGCGTAAACGCCACCAGTCTTTTTCGTTATTAGACAAAGACTTAACTAAATAATCGTCTGAAAAATTCTCTTCAGGTTCTTCTTCTTTGATTTCTGTATATACGCTATTAAGATTGGGCTTCAAATTACCGTGAGATTTCCATTGATACCCACTTTTTATCTTAATGCGAGTATCTATATCTTTAGGTGCTCTTGGCCATCCTATTTGAGCTTCTTTTAGAATGAGGTCTATAGTTTCTTGAATTTTACGTTCATCAAGACCTTTTTGTAGATAATACTCTTGTAGGATAGGAATCCAACGTTCCTGGTCTTTTTTGTCCATTAATATAGTATTGTTTGGTTCCATAGCGTCTTGAATTATTATACGGTTTTAGCTAAGATTAAACGATTTTTGAGGTTAGAAAAACCCCCGTTAGTACGAAAATACTAACGGGGGTACTTGAGTCGGCTACTGTCAACGGCGTCGGTAAAAACCGGCACCTCTAGTTGCTACGCAAGTATTTTCAGATTAGAGCGGCTTAACACCTGATAGGGGCCGAAGCCCCCAAATGCTCAAATTTAACTTGCTTGAGCCTTATTGTCGCTGCGACTATTTACAGTACGGTTAAACGTCTTGTTTTCTTCAACGACTTGTTGTATAATTACTTTAACTTCCTTCAAAATTTTCGAGAAAGTTTCGTATCTTATGCCGAGTTTTTTAGCTAATTTATTATATTTGATTTTGCCGGGAGTGTAAAGAATAGAATAAAAAACAATCTTTTGAGACTCAGTTAATCGTTCTATAATCTGTTGGATAAATTCGTCATAAGTATCGTTTAATTCTATTTCAACCGCCATATTGTCTTCTAACTTATCAAATGCGCGTTCAAATTTGCCCTGCTTGCCTACATCAAATACTAACCTGCGAAATGCAGTTTTCGCGCACATCTTAAGATAATAGCCTAAACTACTTTGTGTTGGATCGAATTTATGAATATGCTCTAAGATATAAATCCGTATTTCCTGCGCATAATCATCGTAATCTTCTGAATCTAATTTTCGAGCATAGCTCAGAATCAGAGGGTCGTATTTTTTAAATAAAGCATTTAAGTCCATTATTTCGTCAATCCCAAAAAGAACTGTAGTAGTTCTCCGTCGTAAATAAATTGTACTTCTTCTTCTCCGTCAGTATGCCAATACGCATTCGACATTGCTTTAGCAAGTGACTCGCGCAAACTCTTCCCGTCTACATATAAAACAAAAGGCTTTTTGAATTCCTGACCCAATGAACTAATCTTTTCTTCTGCATAACTATTGTTAGATACAATTAGAGAAATTTCCTTTTCCTGAAATGCAATCTGAACAGAATTAGTCTCAGAATCAGCGAACATCAAAACACGGCCTAGCTTATCTGCAAATTCCTCAGTAGACAGATTAATGATATAGCTCTTAACTTCTTGGAAATCACCAATATATCTCTTAATCATTTCATAGGGATATACAATTTTTTCAAGTGAAGCAGCGAAAATGAAGTTCTTAGCCTTTACATACAAATTGCTTCCTTCTACCGTGAAAAACGCTTCGTTCGTATCGGATACATTATTAAGACAAGAAATTACTTTTCGATGAATCAGATAGTCGTCTAAAGACTCGTTCTCAAAGTCAATTACAGCCCCTTTAACGCTGTCACAAGCAATCATTTTGTTATCTTTGATATAAATATGCTGTAAATTAGCATGATAATCGTCTTTCGATAAACAATGACTTACCGCCTCTGCGCGATTCAAAAAAGAGTTCAGTTTAATAGGTTTGTTTTTATATTCAATATCGTAATATGCTAAATCTAACGGCCCCACAGAAGATAAAAATTTCTCTTCTTCCAAGAGCGGCAACTTATAGTTAGAACGACCTGACTTAATATGGCAAATATTTCCGTCGATACTAACGGAGATTTCTTCGCTTTTGAACGTATTAATAAGGCTAATAAATTGTTTTGCTAATACCAACCCATATACACCGTCGTCTTCAATTTCTGAAAATTGAGGAAATACCGATGCTACAAAACTATTATCAAACCCCTTTATTTCTAATTTACCGTTATTGACAAATACTTTCAAATATCTAAATGCTAAAACTGAGTGATTGTAATTAACAACCGCAGTTAGTAATTTTAACGTTTTTTGTAATTCATATACTGTAGACTTAAACTTCATCTGTTATGCTCCTAAGATACTCAATAGACTTTTCGTATCGTTTACAATTAAGCGCAATTAATACTTTAATCATCCAATTTCTTGCGCTAATAAATATACTTTTCCCATCCTTGTCAATATATATACCATCATGCGCTTTTCTATGACAATGAAAGCACAAACTAATTAAATTCCATAAACTATCATCTATTCTGTCGCTTTTGAATTTAATATGATGCGCCGCAACCCCTATTTTTGAACCACATGCTTGACATCTATCTTCTGATAATTCTACGCAGATTTTTCTATTTTGAGGATTGACTTTGCTAGGCTCTTTAAAAAAGTCTCTTTTGGCCAATCATCGACCCCATACGCCTTTGCGTTTAATATATCCAATCACAGAATAATTAGCCATATCTAGCCAAGCATCATCAAGAGGCTCATTGGCTGGTTGTTTTTCTTTTGATTTACTAAAATCAAATTCAGTTTTTTTAATTAAACTATCAAACTGTTTATTGATAATATCTTTAAACTCTAATACGGTTATATTGTTAGGACCATCCTTTGTGGCAAGTTCTAAAGCATTTAAAATATTCGTTCTAGCTTTGTCAACTTCTGGCCCTAAAGCGGGGAATGGTATTCCCATGAGATTACATATCCTACAAAATTTATCCCATATACGAATGATAACACCAACTTCTCCGGCTACAAGAATATTACTTGGGCTGTAATCTTCATTCTTGCTTAGATGTACTTCGTACATCCTATTAGTGATTTCACGAAAAGCCTTAGTTTGTTTAGGTAATTTCGTTTCAGTAGGATGAAGTTCTCTCTCAGCCGAGATTTTTGCACCGTCCATATAATTCCTTCAAGGGTTTAATATATTCATCTACGTCGTTTTCAGCGCGTTTGTCATATATCGCAAATTCAATTGTTTCTAATGCATAACCATTACAACGAGCCGAGAAATTTTTCACTGCTTCGTCAGTCCAATTTGGGTTACGCTGATAATCTGCCGGGAACATATGATTTTTTACAATAGTACAAATCTTCTCCGCGTGTGTTACATCATATATCTTAACGAAATTCCTTGCAAAATCATAGCTATAATTGGCGTGATAATGGAAATTATCGTCCTGCATAAATGATTGATATTTGCCAACATCGTGTAATAATGCTACCCATCTCAAATCTATATTATCAAAAGGGGTAGCCGCTACAACGTTCATTGTATGCTCCCATGCATTCTTAGCACGACCTTTACGTTGGGGCACACGAGATAGATTAGCTATTGTATCAAAACACTTGATATAATTGAAAATTTGACGCCGATGTAAATATCTAAAAACATGCTCCGCCTTATGACTCGACAAAACAGCGACAAAAAATTCAGCTAAATCATTATCGTCTAATAGATTAACTAAATCATTTAATTTAGATTCTACAAAATAAGGTACTTCTTGATTATTTTCGATATGTGTAATAACTTCAAAAAAATAGCTATTTAGACCCATTCTTTGCCTCTAACCACTTATGCCCCCATGTTTTGTTATATTCTAACACAATCGTGCTATAAATATGCTTTATGACAATTTGGTCTATCCATTCAAAGAAAAATGGCAGCTTAACTAATTCATCGGTAAACTGTACTGCTAATTCTAATTTATCTTTGCCGCTTAAATAAGCTACGTCTTTTGAAAATCGTTCTATAGTAGATACTACACGCTTGCCAAAATCTAAGACTTGCTGTAAATGGTCAAATACATTGTTCGGATCATTCAAATCCCATCCACTAAAAGTACGTTTAGCATCTTCTTCTAATAATGCATAATCCGCATACTCTTTGGCCCAATTTACAAACTTTTGACGGTCAAAATCTATCATATTAATCCTTTACTCAATTCTCCTTTATCCCACGATAATAAACTACGTCCGACATCTAATAAAACAGAAATCTCACGAGTTTTATCCTTACCGCGATTGCAAACATATTCATAAATAGACAACATGTCTTCTTCGCTATTTAATGAAGTTTCCTGCCCTTCAAAGACAACTTTAATCGAATTTACTATCTTTTTTTGTTGCGTTACTTTAGCATTGGGGTATTGGCCATAAACAGCTTCCCATGCCAATCCTTCTATTTTATCTCTGCGTATTTTAGCTTGTTCGTACAATAAGACAGCGTTAGTCGCTAATTTATTAATACGGCCATACAGATTAGACATAGTAATAAGGTCTTCTCTAAGTCCATTACCCGAACGTCGCAAATCAAATCTCAAATTGAAACTATCAAATATAGTCTCTGGACAATTTTCTAATTCTTTGTTTATATCCATAGTTATGAGGGGCAGTTTATCTGCCCACGTTACAAGGTGGTATCTTCCAATCTTTGATATAGAAATAACTAATAAAAGAAGCTAAATCTGTAATATCTACAATCCCGTCATTAGTAATATCTGCCGCTGCGGGGCACTTATATAAATAAGACCTCATACATGCATTGTGAATAGTCATTGCCCCTATAAATGCAGTTAAATCCGATAAATCTACAACATTATCTCCTGTCAAATCGCCCCTCTTTTGACAACAAGAATGGAATTCATCAATTCTAATTAACTCGCCAACAGACTTGACTTTAACAGTTTCTTTAACTCTAACTCCGTCAACTGTAAGATATACAATATAATTACATGAGTCGTCTAAAACAGGTTGACCCGGAACTAAAGTATCGTCCCTGCCCCATCCTTGGTCGCCCTCTGTCCAAGGGTCGTCTCCGTAAATTGGCATAAACCCATAAACGGTCCAAAACTCAGCAGTCTTAGCTAAACGAACAGTCGTGATACCGCATAAAATATTTTGCGCATCATAAGCTTTAATAGTGTCGCCTACTTGCAAACCGTTACCGTCTAAACGCGGATTCCCGCCATATAAACCCACCCAATTAGGGTTGGGAAAAATTACTTCCTGTGCATTAACGAGTGCAGCCGTCAGTACAACGGCAATCATCAGAACAATGATTTTCATGTAAAACCTCCGTGTCTTTCTTCTTTAATAAATCTTGAGTTTTTTCTAAATTAAACATAATATTATATTTAGCTGTTAATTCTCCAATTCTCGGAGAACTACCCAAAGAAAAATCTACCGATGTTAAATTAACATCATAAACTATATTACCCAATTTAATATAGTTCGGATTGAATTTAAGAAATGCTGATAAATCTATAGTGTCTTTAATATCTTGTAATGTAGCCGGCTCTTGTGCATTGCCAACTTTACAAATATTAACATCGTCTTTAGCACTAAATTTTATAATCATATAACCTCACATGCATTTCCGGCGCAAGCTATTACTTGACCGAAATCTACTTCGTCTTTCTCTATAATTTGAGAAAGGTCTACTTGTTTAAGTTGTGCGTATATTTGATTAAATATAGATTCTTCTATCTCTGCAAAGGGTGGTTGTTTATATTGATGTTCATCATAAGGAAATGTAGAAATCGCCGCATAATAATCACGATTTTCCCACATCCATTTCCCTACAATATCCCAATTGCCCTTTTTGATATTAACAGTGACCGAAACGTTATGTGTATTTTGTCCTTTACGATGTCCCGGCTTAACCCAATTAAGATAGACATACTTCACTCGCTCTAATAAATCTAATTCACTCTCAGAGCGCATAATAGCACCTTCCGGCGCTTTCTGCGGTACTGTAATAACGGCTTTATCGTGTGGTGAATAATAATCATCATAAATAAGTTCTGGATTGTTCTTAATTAAGTATTCGTAAATTGATTCATTCTTCAATACTCTCAAAGTTCGGATATAATAAGGTGCGTGCCAAGCATGTATACCACTTGAACATCCCAACACAAGAGAAACAGTACCGTCAGGCTTAACACAAGTACATCTTGCTGCTTTGTTAATACCGATTAACTTAGCGACCCTTTCATTTTCTTGCAAAACTACATGCGCAGCTTGTCGTAAATTGAGTTTCAAAACATTGCCAGTCGCTATACCGGCTAAACTAACACCCAGCAACGCTTCTTTCTCTGTGGTTTCTTTCCATTCATCACGTAAATAATGAAAATTAGTATAAGAAGCTTGTAAAGTACCAATAAATGCAGCAGCCCTAGCCCTATTATCTAATTCTTCTTGTGATTCAATATCGGTTGTATTAATAGAAGTTAGATTGCAAAATTGGTTAGGTCTTAATGCGATTTCCGCACAGGGGTTAGAACCCCAACTTTTATCATTGACCCATAAAATACCGGGTTCACCTGTGCCGATAGTTTTAATTTTCTCCCAATAATCAAAAAAATCGCCCTCTGTAATTTTATGCCTAACAATCACCGCCGAATTATTAGCTCGTTCACGTTGAGGATTAAGTTCAATTTCTTCGTAAGTTTTACATGCAATCATTTCTTCATCATCAAAAGAGAATAAACAAATGCATGCACTACGTCTAATTCCGCCGCTCAACACAGCATCGGCTATATAACATATAATATCGTGACATTCAAGAGACGTTAGTTGCGAACCGTCTTGTTTGCGGTCTAAAATCTTTTGAATTTGAAACAAACAAGTTTTCAACGGTTCTGGACCCGGAGCCTTTCCCCCAGATGATAATTTTGCTCCTTTTGGACGTATAATAGAGAAATCGAAATTGGGCAATGCTTTCCTATCACCCATATAAGCTTTGACTAAATGCCTAACTGAGTCGGCCCATCCCTCAATAGAATCTTCTATCAAAAAACGTCTAGTTTTACGTGGCTTAGTTATCTCAGGCAATTTATTAATGTCATGTTTTTGTACGCTGTATCCGACACCAGTACCCGCTAATAAAAGTAACATAATTTCTGAAAATGCTTCCGGCGCATTGATTGGTAGATATGAACAGTTAAAAGACCTAAAAGGGCGGTCTTCTATTGGCTTGCCCCCGAATTGCAATCCGCGCATTGACGGAAGTACTTTTTTATCATATACATATCTAAAAGCATTATCAATTTCCTCTTTAAGAAAAGGAAACTTTTTAATGTGCATATTTTTATTGCGAGTAACAATTTCTTCCCAAGACTCTTTAGTGCCATCTGCTTTTTTGTTGGCATATTTCATAAAAATAGTTATATCTGATAAAATATCTATACTGAGGTCTTTATCCATTTCGCTCCTTATTGCTGGAATTCGTTCAAGTTGAAAGAAGCCTCTGCATTCCATTCGTTATTGGTATCAATTAAAAGATAGCCGCTTTGTATTTTTGGCATAACAACCATTCGCGTACCTAAAATTTTAGCATGTGTGAACCAATGGTAGTTTCCCACAAAACAATACAGTGGATTAATAGACTCTAACATACGGTAAGTATCTTCAGAAAACATGACACGCTTTTTAGTACAACCGCCTATTAAATCATGCATCAACAAAATATGAGCACCGCTACGTTGAAGTTTTTCAATATGGGATATATGGAAATGCCTCAAATAATTATCGCTGTCGCTTTTGTATGACTTGGGACTATAAACCCCCCCGATACCCGCTATTTTAATATTACTAATAGGTAGTTCGTCTTGTGTATTATTTTTAACAGAAACAGGTTCGCCATTCTGTAATAAAGTAAAATTCTCTATTTTAGTAGCGCCATTAAAAATAGACCTGATTTCTGAAAAATTGTCACTTCTCCCATAAGTAGAAATAACAGGTTTGATAAATTTCTTTTTCCCAGACATATATCCAAAAAATTCGTGATGTATATCAAAATAGTATGGATTTTTAGCGTTCCAATCGTTCTTTTTACCAATACCAATTTCGCCTGTACACAAAGCTATATCTGCATCAGACTTCTTTAAATATTCATTGATTAAGTCAACACGACCGAAAACATCGCCGACTACAAGAATTTTCATAAACTTTCTAATAGTTGAATAGTTTTATCAAGTTGTTTTTCTAATGAGAAATTATCAACGATATGATTACGTAGTTTTTGCCTAACAGCAGATTTATCTTCAATTACTTCAAAATCCTTTACAATATCTACACATTCTTTGATGGTATTAAAAATATAATCTTTCGGATAAATCAATTCGCTTCCGCGCCAATTATACACAAGTGGCACTAACCCTTGCGACATACCCTCTGCAATAGAATATTGAAAAGATTCAAATAGAGAGGTGGAAATGATATAATCTTTATCTTTCAAATATTCAGAAATATCATTTACCCATCCGTCAAAATGTATCTTGTACGGCATGTTGTAGGCAGCCCAATCCATATACAAAGCAATACGTTCGTCTTGATGTTGCCCCGCTATATGAAATTCTAATTTATCATCATAAAGATACAATTGCTCGAATGTATGCATTAGGGTTTCAATGCCCTTTTTATAATTTATAAGACCAACAAATGCTACTTTTTTATTGTACTGTTTATCTGCTGGAATTTGATATTTATCTGTGTTAACGCCGTTGTTAATGATAATGGTTTTATGCGGCGGAATGCCAAATTTACTAACTGCTAAATCACGTACAACCTCACTAACAAAAATGACTCTATCTACTTTATTCCAGTCTACATGCTTGGGCATATCAGTGAATAATTCATATGAATGAAAACGACAAATAACCTTCTGCCCCATTTTCGGATGTTGCATTGCGTTGATAATAAGTTGGTCACACCATTCAAACCATGCTATATCACAATCGTGGTACATTTGAAAAAATTCTTGTTCAGAACTGCGATAAAACATTTTAGTATTGTATTTAGGCCGCAATCCTATAATCAAGTCTTGTAAGAATGTGTCTTCCCCAAAAGAGAAAAATGTTAGTTTTTTCTTCATTATTTAACCTTCGGTATATAGTTCCCCAATATTGTTAATATATATTCCATGTCTTCTTTATTTAAATCTTGGTGACAACCAATAATAAATCCATTCTTATTACAAAATTCAGCAATGGGGTATTTATGTTCTATATCGCCATATAAATGCTTAACTATAGGCTGGTTAGTTAATGACAACAATACACGAGAATCAATACCATGTTCATACAAATACTGCAATAAATGTTCTCGTTCTATAACTGTGCCATTGTGATTCTTAATCAAAATAGGATAAAACTGAAATACACTATCCC
>ERZ1292623.5512-Hain-H51-01um-R1-5512-length-10077-cov-8_pt1 | contig 10077 bp, 10 predicted proteins | sample MGYA00564398_ERZ1292623 | MGnify/ENA primary metagenome ERZ1292623 (study PRJEB36523, sample SAMEA6512633) | groundwater metagenome | collected 2019-01-07 | study: AquaDiva: Metagenomics assemblies of 32 groundwater samples
AAGAAGTCCCTATCGACGTCTTTTTCGATTTTATCGAGCTTTTGTCCTGTGTTCTTGGCGAGCATTTTGTTGAGGCGCTCGCGGGTCGCAAGGATGTGCCTTGCGGTTATTTCGATATCCGAGGCCATGCCTTCGGCGCCGCCCGAGGGCTGGTGGATCATGACTTCGGCGTTCGGGAGGGCGAATCTCTTGCCTTTTTTGCCGGCCGAAAGGAGGACCGCGCCCATCGAGGCAGCCAGGCCGACGCAGACGGTCGAGACATCCGGCTGGATGTGGTTCATGGTGTCGAGGATGGCGAGGCCGGCCGAGACGTGTCCGCCGGGAGAATTGATATAAAAGGAAATGTCCTTCTTCGGGTCTTCGGAGGCAAGGAAGAGCATCTGGGCCACGACGAGATTCGCCACGTCGCTATCAATCGGCCCGCCGAGGAAGATAATGCGCTCCTTGAGGAGGCGTGAGTAAATATCATACGCCCGCTCGCCCATCGAGGACTTTTCGATGACCATCGGAACCAACATAGATGCTTTTGTCATATACAGGAGTGTATAGAAAAAATACCCCGCATGCAACTGGCACTTTCGTCAACCGTCCTTCATAATGCGACGATGACAGTCAACTGGCGGGATATACAAGACAGGGCGGTCACGTTCGCTCATAGCTATCGCGATGCTAAAGACGAGGATCGCGACGCTAAGCCTTTTTGGAAGGATCTGATGGCGATGTACGGAGTTGAAGCACGCTCGATCGGCGCATTCGAAGAGCGCGTGAAAGTATATGGTAGGCCGGGCGTGGGTAAGATTGATTATTTTGCCCCACGCAAATTTCTTGTGGAGGCAAAATCGCTCGGCAAGGATCTCGACGATGCGTACGAGCAGGCGCTTGAGTATTTCGACTCTCTCCCAAGTGAAATCAGGCCACGTTATATTGTCGTTTCCGATTTTGCCCGCATCCGTATTCACGACCTCGAAAAAGAAGAGAGTGACCGCGTAACAGAATTCAAACTTGAAGAATTATCAACGCGCGTGCGAGAACTTGCATTCTTTACCGACGAAGAAGTGCAAGTATACAAACCGGAGGAGCACATTGATGTGCGTGCAGTACGCGTGATGGGGAAGTTGCACAAGGCGCTCAAGGAGTCGAATTATCCGCCCGACTACTTGCCGCGGCTTCTCACCCGTCTTGTTTTTTGCTTTTTTGCTGACGACATCGGCATCTTCGAGAAAAATCAGATACGCCGATATATCGAGACGAATACACAGCCAGACGGAAGCGATATCGGCGATAAGCTCTATAAAATTTTCGACGTGTTGAATACGCCTGATGGAACGGCAGGGTCACAAAACGATCGGCAATCAGGCACGGACGATACTTTGAAGGCGCTACCGTGGGTAAACGGCGGTATGTTCGATGGAGATATCAAAGTTGTATTCGGTAGTCGCGATATCCGCGATATGTTGCTCGAATGCATGACGTTTGATTGGTCGCGTGTTTCTCCGGCGATTTTCGGTTCAATGTTTCAATCTGTAATGAATGAGAAAGAGCGACACGATCTCGGTGCACACTACACGTCCGAGACAAACATCAAGAAAGTGATAAACGGCCTGTTTCTCGAAGAGCTTTTGCAGGAACTGAATGTAGCAGCGACGAATAAGGCTAAACTTGAGGCACTGTGGGAAAAGATGGCGAAAATCACCCTTCTCGATCCTGCGTGTGGATGCGGTAATTTCCTTGTCATCTCGTACCGAGAGTTGCGGACGATTGAAAACGAAATCATCCGCCGATTGCACGGGAAGGCTGATAAACGTGCAATCGCCCATTCAGTGACGCATGCGCGACTTGATCTCGGCGAAGTAGATCTTCAAACGATTTCAAAACTTTCTATCGAACGCATGTGTGGCATCGAGATCGATGCATTTCCGGTCGAGGTGGCAAAGCTTTCGCTTTGGTTGGTGGATCATAAAATGAACGTTGATCTCGGGCGCATCTTTGGAGAACACTTGGTCAAATTGCCCCTGCGCGAACAGCCGCACATCGTACAAGGAAATGCCTTACGTGTGGATTGGGAGAGTGTCGTACCGAAAGACAAGCTAACTCACATTCTCGGCAATCCGCCCTATCTTGGTTATAAACAGCAGCAGCCGGAGCAGAAGAAAGATATGGAAATGTCATGCGGTGATGTAGATGGAACAGGTGTCTTAGACTATGTAGCGGGGTGGTACATCAAAGCCGCAAAGCTTATACAGGGAACGCAAATTTCGGTTGCATTCGTCTCAACAAATTCAATAACACAGGGGGAACAAGTTGCAGCGTTATGGAGGCCAATGATGGAACAGTTCGGAGTCAAAATTACATTCGCGCATCGTACCTTCAAGTGGACCAACGAAGCTACTGGCAAGGCAGCAGTGTACTGCGTAATAATCGGATTTGCTCTAGATAAACCGAATAATTTAAAACTTTATGAATACGACGATATTGCAGGTGCGCCAAGAGAAGTGACTGTGGGTGAGATAAATCCCTATCTTCTTGATGCCGAGACGATTTTTCTACAGAAAAGAATGCGACCTATATCCGTGAACGCTCCGCAAATGATTTATGGCAATGAGCCGAGGGAGGGCGGAATGCTTTTGTTGAGTGAGCAGGAGCGGGCAAAAATTCTTTCAGAATATCCTCAACTGGGGGTGTGGATTCGGAAGTTTGTAAGTGCCGATGATTTTCTCAACGACGGACATCGTTATTGTTATTGGCTTGTAGGAGCATCACCAGAAATATTGCAGTTGCCTCCTATTCGCGAACGTCTCACGGCCGTACGTGTGTTCAGAGAGATGAGTAAGCAAAAAGCAGCAAATGAGGCCAAGGATACTCCCTCGCTGTTTGTCTCCATTCGTCAAGATGATAATCCGTATCTACTTATTCCTATCGTTTCCTCTGAGAATCGCAAGTACATACCATTCGGGTATATGTCGACAGAGATTATAACGAGCAATGCCAATTTTATGTTGCCAAAAGCAACCCCATGGCATTTCGGAGTGCTTGAGAGTGAGATGCACATGACTTGGGTCCGTGCTGTATGTGGTCGCCTTAAGAGCGATTTTCGGTACTCAAATACAATCGTCTACAACAACTTCCCGTGGCCGGAGCCGACGGATGCGCAGAAAAAAGCGATCGAAGAGGCGGCGCAGGTCATACTCGACGCACGCGCAAAATACCCGAATTCAACGCTGGCTAATCTCTACGACCCTAACACCATGCCCACCGACCTTCTCAAAGCGCACCACGCGCTCGATAGGGCAGTCGATGCCTGCTACGGAAAGCGATCATTCAAATCCGAACCAGAGCGGTTGGAGTTCTTGTTTGAGCGCTATCAAGCGTTGGTCGGAAAAGTATAACTGTAAACCCCGCCTTTCGGCGGGGTTTCGACTAACGATCTTCTGTTCCATGGCCTCGTTTCGGCATATGTTCGACGACGTACCGCTCAGGGTTGCCGTTTCGAGCCTTCTCGACAGTTACAAGTTCTCCACTCTTCGTGTCGCGTCCGATTTTGAATGATTTTGTCATGCGCATTTTGTTCCTCTTATAATCCTCGACAATTGCGAGTTGCAACAATCATAGCGTACGCACGTCTAATTGTTATACACACAGTGTCCACATTTTATACACACTGTGCTACACTGCTCCCATGACCACCAAATTAGCCCCCTTTATCAAATCTTTGCGTCAGAAACACGGTTTCTCTCAAGTTTTCGTGGCCGAGAGACTCGGCATCTCGCGGTCTTCCTATATGGCCGTCGAAAAGGGCACGCGCGAGCTAACGTTGGAGGAAGCAAAGAGCCTCGTCCAGCTTTTTGGAATTACGTTTGAGGATCTGTCGAAAATGACGGCTCCAAAGTATGACAAGTACAAACAAATGATTCTTGCATATTTGCATGCTTTTACCACGCCCCATGACGGTAAGGTCCCGAAGACAAAGCTGGCTAAACTTCTCTACCTTGCGGACTTTGCGTGGTATTACAACCATCTTGAAAGCATGAGCGGGGCGCAGTATCTGCGCCGAGAATTTGGTCCAGTCCCCGACGATTATTTTCGCGCCCTCGATGAACTTGAGGGCGCAGGGAAGATTAATATCGAACGAAAGGGTGAAGCGATTCTTGTGTCGCTTGGGGCGGGCGGGCGCAAGCCTGCCGTAGATCTTCTTTCATCGGATGAGAAGAAGTTAATCGGCGCAATAACAAAGAAATGGAAAGACAAGAAGACGCGGGAAATCGTCGATTTTACGCACCAACAATTGCCCTACAAACTATGTACTCAAGACGAGGTAATTCCGTACGAGCTCATCACGCAGGAAGATCCGGATTATGTCTACTAGGTATGCAGTTATCATTGAACTCTTTGCCGACAGACACTTTGTTAGGTCATTTGCAAAGAAATATAAGAAGAAGTGGGATGTAACGCTGGGCGCTATAACTGAGGAGTTACAACGTATCGACGACCTGATCGGGAAAACGAATATCGCAGAAACAATCACCTCTGTCGGAGATGTCAGAATTGTAAAAACGGAATTTCGCGTGGTCGGGACCAACGAGTCGCGACATAATTCTGGGAATCGATGCATTATTGCCGTACATGCGCAAACAAAGACCGTCTGCGTTCTGCTCGTATACTGCAAGACTGACATTCGCGGGTCACGCGAAAACGACTGGTGGAAATCGCTTATTCGCGAGAACTATAGTCAGTACAAACAAATGGTTTAGTGGGATCATTAGACTTGTTATGAAAAAGAAACTTAAGAAATTCCCAATATTTAAGTCCGATAAAGAGGCCGAGGATTTCGTTGCCAATTCGGATTTGACTGAATATGACATTTCCGGTTTCAAGCCAGTACATTTTGAATTCGAGCCAAAATCGCTTGCGGTGAGTGTTCGGTTGCCGGAGGATCTCTATACTGAAGTGAAGAAAAAAGCGGCGAAGGAAGGTATCAAAACGCAGCGCTTTATTCGCCGAGCGCTTGAGCGCGCGGTTTCTTAAATATTACTGGCTCTCCAACCACGTAATCACCGCCTCGTTGCGGAGGGCGTGGGAGATGTGGGCTCTTAAGTTGGCGTCGTTGGCGCTGGGGTAGTGCTTTTTTGCGTTTTGGATTTCGCGCTCCAATCGCTCGGGGTCGGCATCTAATTTTTCAGCGATGGCTATGTGCGAGAGTACCAATCTCATCTTGGCGCGCTTATCCGCCGTCGGTTGCCATTCTTTGCGGAGGTCTTCCGACGTCTTCTTTACGTCGGCGAGATATTTTTCAAACGGGACCTGCATGTTGGCGAGGTCCTGCTTCATACGCGCCTCCATGTCGTCGAGTTCGAAATCGAGGAGGAGTTTCGGATATTTCACGGATGATGCAGCGATGAGCTCGTCGAGCATTGCGGCGCGGCGTTTTTCGAGCGCCTGCATTTCTTTTTCGGTCTTGAGATTTGAACGGACGGAATCGGAGAATTTTTCAAGGGACTCGTAGCCGAGGGATTTTACAAATTCGTCGTCCAGCGCGGGGAGGTCTTTTTCTTCCATCTTCTGCGCTTCTGCGTGTGCTTCTTGTGCCTGCATGCCGAGCTCGACTTTTGTTATGCGGGCGCGTTCGCGCTTCAGGTGCTTTAACGTCTCCGCATGTTCTTCGTCGGAGACGACAGCCTCTTCTTTCTTTTCCGTATGCTTTTTGGCGATCGCGGCGTAGTCGGGGAGTTTGACTTCAGGGGCAAGCGGCGCTCGGGCGCTGAAGATGATGGACTCTGTCGCGGGAAAACTCTTTGGTGCGCTCTCGATTATGACGCGTGGCGCCGTCACGATGTTGGCGGCTTCGGCCGCGAGCATTTCAGGAAGGTCGTGATGGACGGCATGCTCGATGGTGCGCTTGAGGATTTCCGCTTCTCCCACCGCTTTCACGAGGGCAGCTTCCGGCGCTTTCCCGGGGCGGAAGCCGTCGAGCTTTGCGTCTTTTTGGAGTTCTTTAATGACGTGCGCGCGATGCTCGGCAAGGGAATCCGCAGGGATTTCGCCCTTGATATCGAGCTCCCACGCCTTTTCATCGCGGGTGATGGTAGGTTTTGACATTGCACGATACTAGCAGAAAAGACGCCGGCCGCGAAGCGGCCGGCGTCTTTTTGGGTTTCTTAAATAGTATCCAATTCCGCGCTGTTTTCCGCGTTAAGTTGGTCTACATTCATTGCATTCGCGTCTGCTTCAATGCTCGAGACGTCGTCAGAGGAACTTTGCTGGGGCAATCCGGCGCTCGTGTCGCTCATCACGGTAGCGTCGTTTTGGAGCGATGTGTCATTCGATGGGATGTACGGTAGCTGGGCCGCTTCTTGGTTGTTGAGTTGCGCGCCCCAGAAATAGAGGCCGCCGGCAATGAGAAGGAGGATGACGATGACCGCGCCCGCGACGGGGCCGATCGATGATTTCTGCGGCTCGGGTGCCGGAGGCGGCATTTGGCTGCCGGAGGCGATGGGGGAGGTGTTGAGAGGATCCATGGATAGTTTGTTAGCGACTAGGGTTTAGGGTAAACACATTATTGCACAGTTGTGGTGGCGGAAACAGACACATCGACCTTGAGCTTGTCTTTATTATCTTTCGCAAGTTGCACGAGGGCGCGGACTGCCTTTTGGACGGCCTCGTGGGCGGCTTTGAGAGACGCATGCGCGGTGCGGAGTTTTGCCGCGAGCTCGGCCTTTACGACGGCGCGGTCGCTTCCTTCGGGGACGTTGGCGACGAAATCAGCGACGGCCTGCGCGTCGACTTCTGCTTTGTCCACGGCGAGTTCGGCGTCTACTTTCAGTTGTGAGGCCGCGGCTGTATCGACGCCGGCGGCTTCCATCTTGCCGAGGCGCGTGTCGATGCGTATAAGGAGGTTGTTCATGTGCGCAATCGCGAGACGGAAGCGGTTCTTGATGACGCCGCCGTGGACGCGGAGAATCTCCTTGAGGCCTTGCCCGTTTCCGGCATTCACCCGCGCGTTCGGCATTTCGCCTCCCCCGCGTGCCTTCATGTCGGCGCGCAGCTCGACATTGGCCCCGGGCGTGCCCGCGGTGCCTTCCTTGATCTCACGCGCCTTTGCCTTGATGCGGTCAATCGGCCTCATCGGCAGGTTTGCATCGACGTTGGCCGAGGCCGAAGCGTCGACGGCCGCTTGCGCGACAACTTCGTCATGCGGCTCGCCGGTCTCGTGCGCGAGCGCAGGCACAGCGAAAAGCGCGATTACGAGGAACACGATTAATGAAGAAATAGTTGTAGTGTGTGTCATGGGGTACAGCATAGCGCCGCCGCACGCAAACGGTGCGCTGTTCGGTGTGTATAAGTAGGACGGTCTTCATCTTTGAATTTACCATCAATATGGCTATACTCACGCGATATGGCAAAACACATCAAAGTTTTTGGGCACAAATCGCCGGATACGGATACGACGGGTTCCGCGATATTGTGGGCATGGTATTTGAATAACCACACGACAACGCCGGCGACCCCCTTCGTCCTTGGGGAACTCAACAAAGAGACGCAGTTCGTGCTCAATAAATGGGAAGTACCACAACCGGTGCTTCTTGAGGGGCTCATCGGGGGGGAAGAGGTCGTCATCGTGGACACCAACAATCCGCAAGAACTGCCGGAAAATATCAACGAAGCAAATATCCTTGCCATCATCGATCACCATAAGCTGGTAGGCGGGCTTGAGACACAATCGCCGCCGACGATCACGATGCGCCCCTTGGCGTGCACAGCAACACTGATCCATGACCTCATGCCTGAAGTGAATGACGCGTTGCCGAAAGATATGGCCGGCGTCATGCTCTCGTGCATTCTCTCCGACACGCTTGAATTCCGTTCGCCGACGACGACACCGCACGACAAGATGGTCGCGGAAAAAATGGCGAAGCAATTGGGCGTGGATATTTCGGCATATGCATCGGAGATGTTCGCCGCGAAATCGGATGTCTCGGATTATACCGATGTCGGCCTTGTCCACTTGGACAGCAAGAAGTTTGCGGTGGGGGATAAGAATATTCGTGTGTCGGTGGTGGAGACAACGAAGCCGACAATGTTGCTTGAGAGGAAGGCGGGGCTCGTGAAAGCGATTGAGGAAGTCGTAAAAGAAGAATCCGATACCGACGATGTACTTTTCTTTATTATCGACATTTTGAAAGAGGAAGCGACGGTGCTTATCTACAACGACCTCACGAGGAAAGTCATCGAGACGTCATTCGGTGTAACCGTTTCCGGCGACATCGTCGTCCTTCCCGGCATCGTCTCGCGCAAGAAGCAGATTATCCCGGCTTTGAAGATTTAGTTGCGCGGAATTCGGTGGCGTGGTTGAGTGGTGCGAGTTGCACGGAAGTTCAACCTACAGTCATAAGGGAGCGACCAATGAAAATCAAAGACCTTCTCTTTTACGCCGTCCTTGGCGTTATTGCGTACACGGGTTCTAGCCTTGTTTCGGGAATGGGAGCCTTCGAATGGACGCAAAGGCCGTTCCTGTTGGCGACACTTATCATCGGGCCACCATTTCTCGTTTGGATGCTCGGTTCACCATTTTGTCCGCGCAAGTAACCAGGTGACACAGATATTAGCGAGGGCCGCACAGGGCGGCCCTCGCTGAAACTTTTTAATACCGAATTTATTCCTCCTTCTTTTCTTCAACCACTTCTTTGGCAACCGGCGCAACTTCTTCAGCAACCGGTTCTGCGGGAGTTTCTTCGACAGGCGCTTCCGCAACCGCTTCATCCGGCTTTGCTTCTTCGGCTGGTTTCTCGCCACCAGCAGATCGGATATCAATCTTCCAACCAGTGAGGCGTGCGGCGAGACGGACGTTTTGTCCGCCGCGACCGATCGCGAGCGACTGCTGGTCTTCGGCGACGGTGACCGTCGCGCGGTTTTCGTCTTCGATAAGTTCGATGTCCATGACCTGCGCGGGCTTCAACGCTTCCTTTACGAAATCGCCCGCGTTCTCTGACCACTCGACGACGTCGATTTTCTCGCCTCCCAACTCTGAGGTGACGACTGCGACGCGAACACCACGCTGGCCGACAAGCGCACCGACAGGATCAACATGCGCGTCTTTAGAATGGACCGCGATTTTCGCGCGGCTGCCAGGTTCGCGCACCACGCCTTTCACTTCGAGAATTTGGTTGGCGAGTTCGGGAACTTCGACTTCAAAAAGTTTCGTGAGGAATTTCGGGTGCGATCGCGAGAGGCGGATGAACGTGCCGCGCACGCCCTCATCGACGCGCAGAAGTAAAGCGCGTACGCGCTCGCCTTGGCGGTATCTCTCGCCCGGGATTTGTTCGTCGTACGGAAGGACTGCTGTCGCGCGGCCGAGGTCGATGTACAAGTTGCCGCGTTCAAAACGCTGCACGTGACCGGTCACAATTTCTCCTTCGCGCTCACCGTATTCTGCAATGATGGACGTTCTTTCCGCCTCGCGGATTTTCTGCATGACGACCTGCTTTGCGGCCTGCGCGGCGATACGGCCGAATTCTTCCTGCGTTTCGAGCGGGAAGGAAATTTCTTCGTCGAGACCAGCGTCCTTTTTGATGCGGCGCGCGTCTTCGATCATGATGTGCTGCTCGGGGTTGAAACGCGAACGGTGGTCTTCGTCGCCGGTTGGTTCCTCGTCTTCCTTCCGCACCAGCGTCTCGTCGACGACGATCTTCGCCTGGCGAAATTCGAGGTCGCCCGTTGCCGGATTAAAAGTGGCGCGGATGATCTGGCCGCGCTTCCCGTATTCACGGCGATATGCAGCGGCAAGCGCGGTCGCGATCGCTTCCACGACTGCTTCGCGCGAGATTCCTTTTTCTGCCTGCAGCTCGTCGAGCGCGGCGTTAAGTGTTTTGAGGTCAAAGAGGGCCATATGAAAAAAGTTGATAGTTGTTAGTTACTAGTTGATAGACACAGCCCTTTTAACAAAACGGTCCGGCTCTCGCCGGACTGAATACATTGCTGTATGCAGCTGTAGGAGGTAGTGTAGCAGGAGAGAATGAACTGTCAAGCGAAGGAGGGTTGCCCTATGAAGTCTTTCAAGCGCCTCGAGACGCCGTTAAGCGAAAA
>ERZ1292623.881-Hain-H51-01um-R1-881-length-30498-cov-5_pt2 | contig 10076 bp, 11 predicted proteins | sample MGYA00564398_ERZ1292623 | MGnify/ENA primary metagenome ERZ1292623 (study PRJEB36523, sample SAMEA6512633) | groundwater metagenome | collected 2019-01-07 | study: AquaDiva: Metagenomics assemblies of 32 groundwater samples
GTCGGGGTTTGGCGGAGGTGGCTTCTCTGGTGGTGGTTTCGGCGGGGGTGGGGGCGGAGGGTGGTAGCGATTGACACACCGAGGACTCCAGCGTACGGTAGTTGAAAACAACGCACCCTACACAAGGAGCAGACATGCCGGCAAAGAAGCCTAATGACCCGTATCGGTCTAAAGCAGAACCGAACAAAGTACTCGTCGATTTTTTTTCACATTGCAAACCCGCTGGTTGGTTTCTCGACCTGGGTTGCAACACCGGAACCGAGCTGCAATACATGGGCACGCACGGCTACCAGTGTGAAGGCATTGATACCGATCCAGAAGCAATTGCGATTTGTCGCACTCGACTTTTGACGAAACACGTGACGAACACGGTAGCCATCGTGGCATCGGCGCAGGATTTTTTGCAGGAAAAAGTCGCAGCGTTGATTGCCCACCCAAAGGGCAAAGGACGCAGCTATGATGTCATCCACTGCTGGAACGTGCTGCCTTTCCTCGCTTCAAACGAGGCCAAAGCAGTACTCGCCGGTATGTGCAAACTCTCAGCGAGTAATGGGCTGGTCTTCCTGCGGGTATTCCGGGATGCGCAGCCGAGCAAGCACTACCCGGAGGATGGTCCTGTCCACCTGTTCCATATTGCAGCGCTTAAAGAGCATTTCCAAGGCTATGAAGTGCTCGTAGAAAAGGAAGAGTACTTTGCTGACGAAGGCCACCCTGGCCGCCCCGAGCCCCACGACCACGCTGTGGTGAGTCTGGTTATAAAAAAGCCAGCAGAGTAAGTCGAATAGCCAGTAATGTAACAATTACTGGCTTTTTTCATGCTTGGGGTCCCCACAGATGTCACGCGCGCGCCGTCGTGACGGCGCTGTTTTGTCGTGGATAACTCGGTCAAAAAGCCTAAAAATACGTGCTAGCCTATGTTTAACAAAGAAAACCGCTATTCATCTACCCGGAAAGGAGGTGAGTGGCACAATAATAACGTTCTTTCTATGAAAGGAGGATCCTATGCAAAGGATTCTCGTAATCGCAGCAGTGCTGCTCGCCATGGGACTGGTAGGGTGCTCGTCTGACCCCACTGGACCTAACACTCAAGAACCTAAAGAGGGTCTTGAGGAACATCTTATCCTAGGAGCCGATCAAATCGATTCCGGCAAGGATACACGTATTGAGGCTGCTCTTGGTGCTACGTATGCATCCAGCTTGCAGCAGATTGGGTGGTCAGACTGGATTGCTACATTCTACCTGCCGTATAATCCAGGTGTCGTGACATTTCAGGGACATCTCATTTCTGGCGGACAGTGGCAAACCTTTAGCGGTAGTTGGGCCCAGATTTGGGATGCCAGGTACACGTCAAGTGGTTTCCGCGTGCAGATTCTTATGGGCGCAAGGGTATTTTTTCCTTGCGGACCCACAACTAGTCGCTACCGACTGCTGTATTAATTTCAACGGGCTGCTACGTTTCACGTTGCAGCCCCCTTCTTCTCACTTACCAATATGCTAAAAATTCTTCGTTATAGCATTTTTACCGGTGTATTTTCATCTGGCTTGCTAGCAATGAATGTGTACGTTCTGCACCAAGGTTGGTTGTGGTTAGCAATATACATAGCACCACCTATCGCGGTAATGCTTTTTATCATGCGAGGCGAGCGTAAGCTCGCGCGATTTTTCGTGCGTTCGTATATCTACCTTTTTGGCCAAGCGGTAATCATCGCCCTTTTCGAATTACCCATCTATCAATTTTGGAAAAGCGCGCAAACACCGGCTGGGAGTACGTACACCTGGTATCAAATGGATGCATTTTACCCACACCTCGGCCTTATATTTATTGCCATTCTCCCAGTGCTATTTGGTTTCTGGTTGTGGGTATACAGTCGGGGTACTTTACGTGAAAAGCCTGCAATCCAGAGTTATCATGAGAAAATGTAAGTACTATGCTGAAACCTAAAGCATTTCATCGCCTCATGCTCATCCTCGCCGTCCTTATGGCCTTGGGTTGGGTGTACATCATGCTTACTGTCATCATCACCGGGGATTTAATGCTATGAAAGCCCTCTACCGCATTGCTGCTGCAAGTTTAGCCACTATTATCTTTAGTGTTATTAGTTTAGTGGTACTTAGTTTTATATAAATTTCCCCTCTCCTCCTTGTTTAAGGAGGAGTGGATCCCGCTACTGCGGGAGACGAGGTGGTAACTATTATGCAAGCAGCGACGTACAATCATCGAGCGCTCATCGACTATCGTAGAAAGTTACGTCAGAACATGACGCCACCAGAGGTTGTGCTGTGGGCGCACCTGAAAGGGAAAGGTTTGGGCGTGAAATTTCGACGCCAGCATAGTATAGGTAGATATATTGTTGATTTTTACTGTCCAGCAAAACAATTGGTAGTTGAAGTAGATGGTGACCATCACGGGGAACCCCGACAACGCGCACACGATTACGCTCGAGATATGTACTTGCAATCACTTGGGCTGCGTGTACTTCGAATATCCGCCCGGTCATTGAGCATCAATCATTATGGAGTGTTGGATACTATTCGCTGTCTTGTCCAGCACCCAAGCTAAGTATTACCACCCCCAAAGTGATAACTAGCACACTCTAGGAAGTCTAATTACCACCCCAAATGTTTGGCAAGAATCGATACTTGGTAATGGGATAGTACTTATTTTATATCAGACTGAGACCCTTCCCCTCCTCAATTGAGGAGGGGAAGGGGAAGACTCTTGACATCCCCCACACATATGCTAGCTTTTGACCAAGCGACGGCGCTAGATCCGCGACGGCGCGCTCATCAAGAAACCGAGCCTGGCATGGCCAAGCAGCTGCCTACCATCACTCTGCTCTTCGCCGGTGGCGCAACCCTCCAAACCGAGGGCAAGACCATCGTCACTGTGCAGTCGGCCGCGGACGCACAAGCCTGGCTGGAACACTTTCCAGAGCTCAACCTCATTGCTAAGGTCGAGCCGGTTTTCGTTTTGGCCGACGGCAAGGACATCGAACCCGAAGATTGGAATTCCGTCACGAAGATAATCAAAGATCGATACGCGAGCACCGATGGGTTTGTCATTTTGCAAGGCGTGGATTCCATGCTCTACACCGGTGCGTTCCTTTCGTTTGCGCTGCAGGGTTTGGGCAAGCCCGTCGTGCTCACTGGCTCGCCGCTAACGCCCGAGCACAACCAGGCCGCGGACTTGCAAGGCTTCATCTCGCACTACCGCACACTCGGCGTCCGCGCCAACCTCATCAATGCCGTGCAGGTTGCGACCAAGAATCTTGTCGAAGTAAGCATCCTGTTTGGCAACCAGCTGCTCCGGGCCAACCGCGGCCGCAAGTCGCCCGGTACGTCGTTCAACGTTTTTGAAGCCGACGAAACCGACGTGCTCGGCCGTGTGGATTTTGGCATCAAGCTTAAAGCCGAGCAGCAGCGCACTACGGACCCGCTGCACGTGGTGGCCCTGCAAGACAAGCACGTAGCCATAGTCCGCCTCCACCCGGGGTTCCGGCCAGACGAGTTGAGCCGCGTCGTACAGGAAAAACCCGACGCAATTATCCTGCACACCTATATGCAAGGCGGCGTGCCAACGAAGCTCGCACCCTTGCTCCGCCTGGCCGAGCAGCAGGGGACGGCTGTCGTTGTGTTCAACCCGTACCTGGCAGCAAGTGTAACCGCCGATACAGCAACGGTCATATCCGGCATGAGTTACGAAGCCCTCTACGCCAAAGTGCTGTGGGCGCTTTCGAAAACCACCAATCCGGAGATTGCCCGCAAACTGCTCTTGCAACCCACCCGCAATGAATTTGGCACGGGGAAGGAGACGGGAGATTAGCGTATGCGCGTCTACTTTTTCCAAGCCCCGCCCCAGAAATCTCGCTTCGTTGGCGTGCACGAAGATATTCTCAACGTCCTGGATGAGAAGAAGCTTTTCTACGTTACCAGCGACGGCAAGAACAGCGTTGACCTGCCGCAGGAAGAATTGGAAGCCTTAAATAAATCGGGCGGGAGTTTGCTGGATAAAATGGACGCTCTGGTTATTGAAGGCTCGGAGCCGGATGCCGACCTGGGCTACTTGCTAGCCTACGCCATGAGCATGCGCCGACCGACCATTTACCTGTACGATAAAGACGTAAGCAACCGCGGTGTGCTCAAGTACCTGGGCGATAGGCAAGTGCCGTCATTCATCCAGGTACGGTCGTACAGCGGGGATCAGGTGGTGGCCTATGTTGATCAGTTTCTCACCGGTCTAGTGGGCGAAAAAGCCGAACACGAGCCAACCGTGAAGTTCACCCTGCGAATTACCCCCGCCATGGAGCGGTACTTGCAGTGGAAGGCCAAACAGATGAAAATGACCAAGGCCGATTTTCTGCGAGACCAAATTGACACTCAGGTAATGCAGCGAGACGAGGCGTACAAGAAATTTTTGAAGAAGGAATAATATATGATAATGAATTTTCTATATTTACTTAACCTTCTCGCCGTTTTAGTCAATCTTGGCCTGGGTATTTTTGTGTATTTTAATGGTAGGAAAAAGAAAGTAAATCGAGCCTATTTATTCTTATCATTAGCAATTTCTGGATGGGTGTTTACAAACTTACTTACATATTATTTAGTTGATTACAATGCAATTGCTATAAGTGGAAAATTTGATTATGCATTTGCCGCTTTACTTGTTCCACTCTTTTTTACATTTGCAATATATTTTCCAAACGAAAAGTTCCATATTAAAACGAAATTATTGCATATTGGCCTAATCGTTAGTTGGGTATCAGGCATTTTAGTGATTATTGCCTCCCTATTTACTAAGTACATTCAAGTTCGACCAATAGTAATAACACCTCATGTAGTAACAATTGAGCAGGGGTCAGGTCATCCATACTTTTTTGCATATTATATACTCTTTGTTGCCTGGGCCTTTGCAATATTGATTCAAAAGATAAAACGAACAACCGGTATTGATAAGCAAAAGATAACCATAGTAGTTTATGGCTTTGCGGTAGCTGGAATATTTGGCACAACAGGAAATTTAGTCCTCACAACATTTTTACACTCACTAACTGGACAAGCTATAGCTTCTCTCATAGGTCCAATATTTACTGTTGCATTAGTTGCCTCTATGGCGTATGCAATTCTTAAGTACCGCTTGCTGGATATTCAGTTTGCCATTCAACGTGGTATTGCACGCTTACTCACCTTTGGCATCATCTTCGGCTTTTTTGCCTACCTCTTGCTCTTCATCGAACGGAATGTGGAAGCAACGTCAGAACGGAATGTATCGTTACTCATCGTGGTTGTGGTGCTGGTGCTCACAGTGGAACCTTTGCGTCGGTGGATTTATCGGTTTGTAGATAGCTTGTTCGACAATCAAGAGCGCAAGCGGCGCGATGCGCTGCAGCGCATTCAGCTCGTCGCTTCATCCACGCTGAAATTCACGTCGTTGGTGGAACGGCTGACTTCAGAATTGCATAATGTCTTCGGGGTTGATGTGCATTTTCTCTTGCGCGACGAGCAGCATGGCAAGCTGGCTGGCGTTGCCGAGCTTTCTCTCAAAGACCCCATTGCCGGGCAGATTGTGGATGGGAAAGTCATTATTACCGATGAGCTGCCGTACCGTATAGAGAACGGCGAAGCCATGCTCGCGCCGCTGCACACGTGGCTGCAGAGCAACAAAATAAGCGCGGTGCTGCCCATTGGCAACCGAGAAGACTTCGTAGGGGCATTTATTTTCCACGACGGACAGGGGAGCGTGCCATTCACAACAGATCGGGTAGAGTTCCTCAAGCGATTCCGCAACCAAGTCCAGTTCGCCTTTGCCAGTGCGTACGCGTACAAGCTGGCTATTGAACGAATAAGCGCCTAGCTTATGTATATCATCATTTTTATTGCCGGTGCATTGAACCTCTTGTTAGGTATCTTCCTTGTGAGCCGCGCGCGAAATCGTGTCCAAAAAAGTTTTGGCTACCTTGTCTTACTCATCGCCGCCTGGGTATTTGTGAATTTTACCTACTTCCAATTTCCTCGGTACCCATACGTGCATCTGAGTTACTCGGTTGGTGCTTTCCTTATAAGTGCAATATTTTTTTGGGTTGCCACATTTGCACGTCAGCACATTTCCGGGCTTGCGCGGTGGATTGTACTTTGCAGTACTGTTGGAATCGCTGTATTGAGCATGATGCCCGGATTAGTTCTTGGCGATGATATAAGCATTGGTCCCGTGCAGTACGTTGTCACGCTTGGGCCACTCTTTGGCGTGTACGCGGCTTTTGGCACCTTGATATTTTTTGCCGCTGCAATCATCCTTGTCCGCGCATTCTTACGTACGAAGGGATTGGATAGACTGCGAATGGCGTACGTAGTTTTGGGCTTTATCATACCCATTGCCCTTATTATCGTTGTAGATTTTATCATGCCACTTTTTGGTGTGCTGTGGTCAGCGGGTTTAGATAGCCCTACGTCATTAGTTTTTGCAGCGTTCATTTCGTACGCAATCCTTCGACACCGTTTCTTTGACATTCGGATAGTCATCCGTAAGAGCTTGATCCAGTTTTTCACCTTTGTCCTACTCTTTGCAATTTACGCTTATGCGCTCCTGCTCGTTCAGCGGTCCACAAGTTCCACATTTACCTTAAGTAGTAATACCTCGCTTCTCATAACTATTTTCATCATTGGCCTTACTATTGAGCCGCTGCGGAAGGGGATATACAAGTTCATAGACGGTATTGTGGCGAACCGGGAGAAGGACAGGCAGGATGCACTCAAACGCATGCAGCTCATGGCCGCCTCGACCATGCAGTTCCAGACACTAGTCGAACGGACGCAGCAAGAATTGGGGAAGACGTTTGGCGTATCTGTCGATTTCCTGTTGGCAGAAAGGCGGGTGCAAGCATTGACGCAATTCCCGACTGGTCAAATGAAGGTGAAACTGGAAGATGTGGTTGGCCAGCGTATTGCTGGTGGGCGCGTGCTTATTGCGGATGAGCTACCCTACCGCATTGAGAATGGCGAAACGTCATTGAAAGTTGTACACGATTGGATGCAGTCGAATAGCGTAAGCGCCATCGTCCCAATTGGGTCAGGGGAGGATATGGTGGGGGTATTCCTGTTCCGCGGAATGGGGAAGACCGTATTTACGGCCGACATGGTGAAATTCCTCAAAGACTTCCAAGAGCAGTCCATGTTTGCTTTTGCAAGCTCTTACGCGTATAAATTGGCAGTGGAGAGAATTGGTATGAAGTAGTGATGTATGAACATCACAGTCAAAATTAATGCCCATGAAGATGCCCTGAATTGGTGGCACGCCTGTAATGGTGTCGCGCGGTTTGGCGTTGACTGGAAATCGAGAATTTCCCCTTCTCTGCAAAGGAGAATAGTAGGGAAGACTCAGGAGCAAGCATTACATTTCCTCCGGCCATACCTGCAGAAGTTGTACAAACAAGTTGATATTAAACATAAACGAGGTGAACTTCAGACACTGTTTCGCGAGAAACAAGACCGTATCGCTGAACGGATGGAACACACTACGGGAAAGAAAATTTGCCGTAAGGATTTTACTATTCTCTTAACCACATTCCCCCGATGTCCGTACGATCCTGCGAAGGGGATTATCTGGTCGTATACAGAACGTAATATAGCCTTCTCAATTGTGAGTTTTGTTCACGAATTAAACCACTTTCAAGTTCTTTATTACTTCAAAAAGCAGATACGAAAGAAGCTTTCCGAGAGTCAATTTGAAGATTTGAAAGAAGCACTAACAGTCATTAACAACGATGCATTCAAAGGGATATTCCTTGTGGCTGAACAAGGGTATCCAAGCCATATGGATCTCCGTGCCGACCTTTTGCGCCACTGGAGGAGGAATAAGAATTTTTCGAAGTTGATTGCCTATGGGACGAAGATTACACCTAAATACATGAAAAAGATGAGGTAATTAACTTTCTGATGCCTCCGAGGCTAAAATCAGCGCCGTCGCGACGGCGCTGTTTTGTCGTGGATAACTCGGCTAAAAACGTCAAATTTACGTGCTAGCCTATGTATATCAAACAAACGCTATTCATCTAACCCTGGAAAGTAGGTGAATGGCACAAATCCATAATGTTCTTTTATAAGGAGGTTTCCGTGAACAGGAAACACATGAGTAGCTTCGTGCTAATCGTTGCTCTCGTTGCATCGTGCACGAAAAACACTACCGAACCGACATCGGTACAGCGTTCAACAATCGCTTTTCAAACCATAGTATCGGATAGCGTGTATCAAGCTATGGTCAAGGGCGGCATGACCGAAAGCATGCTTGCACGCGGGAAGGAAGGCGACTTCCTTTTCGGAAAAGTGACTATGCAGAGGACGGACTCTGGTATGGTCTTTACCCGACCACTCAATGATGTGACTCTTCATATCGGCGAGGCAAAGATACGCACAGGCAGCGATGGCAATTTTGATGTTCCAAAGCTTCCAGATGGTTCGTACACCGTGCACATCATGTCTGATTCTGGGTCACTCGGTGAAATGCAGATGTCCGTAATAGCCGGCAATGCCCAACCTTTGCTCGTCACTTACCCTATTGAAAAGACCATGGCCCATGGTGCTATTGAAACGGCAGCAGGATGTTACATTCCGTGCCTGGATAATAACGGTGTAGGTCCATTAAATTTCATTAATAGCGATTGCTACGCGTCATTGTTCAGGTTTGGTTTCCTGCCCTGTTGGATGGAATCCATGGATCGTGAACACGACCACACCGGGTGGCGATGGTGCAATTGCTGGAGCAACTGCTCGCTTATCTGCCATTACTGGAATTACAATAAACAGTTTTGGCACACGCACGGGTGGTGGCCTTGGATCTAGTTCATTTACCCCTATACCTCATTGTCGGTGAGGTATAGGGTATACTTATTCTTAACTACTATATGCAAAAACAATTTTTTTTCATCACCACCATTCTCACGGGTATTGCAAGTTTTTTCATTTCCGGGTTCATCGGGGTTATTTTTCAGTTTACGGTAGGCTTCGTACTGGTCAAACTCTTCTTTGGTAAGGGGCTTTGGAATTCAGTCAAGCCAAAAGCGAAGACCAGTATCATCCTTGTAGTCTTACTCGTCGGGTTGTGCGCGCAGTTTGTTGGCATTCGCCTACTTGCAGCTTTGGTCCAAAATTCGTCAATGGGGCAATAAACCTTACATTTGAAGTAACAGCGCCGTCGCGACGGCGCTGTTTTGTCGTGGATAACTCGGTCAAAAATAGGTTTTTCTCGTGCTAGCCTACCTATGTAAACAAAAACGAGGCTAAAGCTCATGGGTCGTGGAAAGACCAGGAGCAAAGCCTCGAAAGCCTGAAACCGCAGTTGTAAAGACTGCACATTGAAATGGAGCGCGTCATGCAAATGACAACCACACAGCCGCAACTGCAACAGGTTGCGCTCACCTTTCCCATGGGCGATATCGTCGCCCGTTATGTAAAGGAAAATCCGACTGTTGCTTCCGAAGCTGCACTGCACGAAAAAGAACTCAAGAAGTATCTTTTTCTCTGTGCAAAGTATCCTGGACAGGGCTGGCCAATGGTCACGACCCTGGATGAACTCTGGCACACCTTCATCATTTTTACGAAGGAGTATCACTCATTCTGCCAGCAGCTTGGCGTTCAGTACCTCCATCATCAACCGTTTGGTGGGTGTGAGAATATGCAGGAAATTCAATCTGCATACAGCCAGTTCTTGGTACTCTACCGCCAAGAGTTCGGTGAACCACCGACAGCCATTTGGCCTAGGAAGCTTTCCAGTGATTGCGGAACCGGCTGCAGTGGCGGTGGTTGCAGTGGCATTGGCTGCGGTTCAAGCTGCGGGTCCAGCTGTCGCTGAGTAGTTATTGTTCTCTCCTACGAAAGGGGCGCTATCCTATACCGCCCCTTTCCTATTTATAATATTTGGTTAGACTATCCCTTCTTCAATCCTGTATGATTTCCATATGGAATCACAAACCCAGATGACGACATTATCCCTCAATGATAAAGACCTTAGTGGCTCCAGCTTCCACTACCCCAGCGGACCCCACAAGATCCAGGGTTTTATTGTTCGCACGAAGGCGGAAGGCGAG
>ERZ1292623.5513-Hain-H51-01um-R1-5513-length-10071-cov-6_pt1 | contig 10071 bp, 9 predicted proteins | sample MGYA00564398_ERZ1292623 | MGnify/ENA primary metagenome ERZ1292623 (study PRJEB36523, sample SAMEA6512633) | groundwater metagenome | collected 2019-01-07 | study: AquaDiva: Metagenomics assemblies of 32 groundwater samples
AAACAAGTCGCGAACGTTGTGATGCTTGGCGCTTTTCTCGAGCGGCGGCCCCTCTTAGACCCTGAGAACATTGTGAAAGCTCTTCGAAAAGTGTTGCCGGCACACAGGCTTCAACTGTTGCCGCTGAATGAACAGGCTCTCAAACGGGGAAAAGAGCTGGCTCAACAGCACACCGAGTCCTTGATGGCTTAAGATGAAGAATCAGAAAGGAAGGCCTATGAATCTCGAAAGTTTCAGGTGCGACCATGCCTGCAGAAACACATGTGCGACCCTTAGTGAGGCGCTCCGTACGGAGACCAAGCTTGTCGAGTTTTACGAACAGATCATGGCAGAGTGTGATTATCCGGAGATAAGCCGGTTTGTACGTGAACTCGTTGAAGAGCGCCGGAAGTCCATTCTTCGCATCGTGCAAAAGCTCAACGAGATGTATGCGCGGGGCGAGATCATGGACGGCGTGGGAGCGAGTTTCGACCCCGCAAAACGCTGACCTGCAAACCTCTTCAGATCTGCGGGGCAGGTTTATCCGCGAAGCCATTACGCCACTTTCCCAGTTCTGCAAACCATTCCTATCGTCAAGAACGAATTTCAGACAATTCGGTGCAAAACCTCAGAAAATGGCGTTTTTTCACATGGCACACTGTTGGCTAAGAAGGGATCCGATTTGAGTCTTTTCCTTACGGGAGACTTGAAATGAGAAGAATCAAAAAAATCCTGGTTCCGACCGATCTTTCGGAGCTTTCTTTGGCAGCGATCGACTATGCACGTTCTCTGGCAACCGTCTACGGGGCGAGGGTATTCCTGCTTCATGCTGTCGACGTCGTACCAGTGGTTTCCTTTCCGACGATCGATTTCACGCTCGAAACGTCCTTGCAGGACGAGACTGAACGGGGAAAGGAGATCCTCGAGAATTTTGCTTCGCGCTTCCTGGGCGACGTTGACCAAGTCACAGCCGTGGTGCGGCGCGGTTTCGCCTATGAAGAAATCATGAGGTTTGTGGACGAGGAGGAGATTGACCTGATCGTGATGGCAACGCATGGCCGAACGGGTTTACCGCACATTATTATGGGGAGTGTGGCGGAAAAGGTTGTCCGTCATTCTCCTGTTCCCGTTTTGACGATAAAACCTCCGAAGGTGCAAGAACAATCCCGGGAACGAGAGCATCCTGCCGTGCTTCACATGCAATGAAGTTTTCACAACGAACGATGAGCCATGAGCATTTTTTTCAGTAAGCAATGCGAGTACGCCCTGCAGGCAGTTTTGTATCTTGCCTTAAAACCTGCAGGGGAGATGACCTCCATAAAAGACCTCGCAGCGAGTCTCGCGATTCCATACCATTTCGTCGCGAAGATCCTGCAGGATCTCACACATAAAGGTTTGTTGGCTTCGCAGAAAGGGCCGAATGGCGGGTTCACCCTGGCGATAGAGCCGAAAGAGATAACGCTCCTCCATATTGTGGAAGCGATTGATGGAGTCGCATTCACTAACGGATGCGTGCTCGGATTTTCTGAGTGTTCCGGGAAGAACCCTTGTGCCGTCCACAACCAATGGGGGGAGTTGAGAGAGACCATTTATAGCATGCTCGTAAACAAGAATATGGGTGAGATGGCAAGGGACATGAAGAAACCAGAGTACAACCTGGCGGCAAGTTAAACGGTTTTTTTTGGGAATAATTCGGATGAATTTATCTGATTCCTTGCCGGCGCAACAGAAAAAATGGCAAGGGAAGAGTGTAGGGGAACAGTACCAAGCTATGGCCCTCAAGATTGACGAATCAGAAAAAACTGAGCTCCGGGTGGCCGAATTCTACGACGGTCTTGCTCCTGATTACGATCTCATGACAGGGTTTGACAAGAGGTTTGTGCAGGAACGGCCATTCTTCCGGGTTCTCATTGAGAAGTACAAAATCCGGACAGCACTGGACGCCGGGTGCGGCACCGGGCTTCACTCACTTCTGCTTGCCCGGCTTGGAGTGGACGTCACGGGGGTAGATATTTCCGAGGCTATGATCAAAAAGGTGGATGACCATGCAAAGCACCTTCAGTTCAAAGTGAAGGTGTTCAAAGAAAGTTTTCGGAACCTGTCTTCAACGCTGAAGGAGCGTTACGACCTGGTGCTTTCAATGGGTAATTCTCTCGCCCACATTCTCAGCGAAAAAGAAATGGAGGACGTCCTGCGTGGGTTCCGGCATCTTCTGAAATCAAAAGGACTTCTTTACCTTCAAATCCTGAATTATGAGAAGATCTTGCACATACGAGAACGAATCCAGAGCACAAAAGAAACTTCGGACAAAACCTTTGTTCGATCTTATGACTACGGCGAGAATGAACTGTCATTCAATGTCCTCACGCGCACAAAATCGGACGGAGCTTCGAAAGAGTCCGTGAGAACAGTGAGGCTTCACCCGTGGGTACGTCCAGGGCTGTTGAACCTTCTGAAAAAGGCGGGTTTCGAAAGTATCGCCGTCTACGGAGGGATTACCCTGCAGGCATTCGACGCAAAGACCTCTCAAGATCTCGTGGTGCTCGCCACGTCTCGGGAGTAGAACGAAAAAAAGTGCTTGACATGAAATGAACCAGGGATTATATTTGGATAACCAGGTCTACTTATCTAAATACTGTGTCCCTTATCTTTAGTAAATCCTGCGAGTACGCACTGCAGGCCTCTCTGTTTCTGGCCAAGCAGCCGAAGGATGAGTTCGTCCTCCTCCGCGAGATCTCAGACAAACTCGATATTCCTCATCACTTTCTCAGCAAAGTTCTTCAAACGCTCACACGCGCAGATTTCGTGACGTCGTACAAAGGCGCCAAGGGCGGCTTTACGCTTGCCCGGCCGTCGAAGGATATTTACCTCATGGAAATTGTCCGTGCCATGGACGGCGACAAGTTCCTGGAAGAGTGTGTCCTTGGTTTTCCCGGTTGCAGTGACAGGACTCCCTGTCCAGTGCATCCCCAATGGAAGCGTGCAAAAGAAATTGTCATGAACATGCTCCAGAAAAAAACGCTTGCAGGACTCAGCAAGGAGCTCGAACCAAAACTTGAGCTTATAGCGCAACTCTCCGCTTGAAGAGTTGTCGGCTGTCGCACGGGTCCCTCTGATCCAGAACCTTACAGAAGGAAAGAGCCATGGATAAAATCAACCGACGAAATTTTCTCGAGAAATCCGGCAAAGGATTTGTTGGTGGAGCTCTTTTGGGGAGTATGTTCGACCTCCACTTGCTTCAGTTTACTCAAGAAGTGGACAACCCCCTCGCCTTTTACCCAAATCGAGATTGGGAGAAAGTCTATCGCGACCAGTATCACTATGATCGATCATTCACCTACATCTGCGCTCCGAATGATACTCATAATTGCCGGCTGCGAGCATTTGTCCGCAACGGCATCGTCGTGCGGATTGAACAGAATTATGATGCCACGGCCGTTTCAGACATTTACGGAAACACAATCCCCCCTTCATGGAATCCACGCGGTTGTTCGAAAGGTTTTACCTACGTTCGCCGAATGTATGGGCCGTACCGTGTAAAATATCCGATGATCAGAAAGGGATGGAAAGAGTGGGCGGATGGCGGATTTCCAACGGATTCAAAAGGCGTTCCCGACCAGAAATACTTTTTGCGTGGCGAGGACAGTTGGATCAAGATAAACTGGGATGACATCTCGACGTACGCAGCGAAAGGCTTGTTGCATGTGATGAAAAAGTATCAAGGAGAGCAAGGGGCCGAAAAGCTGAAAATACAGGGCTATCCTGAGGAGATGATTGAAGCGATGCACGGGAGCGGTGCACAAGTGCTTAAGATTCGTCCCGGCATGTCGATTCATGGCATTCTTCGCATTCAGGCGCTGAAGCGATTCGCGAACATGCTCGCATTGCACGACGAGGAAGAAGCAAAGAAGCACCATCGCGACCCGTACGGCGCCCGCTCATGGACGAATTACGATTGGCATGGTGACTTACCGCCCGGTCACCCGATGGTCACCGGCATTCAAACCCACGACGATGACCACAACAACTTCCGTCACGCCAGACTTTTCATTATGCAGGGCGTGAACTTTGTCGAAAACAAGATGTCGGACGCCCATTGGTGGATTGAAACCATGGAGCGCGGTGGAAAGATTGTGGTCATAGCCCCGGAGTACGGCCCTTCCGCGCAAAAAGCCGACTATTGGATTCCCGTTCGGCCGGGAACCGATCCGGCACTGCAGTTGGGCGTTACAAATGTTTTGTTTAAAGAAAAACTGTACGACGCACCCTTCGTCAAACGATTCACCGATATGCCTCTCCTGGTTCGCATGGACACCCTGAAACTTCTTCGTGCGTCAGACATTTTCAAAGACTACAAGAATCAGGAGCTGAAGGGCTATAGTGTTCAAGTGCAAAAGATAGACCCCGAGGCCCGAGAGCGATGGGGCGACTTTGTTGTGTGGGACTCCAAGTCAAAGAAAACTGTTGCCGTGACAAGAGAGGATGTTGGAAAATATATTGACGAAATGAAGATTGATCCAGCTCTCGAGGGGACTTTTTCCGTGAAAGACATGAAGGGAAGACAAATCAAAGTTAAATCCGTCTTTCAACTCTATAAAGAGCTTTGCGCTGAATACGACCTGGATGCAACCCATGAGATCACTGGTTCCCCGAAAGAACTTATCGTTCGTCTTGCGCGAGATCTTGGAAGCATCAGGCCAGCGGCGGTACACACCGGAGAAGGCGTGAACCACTACTTCCATTGCGATCTGACGACGCGAGGAACGTTCCTATGGATGGCCCTTACGGGCAATATCGGCAAACCGGGTTCGGGAGTTGGACACTGGGCAGGGAATTACAAGTTTTGCGTGTTCGATGGTCTTGCGAAATTTAATGGTGAAGATCCATTTAACATGAATCTTGACCCAAACGCAAACGGGAAGGATGTCAAGAGCAAGAAGTACTACAAGCCCGAGAATCCGGCGTACTGGAATTACGAGGATCTTCCACTCATTGTGCAAACACAAGAAGGTCGCAAGGTCTTTACCGGGAAAACGCATATGCCCACACCGACGAAAGTGCAGTGGACTGCGAATGTGAATCTGCTGAACAACGCCAAGTGGGCATACAACATGGCAAAGAATGTGGACCCAAAGGTCGAGATGATCGTGGTCAATGAGATGGAATGGACTGGGAGCTGTGAGTTTGCTGATATCGTGTTACCCGTGGAGTGTTGGGCAGAACTCACGCTTCCCGATATGACTGCCTCATGCTCGAATCCGTTTTTGCAGGCGTGGAAGGGGGGCGTGAAGCCAATTTTCGATAATCGCAACGACGCCTTGATCATGGCAGGAGTTGCTGCGAAGCTTGCCGAGTTGACCGGCGATCAGCGCTACCGGGATTATTTCAAATTCATTTTAGAAGGAAAACCAGAGGTATACCTCCAGCGCGTCCTTGATGCCGGCACTACTACCGATGGCTACAAGATCGATGAACTACTCAAGAAAGATGCTGCAGCGTTGATGATGTTCCGAACCTATCCACGTATTCCAGGCTGGGAGCAAATCAATGAATCGAAACCGTTCTATAACAAAACGGGGCGGATTGAATTTTACCGCGAAGAGGACGAGTTCATCGAATACGGCGAAAATCTCATTGTTCACCGCGAACCTGTCGAAGCGACGCCGTATCTTCCCAACGTCATCGTGGCATCTCATCCAGCGATCCGTCCACACAATTATGATCTTCCTCAGAACCATCCCGGCGCAGATGAGCGCTCCGTCAATAACGTGAAGATGCCCTGGAGGAAAGTGAAGCAGACACGCAGCTTCCTTTGGCAGCAGGGTTACCGATTCTGGTGCCTCACACCGAAATCACGGCACACAAATCACTCCTCCTGGGCTGTGACGGATTGGAATTTTATCTGGAACAACAACTTTGGCGACCCGTACCGGGCAGACAAGCGAATGCCCGGTGTGGGTGAGCATCAAGTCCAGATGAATCCCGATGATGCGAAAGAGCTTGGCATCAACGACGGCGATTATGTCTATGTCGATGCAAATCCTGCGGACCGACCATACAAAGGATGGAAGCCCAATGATCCCTTCTACAAGGTTTCTCGTTTGATGCTGCGCATGAAATACAATCCTGCATATCCGCGTGGAGTCACCATGATCAAACATTCAGCCTTCATGGCGACTCCCAAATCGGTGAAGGCACATGAGACACGCGAGGATGGAAAGGCTGTTTCAGAAGATACCGGATATCAGGCCAGCTTCCGGTATGGTTCGCAACAAAGTATTACGCGCGGATGGCTTCAGCCAACGATGATGACGGATTCACTTGTGCGCAAGGATGTTATAGGACAGCACATTGGGGAAGGTTACGAAGAGGATGTCAACTCGCCGAACACTTGTCCCAAGGAAACCATGGTCCGCATCACGAAAGCGGAAGACGGAGGCATGGATGGGAAGGGATTATGGGATCCCGTCAAAACACAGCTGACACCGGCTAACGAGAACGAAACGATGAAGAAGTATCTCGGGGGAGAATTCATCGAGAAAGGAACTTCCAATGGCTGAGCCCGATGATTCGCAAAACCCAACGGATTTCGAACTCACACATTATGTCGTACCCGGCGATGTTGGAAGGGATCACGCGGCAGAAATGGCGGAAACGTTCGTCATCGAATTGAAACGGCTGCGATGGTCGAATGAGAGAATCCTGGATGCCTTTCGAAATCCTTTTTATGCGGGTCCCCATTATGCTCTGAAAGAGCGAGGGGAACAATATGTCCGTGATTTGGTCGAAAGTGTCAAAAACAGGAAATCCTAAGCTGCCCTTAAGGAGAACCACGTATGCCTAAAGTCTACAATTGGCAATTAGGTCGTGAAATGGAGTATCCCTACGAGGGAAAACGACCAAAGAGACAGTTTGCGGCCGTGTTCAATATTAACCGCTGCATTGGATGCCAAACTTGCACGATGGCGTGCAAGAGTACCTGGACCTATTCTAAGGGACAGGAAGCAATGTGGTGGAATAACGTTGAGACGAAACCTTACGGCGGATATCCGCAAAGTTGGGACGTGAAAACATTGGAGCTTCTCGGGCCACAACCCGGTTGGGATACCGTTAAGGCCGACTCTGAAAAGCCATACGGTGTTTATCGAGGTGAAACTCTCTTCGAGGCCGCAACAACGAGGGCCACCGGGAGCGGTGAACGGGCACTTGGTTATCTTCCCACGGAAAAGGAATGGCGCTCACCGAACTTCTACGAGGACACTGCTTACTCGACGCTTGCATCCAAAGAGGGCCGCACCGCTGACGGCACAAAGCTCCCCGAACACAAAGCTTGGTTTTTTTATTTGCAGCGCATTTGCAACCATTGTTCGTATCCGGCGTGTCTGGCCGCTTGTCCACGCGGCGCAATTTATAAACGGCCTGAAGATGGAATCGTGCTTATCGACCAAAGCCAATGTCGGGGCTATCGGAAGTGCGTGGAGCAATGTCCATACAAGAAACCGATGTTTAACTCCGAGACACGGATTTCGGAGAAATGCATAGCCTGTTATCCGCGAGGAGAAGGTTCCGACCCGCTCACCGAGGGTGAGCCAATGGTCACGCGATGTGTAGCATCCTGCGTCGGGAAAATCCGCCTGCAGGGTTGGATCGACGATCCGGAGAGTCCCATACATTATCTTGTCCACAAAGCAAAGGTAGCGCTTCCACTTTACCCCCAGTTTGGTACAGAACCCAACATCTACTACATCCCTCCTCGATGGGCTCCACGAGCGTACTTGAAACAGATGTTTGGTCCTGGCGTTGACCACGCTCTTACAGAATACGCAAATCCCACGCACGAACTCCTCGGAGTGCTGCAACTGTTTGGAGCAAGTCAAAACCTTGTTTATAGCTATCGAGTAGACGGAGACGAGGTTGTCGGGTTCGGAAAGCGAAGACAGGAAGTTGTGCGGGTTCCCATCGAAGATCCCGTGATCGTTCGCTCCGAAAAGCATTTGAATGTGACGTGAAAGGAATTCCTGAGACGGTCACCATCGTCCCAAGGAGGGAGAATGATATGAAATCCTTATTGATAGTTGTGATCCTTGGCCTCGGATTGTTCGCGATGGGTTTTCGACCCTGGCCAGCGTTTAACCAAGACACTTCTGCTTCGGCTGAAAATGGAAAAACTCTCTATCTCAAATATTGCACCACATGCCATGGTGTCGATGGAACCGGAGAGGGAACTGCCACTGTCTATCTTTTTCCCAAGCCCCGGGACTTCACAAAAGGCATTTTCAAGTTCCAGTCAACTCCGTCAGGTTCTCTCCCAACAGACGGAGATCTCGAGCGAACAATCCGCAACGGGATGCCTGGTTCAGCCATGCCGGCATGGGATGGGTTGTCCGCCGGGGAACGCAAAGATCTTATTTCCTACGTCAAAACTTTTTCAGAGCGATTCAGAACCAACAAACCTTCTGACCCTTTGGAAATTGAAAAGGAGCCTCAATCAACGCCTGAAATGCTCCGAAACGGCAAGGCAGTGTTCGCGTTGGCAGGCTGCTGGATGTGTCACGGAAAGAATGGCGCGGGTGATGGTCCGTCTTCCAAAAACATGACGGATGATCTGGGGCGGCCAACACCGCCTTATAATTTTACGAGGGCCGGCGCGTTCAAAGGCGGCGGAACACCTCAGGACATCTATCGCACGTTTAGCACCGGCATTGGCGGAACTCCGATGCCAGGGTATGGTGAAGATGCCCTCGCCGTTGGGAGGGAAAGTTTTGGTGATTTGACGAACCTGGAAGGGTATTATACCTCCAACGAAGTCCGAGAGTTTAAGGAGTTCATTTCTCAATGGCCAAAAGAAGAACACCTGAGCCGCATGAGTCTGGCCGAACGGAAACAACTGGCGGATGATCGTCGGTGGTCCCTTGTCTCCTATGTTCTCTCTCTGTCGAAGTCGGGTAAAACACAAATATCGTATACAACCACCGATCATTTGTTAACCAGTGCGACGACAGATGATGTTTCGAAGTTTGGCGATCCTTTTTCCCAGCGCTGGAACGCTGTCAAAGGCGAAGAACTTTCTTTGATCTCATTGTGGCAAAGAGATACTCCAACAGACCGTGTGAATGTCCAAAGCGTGACAGACGGCAAATCTATCGCGTTTCGGCTTGAGTGGGAAGACAGTACTCAGGATGACCAAGCGTTGCATGATGCAACATTTGGAGACGCAGCAGCTATTCAATTTCCCCTCAATCCGTCAAGCCAGCCGTTCTTCGGCATGGGCGACACAAACTTTGCTGTCAATATCTGGCAGTGGAAAAGCTGGTGGGAGGCCGATTCAAAGAAGTACGCAGGTGTGAACAGCGCCTTTCCCCGTAATGCGACTGATTTCTATCTTTACGATGTTTCAGGCGGTTCTCGAATGGAATACCTTGTGAGCAAAGATTCCGCGAGAATGCTTTCGATACCTTGGAATGCCGGATGGAGTTCGGGGAATCTTCTCAGTGCGCAATCCAGAAGATCTTCTGTCGAAGACTTGAACGCCAAAGGATTTGGGACGCTTCGTTCTCAAGGGCCCGCTGGACAAAATGTTGGAGGTAATGGCGTGTGGAAAAATGGGAAGTGGGTGGCTGTTTTCACAAGGTCTCTCGCTTCGCAAGATTTGAACGATGTTCCTTTAACATCAAGGAACACGATTCCCGTTGCGTTCGCGGTGTGGGATGGATTTCTCGGTGACCGTAATGGCCAAAAGATGGTGACCAATTGGTACACGCTTAACATTGGGCCAAAATGAGAGGACAACGATGAATACGATATCAGCTGACACGAAAGCGTTGAACGCCGAAGTGCGGGCTCAGATATACAAGATTCTCGCGAAGTCATTTCTCTATCCGACGAAGGATTTCTTCGATTCTATCGGGACACAGGAATACACCCAGGCGTTGTTGCGTTATTGCTCGTTGAATGCCTCTTCTTCGGAACTCCAAGCCACGATTCAGGATGTATGTGAGATGCTTAAAAGTGGGGCGAAGGGACCGACTCCAGGAACTCTCGAATATGAATACAATCGACTTTTTGCGCACTTGGGATCGGCGAAGTGTCCAC
>ERZ1292623.5514-Hain-H51-01um-R1-5514-length-10071-cov-6_pt1 | contig 10071 bp, 10 predicted proteins | sample MGYA00564398_ERZ1292623 | MGnify/ENA primary metagenome ERZ1292623 (study PRJEB36523, sample SAMEA6512633) | groundwater metagenome | collected 2019-01-07 | study: AquaDiva: Metagenomics assemblies of 32 groundwater samples
TTTGTTTAATACAAGATTCTAATGGAACAATACAACCTGGACCAGACTGCCAAGATATTTGGATGACTCCTGTAAATCAAAATAATAGATACTGGAGAGATGCATTAAGTCCAGGAACACAGGATTGTTTCACCCCAAATAATATTGGAGCATGTTGTTATTTTACAGAGTATCAAGGGAATACTTATGGTGAATATAAAGATATTCTGGTAAAAAGAAGCACATTGCAAGAACTTTAGGTATAATCTCAATCGAAGAACATCACTCAATAGAAGGTAGAAAAGTTTATTAACAGCATGTCGAGGATGCACTAAGAAGACTCAAATCATAACTTCTTTAGAGGAAAGGTTTTCCCCGATGCAATTTCTTTAAGCGATGTTTTAATTTCCTTAACAATTTTTTTGTCGGACATGACTGCAAGAGTTTCTTTCAAAGAATTATTCTCAACTCTCATTCTGTACATTGCCTTGTTTTGTGCTGTCATAAATTATTCAAAGTGAAAGAGATATATAAAGCTTATGTTGCGTTATCTTTGAAGAATTCCTAATTTTGTATTCTAGACAAGTTAAAGTAATCTGATAACATTCTTGAAAGCATTATAGCTCTGATTCTGCGAGGATATACATTCCACTCTGTTGGAAATTCTTCTCCTAATTTTGCTACTGAAGCTTGCATCAAGAATTCTTTTGCCATACTCTGTTTAATTGTTTGTTCATTAAATAAAGTATTGTCTATGAAAACAGTTGAACGATAAGGAACTCCTGTAAGCATGCCTGGCAAGGGTAACCTTCTAACTGGAAAACTTGTTCTACTTCCATTTGTGCTGTAATCCATATTAATACTTCCTTCTTCATTCTCGGTATTAGTCTCTTGAAATAGATTCTGCCTTGGTATTTGCTGTCCTCTGTAATTCATTTGAGTACTATCCTCTATATCATTCAGCAAATTCTCAAGCACAGTATTAAACAATTGAGATGGTGCTTCTCCCCTATTATAGAATACTTTTTGAGGATGCGTGTCTTGCTGCAACCAGTTAACTGAGATTGTATCCCCTGTATTTGTATTTCTTCCTGTACCAATTGCTCTCTTAAAATAAGCTAAAAAAGATTCTCCATTTAAGTCAGGTGTTTCTAACTTTGGAACTGTCTCATATGTGTTCATAAAATTGTTCACATCATCGACGTTGTCAATTATTTTATAAAACTCATTGTTATTATCAACAAACTCTAAAGTGTATAGAGATGTAGCTATCTTATCTAACGAACTTGCATTTTGTTTGCTTGGTTCTTGAACATTTGAAATACTATGTGCTATGTTTTTTCCGTTGCTGATTAACATTCCCCTACTTACAACCTTGTCTTTGTCGTATATCATAAAAGGATATGTTCCTGGGCTCACTCTTGCTCCATTGCTGTTCTTTAAATCCCATGAGCTCTCCCTTAGGGTGTTTACTTCTCTTCCTAGAATGTCATATAGCTTGATTGTAATGTCGTCGATGTTATTTTTGAAATTCACCCTATTAGCATCACCATAAACTTGAACGTTGTATTTATTATTCAAAACTTCATTCTCGTCTACTCCTGTTACAACGTTGACATATCCCTGTGAATCTGTAGTTAGTGTGTCTATTTCTCCTGATTGATTGTTCTTAAAGTAAACTTGCTTCCCAGGTATTCCCACTTGTGAAGTGTCTATGTATTTCATCATTGGATCTATGTAGCGTATGGTTTTGTTCAAGTGAGTAGTTTGAGCATTCCCCAGACTATTGAATAATAAAAATCCTCCAAGCAATGCGCTTCCTAAAAATTTGGCTATTTTTCCAATATGTCTTCTTAGATTTTAACCTTTATAAATCTTTCTTTTCTATCAAGTAGTAACAAATTACGCTTATTTTGATTTTCGTATTTTTCATCGTAATACAAAAACTTTATATAGAAAATAAATTTAACTTAATAAAGTGAAAAAGAGAATAAGTTCTCAAAAACACAGGAAAAGAAGAGGCAATATGAAAGTAAAGAACATAGTGGGTGTGATTGCTATTCTAATCATTGCTTTTATTGTAATCACTTCTATCATCCCTGAAAAAAAACAAGACGATTATGCCTTAAATCAGCAACAAAGAGTTTACACTAGTTGCGAAGAAAGATGTGCTAATAATGATGAGTGTTTAAAAGATTGTTTTACAGCGACGATAAATCAAGCAGTTCTTAAATCAGACACTAAATTATGTGAAACAATTAAAGTTCAGGAACAAGAACAATTATGTTTGGATAAAATTTATTTAAAACAAGCTATCTCTGCTAAAGACTTATCAAAATGCAACTCAATCCAGTCTAGCAGTCTAAAGCAAACTTGTATGGAAAATGCGAAATAAAATTATTTTAATAATTATTGCTGTATTCTTATTTAGCCTTAGCTATGCATTTGCAGTAGACAATGAATTTTGTACAGGAGTAAATGTATGTGCAAATATAAGTCCTGGAAATTATGGATTAGATTGTAGTCCTGTCCCAGATAGTTTTTGCCCCGAAACTTACGGTATTAATGAATGGCTAAATTGTCCTGTTGTAAATTATGGAAAATGCGCTCCTTGTGATCCTGATTGTCCTGCCGGATGTTCTGAAGATGCTATTTTTGTGCAGCCCTTAGCTGACCCATGCACAAACGTTAATAATCTAGTTGCTGTAGATGCAGCTAACCCCATTAACATCCATATTTTTAGAGGAGAGGCTAATTATAATAATGTTATTGTTACTCCTTTACCGAGATGTGGTACAGTGGGAAAAGAACATTGTGAATTTCCATTTTCAGATTCTTTATCTGATTATGAAGTTTATGAGGGAGGAGTTGCAGAATGTTTTGGGGGAGATAGATATTGTTACTCGGTTTGTACAACGCCAACTCCTGGAATTGGTGTCGATTGTCCATTCTCTTGTGGAAGAACAAGGCCTGGACTGAACCTTTCAATACAACCTTCTGGAGGAGTTGTAAGTGGAGATGCCGTTATTTCAATTAACGCAAGGAGCAGGATAACATTATCGGAATATAGTTTAAGATTAACTAAATGGAATACTGAATTTGATGAGTTCAGACTAGTAAACGTAAAAGTTCCTCGAGAACATCCTGATTATTGCTCATTTAAATTAACTTGCAATTATATTAATGATCCTAGTGAATGTAGTTATTTTATTAAAGAAGTTTATTCCCCTCGTGGAACTGGTCCTGAAAATGTTCAAAATTCAATTAATTGGTATACTAGTGATTGTAGTAATTCAAATTATACTATAATAGCTTTTGCGGACGATTCAAATTCACAAAGCACGAAACAAGTTAATTTACTTACAAACAATCTAGATTCAAAATGCAAAGACGATTGCCCAATATTTACTTCTAAAACATTGAATACTTTATTAGCCAGAATTAAAATCTGGGTAAATCCAAGTTAAAATGAATAAAAAAGCGGTGGTATTTAGTTTTATAGTCATAGTTTTAATATCCGTAATATTAATAGCTTTTTTAGTTAATCTATCAAACAAAAACATTCAGTCAAAAATACAAGACGTTAACATAAGAATAGAAACAATCAATTCTTTTACAAGAAATTTAAATGATGATTTAATCCCCCAAGCAATAAAGTCATCTTCTAATCAAGCAGTATTATCCTGGCTAGATTATTTAGACCACTCAAACAATGTTACTACAACTTTAACCCCGTTGACGGGAGAATTTATTACTTCTTCTGTTTCCTTGAATGATAATCTAAAAAATGCTGTTGTCTTTGGGAATTATGATAAAAATCTTTTAATAGGAGGAGGTTTGATTGAATTAAAACATATGTATGATGGAAGTACAAATTACACTTTTCCTTCTATTTTGGAGGAAATACAAATTCTGGCTTTTAATTCAGGACTTAATTTTACATATGATGACCCCCAGAATTATGAATACCAAATAACCCAGATAAGTCCTTGGGAAATTAGCATTTCTGTTAGGATAACAAACTATAAGCTTTCTGATATGAAAGGAGAAGTTTTCTGGAACTTTGAAGATAGAGTTTATTACACAGTATTAAATGTCACTAATTTTGTTGATCCATTCATGCTCGTGTTAGACAATAAAACAATAAACATTAATTCAACAGGGTTTATTCCCGGGCCTGCTGGAACGTTTACGGATCAAAACTTCCGATTATTTTATACAAGGCCAGAATTTATTGCACATAATGACGCTCCAAGTTTTTTAAAAAGATTGCAAGGAGATCCTAGCTCTGATGCTAATGGAATCGAAACTGTACTTGATCCAAATTATTTCCGAAATACTGATGGTTATTCAAATGTTGATTACAGATATTGGACTCATGCAGATGGATGTCTTTTGGTTCATCCAGAAAACACTTATTTAGATGCGGATCACATTCTATATTATAATCGGCAGACAAGTGAACCTGGATGTTTTAGTGTTAAATGAAATTAGAATTAAGCTTGTTTTCTTCCCACAGCTATCCTATTTCTAGAAATCAAATTTGTTGCCTGGCTTATTTCCCCGCCACAAGTGCTTCCAGAACTTAAATCAAAACTTGCTTCAAAACCATCAGGCAATAAATTTTTCTTAGTAATATTAAACAGTTCGCATGCAGAAGTTATATCTTGGTCTAATTGAAACGTTAATACCTGCTCCATTATTGTTAGACTAGGGTCTTTTATTCTCCCGTCATTAATCATTGCTTGAACTTCGGGATAACCTGATATTTCAGAGACTTTTACGTTGTCTATGACATTAATCAGATCTTCTGAAAAATAATATTGCTGTGTAGTTGGAGATGAAAATACAAAGAAAAAATATATTAAAACTGTAAATAAAGTAAAAATTATTAGAGCAAGAAAACTGTCAAAAGAAAATATAAATCCTTTTTTCATATTTTATAAATAATTTGTTAATTTAAAAATCTTATTATATCACGTTTATTCTAATCGCCTTGGTTACTTCTTCTGATTTAATGTAAATGATATGGACTCCTTTATCTAGTTTATCTGTGTCAAGATTAAAATACCATTTTTTAGTCCCTGCAGCCTTTGTCCACTCATTATTATCTATCTTGTAATAAATCTCTCCTTGTAAAATGCTATCTCCTTCCACTTTAATAATTCCAGAAACTTTATCCAAATCTTTAGGAATGTTAATATTAATTTGATCTACTGGAGAAGCGACTTTTACATCGCTGTAATAAAAATAGCCGATTACTAATAAAGCCAATATTATTATATAAAATATTTTCATAAAGTTAAAAAATAATTCCTATTCATAAATTAAATCTTTTTCATTATTTCATTAATTTGGTCTCTAGTCCAGCCTTTGCTTTGAAGTTCTTTTCTAATATCATTATCGCTAAATCCTTGAGACTTTGCATTACCAACAGCTTTTTTTGTACTTTCATAATCACCATGCGCAGATGATTTAATCTGAGTTTTTGCTTCTTGTACTTTGTTTCCTTTCTTGAAAATCTTTTTTCTAAATACTATTGAGAGTATTGACACAATTAAAACTACTAGAACCACTATCGTTATTATTTGTTGCGTAGAAGAACTTTGAACTTCGTAGTCTATTTCTCCTTGGTCTTGGCCTTCCTCTAAACCAGTTTCATCTGGTGGTGCTTGTAAATCAGTACAAGACCTTAATTCAGTTGGCTTTGGAGTTTTTTCAACTGCATTTCCACAATTATTTAAGTCAACACAGGCTCTTGTTTGTTTGCTGTTTATACATTCTCCCCAATCTCCGCATAACCAGTTTTCTGTACAAGTTGATTCGCCTGTTCCTCTACTTCCGCCTCCTCCTCCCCCTCCACCTGAACCACCGCCCCCACTTCCTGATTGTGGTAATACTTTTACTTCTATAATATTTGAACTCCAACTTTCTTGCTCTACACCACCTCTACTTATCAAACTTTTTACATAGTAATCATACCTTCCCGGAATAACATTTTCATCTGTATAAAAACATCCTAATAAACTACGATCACAACCAAAGAATTGACGTGTATTACTGATTAAAATTTGTTGATCTCCCGCCTCTTTGTTTACTCTATAAATTCGATATCCCACAAAAATTTCTTTATCGGAGGATGCTAATTGTATATTAAATTCTGGAGATCTTCCCTTGATGGAACCAAATGCCACATTTCCATTATTATCATTAGCTTTACAGTTCCAAGCATAAGCTCCAACCTGTGTAAATGATTTTGTAAAAGTTACTGTAACTGCATTTCCTACAGTTTGTTTAGTATCTTCTACTAAAAATCCGCTTTCATCATCAACGTTTATTGCCGTCGGGGGGTTTATTAGCAATTCAATTTTATTAATTCCCTCCTCATCACTCGCTGAACATGTAAAATCTATTGGGGCATTAGCGTAATAACTTGGATTGTTTATTGGAGAAATTAAACTTACTACAGGATTTGTAATATCTAATAATGTTGTTGCCATTGCCGTATTTGAATAAGCAGAATTTCCTGCTGCATTAAATGATCTAACCCTGTAACGATAGGTTGTATCCTGCAATAAATTTTCATCATCATAAACTGCCGTATTGGTATCTGTTTGTGCTATTTCTTCCCAGGAGGTTATAGGCTCGGGACTATTTGCAAGAGTAATAATGGAAAGTGCACGTTCTATTTTAAATCCCAATTCATTACTTGAGAAATCATCCCAAGTTAATCTTATTTTTGAGGCAGATAAAACACCTGTTTGTAAATTTGATGGGGGGGATGGTATTGAAGGAGTAATTTCTTGAGCGGCGGCTCCTTGTATTCTATATTCTTCTACAACTTTTATTGCTTTTATTGTAAATCTTGGATACTCTCCATTTATAGCACCAAAATCACTATTCCCGTTAGTATCATATGCTTTACAAGTCCACTGATAACTTCCTTGGTTAATAAATGATTTAGTAAATGTTGCACTTGCTATTAAATTATTATCATCAGTAAATTCTGTCTGAGTTCCTTCTAAATTTAAATTTCCTGTTGATGTTTTTATCCATAGCTCTATTTTTACAATTCTATTTTCATCGCTTGCTGAACATGTAAAATCTATTTGAGCATTTCTTTCATAACTTGGAGTATTTATTGGTGAAATTAAACTTATCACTGGCTTGTTTATATCTCCAGAACCAGAATCCTCATCCCACATTAGTCTGACATCCTGCTCATTTGTTGTAGATCGCAAATTACTTGGTTTTGGTATAATCCAATCAAACCTCTCATCTCCGACTACATTTTTAAAAATACTTTTTATTCCCGTAACTAACTTATCTATTATTTCTGCAAAAGTATTTCCTGTTACTTTATTATCAGTTGCATAACTGGCATCAGCTATAGAAAGAATCAATATGAAAATAATCAGTAAAGGCCACCACTTTTTCATGTTATGTTTCAAGAATTTATTAGTTATAAACCTTTCTACCATATTATGATAATCAACTTAACTATCCTATTCGTAATGTCATTATTGCTTAAATAAACCAACCTTGTTGTCTTAATGAATGATCTAGCATTTATTTTTGAGATATCATTTACGGAAGGATTTCCATGTATCGCATCTCCATTGCTTCCTATAAGAATTTTATTCTTTAAATCATCACTATTTTCGAAGTAAAATATATAGTTATTTCTTGTTCCAATTAGAGCTTTTGATTTTTGATAGCCTTGTTCACTCGAGGTTAAAGAAATCAACGCTTCGACTTGTTCTTGAATAACTTTAGAATCTTTAGCAAATCCTATTCTTCCTTTATTGTTTTGTGTCCAATCTAACAGACAATTACCCGGAACATCAGGACAATAACCTTCAGACATGAATACATTAGATATTAAAATAGAATCTGCTGCCAAGCTTTGCAGTTTATCTTGGTCTGAATTTAAATCTGTAATATTACGAATGAATAAAAAACTTATTCCAACAAGTATCAGAATTGCAATTAAAAAATCAGAGTACCAAAATTGGGCTTTTTTCTGCATATTATGCGTAGACTGTAACTTCATTAGAACGTGCTACAGAGAGTTTTCCTAAACTGTTTTTATATCTGCATACAGCTTTTGAAAATACTAACCTATTAATATTTGTTGTTTTTGGTTTTAATTTATATGATATTACTCGTTCTTCTCCTTTTAATAATTCAGGAATTTCCCAGATTATTGTAGCTCCAGTCATCCCTTTTTTTATAGAACTTGGCTTAAGTGTCATATACTCATGAGGAATTTCTAAATCATTTGGAGTACTATCTAAGATATGTAAATTCTTAACTGTTGCTCCATTATTTTTGATATGCAATAATACTTTAACTCCGGCCAATCCTCCTTCATGGGTTTTTAATGATAATACTTTTTTGTGTATAAACAATTCTATCCTCAAATATTTGTATGAAAGATAAGCTGCTAAAACTAGAATTAGTATCCATAATAGAGGAGTTCTATAATTTGTTGAAACCTTTATTGTATAATTTTCTTTTGGCTGCAATATAAATCTCCATTCATATACATAACCCTCGTCTGTTTTTTCAACGTTTGTTGGAGGATTATCAAATTTAGTAAATAATTTTTTAAATCCAGATAATGTAACTGTAAATACTTCACTACTATCACTATTACCATTATTAACTCGATTTAGTGTTTTTTCTTTTACTAAGAATTTAGTCTCCTCTGTTATTGTATCTTTGACATCTGCATAAGAAGATACTTTTAATTTTTCAACTTTGTCAACTAAGACTTCATTGTTATAATTTATTAAAATCTTTGTATCATATTCTCCCTCTCTTGTATTTGGATCAAGTTTTACTGTAAACTCGTCTTCGAAATCTTGCAATCCATTGAGACTTGTTGAAATATCTCTTGTAAACAAAGAATTTTCTAAATGTATATTAACAAATTCCAGATCAATATTATATCTTGGCCTTACAATAAGTTTTACTAAATTTTCTTTTCTAGGATCTATTCCCTGAGGATTTGTCTTTATGCTTGTTTCTAATAATCCCTTATAATCAACTACTGTAATAACTAATTGATGATCTGTAAATACTGAAGAATCTTTTGTTGATATTAACCTTAAATTAATTGCATAGACTCCAGAATTTAAAAATCCTAATGGAAATAAAGTTAATCTTTCAGTTGCTTTTCTTCCTGCGCTTATATCATAAATATCTGTTCCCGCTTTACTCTGCCAGTTTGAATCAAGGATTACAACTTTTATTTCATCGCTTGATGTTTGCGCATTTGTTATTTCTAAATCAAAAATGGCATTTTGTCCGGGTAATATTATAGCTTTGACTGGAACATTTTTAACATCAATATCTGCCGCGTAAACAACGTTTAAACTTATCAAAAATAAAAGCAGGATTAAGATTTTTTTCATGCATTACACCTCTTTAAGGATAAGGGACGCTTGTTATATTTAAATGTTTTTATTCCTCTATAAAGTCGTCTAATTTGCCATTAAATTCCTTTTCATGCGCCTTTAAGTACTCTCTTGCAAATATCCACATTATTAACCCGATGCTTTTCTTTCCTTTATTATTGCAGGGAACAACCAAATCTATATTGTTGCTTTCATTATAAGTATCACATAATGCTAAAACAGGAATTCCAACTTTAATAGCATCTTTCATGGCATTTTTGTCAACCCACGGATCAACTATTATCATTAATTTGGTTTCCATGAATGTCTTTAAGTTAGAATTTGTTAATATTCCTGGGGGGTATCTTCCTGCAAATACTTTTATTCCTGTATATTTTGAAAACAATGAAACTGCCTTCCAGCCATTTTCTCTTCTGCATACAACAATAATATCTTCTGGTTTGTATTGAGAGATTAAGTTAGCTCCTAATCTTATTCTTTTATCGATTTCTTGTATGTTTAAAACAACTAAGCCATCTGGTCTTGTCTTGTAAATAAATTTAGCCATGTATTTGGTTCTAAACTTAGTTCCAATATGCAATCCTACCTTCAGATAATTGTCTAATGGCACTAAATAATCTTGTTCCTGAGTCATAATTTTCTTTTAGAATGAGGATTTATAAATATAGTG
>ERZ1292623.5517-Hain-H51-01um-R1-5517-length-10065-cov-8_pt1 | contig 10065 bp, 6 predicted proteins | sample MGYA00564398_ERZ1292623 | MGnify/ENA primary metagenome ERZ1292623 (study PRJEB36523, sample SAMEA6512633) | groundwater metagenome | collected 2019-01-07 | study: AquaDiva: Metagenomics assemblies of 32 groundwater samples
CTAGTTAAAAAAGACTTAGGAACCATCCTTAGAGATACACTTGATATTGTTGAAAATCATGCGGGCCTTTATGAGATAATAGGCATCTATCTTGTTGGAAGCCATGCGAGAGGAGAAGAGAGCAATGATAGCGATATTGATGTTCTTGTTATCTCTGCCGACACCGACCGTGAGATGATTCATGATGGGATTTATAATATTTTGATAATATCCGAGAGGCTGCTAGAATGGAAATTAGAAAATGATCTGCTTCCTATTGGAACAATGTTAAAAGAAGCCAGAGCATTAATTAATTCTTCATATGTAGTAAACTTGATAGAAATTAAAGTTACTAAAAAAAATGTTAAATGGTATATAGATACAACAAAGGAAAAGCTTGAATTATTGAAGGAGATACTTGAGAGTACAGCTGAAGGAAAGATACCTGATCGAGTTGCATATAGCCTTGTTTTAAGAATAAGGACGCTGTATATAATACAGAAACTTATCAAAAATCAGAACCATTCGAAGAAAGAATTAATCAAATTGATATCTAGGATTTCCGGCTCAAATAATGCCTATGGATCTTATGTCGCTGTAAAAAATGATGATAGCGATAGTTACAAAACAGAGAAAAAAGAGGCTGAAAAGTTATATCGTTACTTAATGAACATATTAAAAGAGACAATAGCACTGTTAGACTAGCCTTTTACATTGCCTATTGGCTTTAGCAAAACAATTCTTTTTGAAATTCCCGCTTTTTCAACTGAATCACCGACGGCAGTTAAATCCTTGTATGCAAATCCGGCTTCCTCAGCAAGTCCGGACATTGAAACTCCTCTGACATAGATTCCTTTCTTTTCCATATTTTTCTGGAGTGTTTCTCCTCGAATTGCTTTTTTCGCTTTTGTTCTTGACATTGTCCTGCCTGCTCCATGTATGGTAGTTGCAAATGTTTCCTCTTCTGCTTTTTTTGTTCCCATCAGGAGATAAGATCCAGTTTCCATGCTTCCACCGATAATAATTGGAGATCCTAAATCTTTGTATTTACTAGTTAATCTTTCATATCCAGGACCGACTGATGTTGTCGCCCCCTTTAGATGAACCAGAACTTTTTTCATTTTGTTTTCGACTTTTATCTTATGTTCGCGGGCTAGATTATGAGTGCAGTCATAAATTAAATGCATTCCTAATTTTTCCGGATCTTTTTTGAAAACCTGTTTGAACGCCTCTCGTATTCTATGCATGATTACTTGTCGATTTGCATATGCTATATTTCCTGAGCACTTCATTGCAGAATAATAATCTTGAGCTTCTTTTGTTTGGAAAGGAGCGCATGATAATTCCCTGTCTGGAACTTTTATCTTGTGTTCTTTCATTACTTTCTCAAAAACTTTTAGATAATCTGTTGCATTCTGATGACCGAATCCCCTTGAACCGCAATGGGTTGTTATTATTACCTGATCTTTGTCGATTATTCCGAACTTTTTCGCTGTTTTCTCGTCATAAATATTTTCTGCATGAGCTATTTGAATTTCAAGATAATGGTTTCCAGATCCTAAAGTTCCTAATTGATTAATTCCCCTACTTCTTGCTTTTTCAGAAACCTTTTCTGGATCTGCTCCTTTTAGGGTTCCATAATCTTCTGTACTTTCTAGATCTTCTTGCCAACCATAACCTTTTTCAACGCACCATTTACTTCCTGATTGCATTACTTCATTGAATTCAGAACTGTTTAATTTAACAAAACCTTTGCAGCCAACTCCTGCCGGAACTAGCTTGAATAAAGTGTCTGTTAATTCTTTTATTTTTGGCTGGACTTCTTTTTGGGTTAGACTTGTGACTATAGATCTCATCCCGCAGTTGATCATTTGATTTAGATCATTCCTGACCTAAATTGTCAAATCCTATACCGCCGGGCGAGATAACTCCTTCTTCCATATCAAATGCTGCAACTCCACCAATTGGAAATCCATATCCCCAATGTCCATCGGCATGGCATATTGAATATTTCACTATGCCTGGAAGTGTTGCTACATTTGTCACTTGGTTAAAAACTCCTGGATCCATGGCTTTTAACAAAGATTCTGTTGCTATAATTCTTGCAGGAACATTCATTCCTTCTTTGTAAGTTTTTGGAATCTCCCAAGTTACTTCATTTATTTTTTTTATTTCTTTTGGAACTTCGCTCATGTTACCTCCTATTGTTTTTATCAACTCGCTACTTTAAAAGCCTTTTTACCTTAATAGAATATATGATAATTTTACTATCTCTTTGACAGCTCCGAGTACAAAGTTAATAATTTTGGATATATTACCTTCTTTTCTTCAGGCTTCAAGTTGCTATAATGATCATTTATTTGATTGTATATTCCTAGTGCTTCTTTTATTTTGTTTTTTCTCAGATAGGAGAATGCTTCGTCTAACTTTCTTTCGACTGATAAAGAATCTGAAATTTTTTCAAACTCTTTTTCTTTTTTTCTCTGCAGATGGGAGTAGATTCCTTCAAGCGATTTATGGAATTTTTTTGCCTGCTCTATCTCTTCTTTTATTACTGAATCCTTTGTTTTCTTCATGAAGTTGTGTATGCTTGTATGAACTATCTTTTCTTTGATTTTATCGAGATGATTGTAGACATTATCCCTTATTTCTGGCTTTAAGCTGACTTCCTTGAAGATACCGATTGCCTGCTTGTAATGACTGTGTGCTTTTTCATGATTCTTTTTTTGAAGATATTCTTCAGCATTTCGTATGTGGGTGAACATTTTTCCCAATAAATTCTTATGGTACTTCTGGTTTTTTATATCTACTTTTATCGACGAGAATTTTGGCTTTCTTGCCATGATAAAATCTGCTATCGTCTCTTTCTTCTTGAATATTTGAGGACTGGCTTTTTCTTCTTTCCTTTGATATTCTTCTTTATCTTGCTGCACTGGCTTGAATCTTTCTTCTGTCAAAGGATAGAATTTTTTCTGCTCTTTTTTTCTGAACAGTCTGCTAATTGACTGACTGATTGAAATTTTATTCTGCTGCTGAACTGGCTTGGTTTTTATTTTCTGCTCTGCTATCTTCTGATATAATTCCTCTTTCCTGCTATGCATTTTCTCTCTTTCTGACTGAGAAACATTGGAGAAATTTGCGTCTATATTCTTGTAGATTTTTTCTGCTTTTTTTATCTGCCCTGTGTATATCGCTCCAAAAGCCTTCTCCATCGAATCTGCTATTGCCGTCGATGTTATCTCATTTTTTATCTTCAGCAAAATGGGAAGAGCAGCACTTCTAGAACTTCTGTTCAATGACCTGTATAAATAAACTGCTCGTTTATAATATTCTTTTGCCTCTTCTTTTTTGTTTCTCTTCAACTCTATCTCTGAATTGCTGATTAAGTAATTTATTTGATCAAGTTTTGCATTCTCTATTTTAGGAGAGAGAGAATCCCTTAATGCCGTATTTATTTTTCTTATAAATGGAGACATGGAATCCAGCTTTGAAACAGATGAAAACAGACTATCTCTTGCAGATTCAAAACTATTCCTTAGTTTATTAAGAAGTAGTGAAGGGGGATGTGATTTTACTTTTTTTATTTTCTTATAAATTTTATTTATTTTTTTCTGTATATCTCTTGATTTTGCTGTGTCACCTTTTTGGAGGGCTTCCTGCTCCAACCCCATTAAAATTTTTATTTCCTGCTCTGGAGAAAGATTTTTTCTTTCAAACCTTGAAGCAATGGACTTTAGAACCGTGTCTTCTATTTTATGCTCAAGCTCTATCCTATGCTCTCTTCTTTCAATCCTTGATTTTTCTATTTCCTGTCTTGTTTTAAATAATCCAAACTTGTTATGCAAGAATGCTTCTATCTTTGTCTTTCTTTCTGCTTTTGCCAACTCGTGCTTCTTTTTTTCCTGCTGTTTTTGCGATATCTCTTTTTCAAGTTTCTCTCTTTTATCTTTGATAGATTCTTGAATGTCTTCTTTTGTTTTGTATAAACCAAAATGCTTGTGCAAAAATCTCTTTACTGATTCTTTTCTTAATTTTCTCTCTTTTTCATGAATCTCTTTTTGCTTCTGCAATAATTTTTGCTTCTTAATCTCTGCTTCTCTTTTGAACTCGATTTTCTTTTCTTTTGCTTTCTGCTTTTTCAGCTTGTACTCTTCTTTTCTTTTTAAATTCTCAAATCTCTTTTGCTCTTTTATCTTCTGCTTTCTTAACTTTTCCTTGTATCTTTGCTCTCTTCTATATTCTTTTTCTTCAAGAGTTCTAAACAAGCCGAGCTTATCACGGAGATATTTTTTTATCTCTGCTTTTTTCTTCTTGATTAAATCCTTTCTTTTTTCCTCTGCGAGCTCTTTTTCTCGTTCTTTCCTTTTTATTTCCAAAATTTTTTCGTGCTTCTTACTCCTTTTTTCTTCAAGTTTTTTCAGTTTTTCATTTTGCTTTTTCTTTCTCTTTTCCTGCCTTTCCTTTTCTTTCCTTTGATATTTTTCTTCTTTTTTCCTCTGTTTGTCTCTTAATTTTCTCAGTCTTCTTTCTTTTTCTTTTTCTACTTCTTCACTTGTTCTGTAGAGCTTTAATGCGTGCAGGAAAGTCAGAACTGCTTGTTTTCTGGCTTCGAGCCTTCTTTCTTTCTGCTGCCTTTTCAGCCCTTCCTCTTTTTTAAGAATTAGTTCTTTTTCATGTTTTTCTTCTTGAGTTCTGTATAATCTGAGGAAATGCAAGAAATTTAAAATAGATCTTTTAACCAATCTTTTTTTTGCTCTTTTAATTCTCTCTTTTTCAAGGCGTTTTTTTCTTTTTTCCTCTAATTCTTTTTCAAGGTCTTTAACTGTCTTGAATAAACCTAATCTGTCGTGGAAGAAATCCCTGATTTTTCTTGCTCTTTCCAGCCTTCCCTTCCTCTTTTCTTCCTCTTTTCTCTGTATCTCCCTGATTCTGCGCTGAGCATCCAACAATTTCAAATGTTCTTTTTGCTGTTTCTTTTTCAGCTTCAGAAGTTTTTTTCTTCTCTTTTCTTCTTCTCTCTTCTTTTTTTCCTGCTGTTTTCTCTGCTCTTTCTCTTTTATCTTTCCAACCTTGCTGAGATATTTTCTCTTTCTTGCCAGCTCTCTTTCTGCCAATGATCTGATTATACCAAGCTTATGAAATACGTTTCGAGATTTCTTTTTGACGTCTATTCTCTCTTTTATCTTTGATAAAGAAACTTCCTTACCTGATGTAAATGAATCTAAAACATATTTTATTGCATTTATCGGGAACTGCTTTTTTAATTTTTCATGCTCTTTTTTTGCTAATATAGATTTTTCTTCATTTGCTGAACCGGAGATAAGCTGCTGAGCCTGTCTTATTATTTCTTTTAATTCTGATTTACTTATATCTTTTCCACTGAACCTTATGTCGGATATTTCCTTTGAGAATTTGCAAAGCTTATCTTTCAAACCTTCGCTCAAACCTTTTTCAAGCTGCTCTTTTTTTATCTCTGAATATGCAAATTGATATTCTTCTGGTGTTACTGCATTGAAGAAATTTTTTATAACTGCAAATGCCGAATCTACAGATTCTTTTATTGGCTGCTGTTCGAGTTTACTTGTTAATGAAGATAATTCTCTTTTTTGCTCAATTAACTTGTTGTACTGTGTTGGCTTCGGCTTGCTTTTCTTGAAATGTTTCTTGAGCTTTTCCTTGTTGTTTTTTATATAGAATATTCCAATTATAACTAGAGTTAAAATAATCAGAATCAACGGGATGAATAATAGGATTGAAAGGCCTCCTTCCTGCTCCTCGGCTTGAACTTTTTCTGGCTGTATTGAGATGGCTATTTTTGGCTTCAAAGTTGGAAGATTATCTTCTGTCAATGTCTGCAGATCCAATTCCAAATTAGTATCGTCTCCGATAGAAACTTTTACATTGTTGTCAACTTTTGTAACTTCGATTCTTGGAGAAGGAATCTCTTTTGATTCTAAATCATCTAATACTTTTTCGAACAGATGATATGAAGGGAGATCTTCAAACTGCTGCTTCAATTTTAACGGGGCTCTTTGCTGTGTTATTATCTTCCTGTAACTCTGTAGATTCGAGAGAACTGTTTCCAAATTATAAATATCCGTCAATGAAAATATTATTTCTTTTGTTCCTGTCCAGTCTTTGAATGCTGTAAGATATGCTATTCCAGCATCTTGATCCACCCTTACAGATATTTCCGGAGGAGTGAGATAAACATATCTTGAATTAGGATCTCTCTTTACAGGGAAATATTGATCTAGATTTAATAGCTCTGTCTTTCCTTCTCCCCATGAATGGAATGAAATTTTTAGAGTAGGTGTTTTTATTTCAGCTATTTTTTCAAACTTTGAAACTATGTTTTGATTTTGAGCATAAATATTTTGGACTATTAAAATAATAATCGACAACAATACCAGCTTTTTCAGCAGTCTTTTCTTATCCATTTTTTTTAACCTTGTCAAGCAGCCTGTTTATCAACTTGTCAAAGTCCTCACCCATCTTTCCAAATGCCTGCAATCTATCCTTTGTTTTTCTTGAGATTCTGATTGTTCCTATGTCTTGCTCGAAATTCACCCAATTTATTTCAACTTCTTTGTAATTTTTGGGAAGAGACGCTATCTCTTCAAACCTGAACTTTAGAAATGGCTCCTGCTCATTTTCACGAAAAACCAGAATAAGAGTTTTTGGATGCTGCTTGAGCTGCTGGTGCTGGGTGTTGTAAAAAATTATTTGTGTACCATATAGTTTCTTGGCTTCAAATTTTTTTCCATCGCTGGTTGTAAAATTAGGCGAACTGTTTTGCCTTATTGAAATCTCCTCTTTCTTGTAACCCTGCTTGATCAGCCACTGAAGGGTTTTTTCCTGAGCTCTGTTCATTTGCCTTAATCCTTTTTTATCCCTATGAACTCTTAACTCTTATGGGGATACCTTGGTAGTAGTTAGGTAATACATATGTATGACCTTACTATACATATGTACTACTTAGGTAGCAGTAGTGTATAGCTATGGTATATGTTGGTATACCTAGGTATATTAATATTATCTTATCTCTTTAGAGTAGTTATATAAATTTATATATTTAGCTGAGGTTTTTTGTTGTATGAAGCTAAGTGACGGTGAGCTCAAGAAGATTAAGAAAGATTTGGACCTTATTAGAGCCGAGATTTCAAGGACTGTTGTTGGGCAAAGTGATGTTGTCAACAGCTTGCTGAGAGGAATATTGGCTAAAGGGCATATCCTGCTTGAAGGCGTTCCTGGAGTTGCAAAAACCTTGATAATGCGTTCGCTAGCTTATGTAACTACCAGCGATTATAAAAGAGTTCAGTTCACTGCTGATTTACTGCCAACAGATATTACTGGAATCACTGCTTATGATAAGAATAAAGGTTTTTACGTCGTGAAAGGCCCTGTATTTACTAATTTTTTGCTTGCTGATGAAATTAATAGGGCTCCTGCTAAAGTTCAAAGTGCCCTTCTTGAAGCGATGCAGGAGAAGCAGGTAACTATTGGAACTAAAACTTTTATCATCGACGAGCCTTTTTTTGTACTTGCAACGCAAAATCCGATTGAAAGCGTCGCTATCTTTCCTCTTCCAGAAGCTCAGATGGACAGATTTTTATTTAAGCTGTATATAAATTATCCAAAAATGGAGGAGGAGCAGGGAATTTTGCAAAAGAATATTACGGTTAGCTCTTTTAGTGATTTTAAAATAAAATCTGTGATTTCTTCTAAAGAGATAATAAAGATGCAGGAGATTGTAAAAAAAATATATTTAAGCCCTGATGTTGAGAAATACATTGTGAGACTTGTTGATGCAACTAGATTTCCTGGAAAATACAAATTGAAAAATGAGAAATATATTGCATGGGGAGGAAGCCCTAGAGCGAGCATTGGATTATATATTGCTTCAAAAGCAGATGCTTTGCTGGAAGGGAAAAATTATGTTACTCCGAAGAATGTAAAAAATGTCGCACATGATGTTTTGAGACACAGGATAATCTTGAATTATGAGGGACAGGCTGAAAACATTAAAACAGAAGATATAATTTCTGAGATTTTGCTTAAAGTTCCCACACCTTAAAATGAAAAAATTAAAGCTGGACATCAAAGACCTGGCTAATCGATTAGATATTACAACCAGAAAAATGCTTCGATCAAATTTGTCTGGAAATTACCAGACTGCTTTTAGGGGAAATGGATTAGAATTTTACGGATTCAGAAGATATTCCAATACAGATGATGCCAGCAAGATTGACTGGAAAGCCAGCGGAAGAGCAAACGATCTTTTGGTGAGAGAATATATAGAAGAAAGGAGCTTGAATGTGTTTTTCTTGGTTGATGCCAGCAGTACAATGCTGTTTGGAACTCGCGAGAAAATAAAAGCCCAATATGTCGCTGAACTAGTTGCTAGCATGAGCTTTGCAATTATACATTCTTCCGATGCCGTTGGCCTCGGGATGTTTAATAAAAGCGTTGTTAGAAATTTTCTTCCTGCTACCGGCGAAAAACAGTACTATAATATCTTAAATAATTTAGTTGATCTGAATTTATATGGAAATGGATTTGATTTGGCTAAACCATTGAAGTATTACACTGGTGTTTTGCAGAGAGGAGGATTCTTTTTCATTGTTTCTGACTTTATAGGGTTAAAAGGAGATGAATGGATAAAAAATCTGAGGATTGCGTGCAGGAAATTCGACGTTATCGGGATAATGGTAAGAGATGTTAGGGACAGGCAGCTTCCTGATGAATATAGCGAGATCGTTCTTGAGAGTCCTGAAGACGATAGGAAAAAAATTGTTAATCCTGCTGCGATAAAACATGCTTATGAAGGCTATGTAAGAAGAGAAGAGGAGAGGATTGCTGAGATCTTTTCTGAATCTGGAGCAGGGGAATTTTTACTATTGACCACTGAAATGGATTTTGTTAAACCACTCATAAGATTGTTTAAGAGGAGGGCTTTAAAATACCGCTAATAACCTTTTCAGATCCTGAATTTTTGTGGTTCTTTGTAGCATTGCCCTTGCTTGTAATAATTCATTTTATCAGCTTGAAATATACCAAGAGAAGAGGATTGAAATTTGCCAACTTCAGCGTGATTGAAAAAATTACTGGCAGAAAGATTATTAGCAAGAACTGGACTTTGCTTTTTATGAGACTGACTGTTGTAAGCTGTTTGGTGTTAAGTGCCAGCGGTTTGACATATTGGTATAATACAAAAGGAAGTGATTTTAATTATGGATTGCTGATTGATGCTAGTGCGAGCATGACTGCAGACGATCTTAAACCAAGCAGAATAGGTGCTGCGAAAAATGCTGCATTGAATTTTGTCAACTCCATTGGAACAGGAAGCGTTGGCGTGATTACATTTACAGGAACAAGTTTTGTGAGGCAGAGATTGACTGATGACTTAGATGAAGTTAAAGCCGTTATCGAAAATATTAACATTGAAAACATCGGCGGCACAGCCATCGGTGATGCTCTTGTTACGGGCAGCAACTTATTTTTTTCTGGAAGGGAAAAAGGAAATGTCTTGATACTGATGACAGATGGACAGAGCAATGTGGGCCTTGAAATAAATGGTGCAATTCCGTTTTTACTTGAGAATAAAGTCTTGGTTCATACAATAGGTATCGGAACAAAAGAAGGAGGCAATTTTGTTGGCGAAGTTGTCACTAGATTAGATGAGGATTCTTTGAAATTTATCTCTGAAGAAACTGGAGGGAGATATTTTAATGCAGCAAATGAGGATGAGCTGAAGAAATCTTTTTCTGAAATTGCGCAGCTGAGAATAAAAAGAGTCGGGAAAAATTTAACTGTGATTCTGCTCTTGATCGGAGTCTGCCTTTTACTGGTTGAGTGGGGATTGATGAACAGCAAGTATAGGAGCCTACCTTAAATTATTCCTTTTGATCTTAAATAAAGAATAAATAAGACGATTATTATTAATAATATTATTCATGTTGGATCAATTTACCCTTTTTTCATCTTTCTAGTTTTGCTAACCTTTCTTTGATTTTTTCTATTTCCTTTCTCATCTCTATATTTTCCTTGATACTATTTAAATCTTCTTTTATTCTGTTTTCTAAT
>ERZ1292623.4405-Hain-H51-01um-R1-4405-length-11536-cov-4_pt2 | contig 10064 bp, 9 predicted proteins | sample MGYA00564398_ERZ1292623 | MGnify/ENA primary metagenome ERZ1292623 (study PRJEB36523, sample SAMEA6512633) | groundwater metagenome | collected 2019-01-07 | study: AquaDiva: Metagenomics assemblies of 32 groundwater samples
GCAAGATTATAGACGGTGTTGACTTGAGTCGGAGCGAACGGGTCGTAATCGTAAGTAACAAAAAGTTCGGCGCCCTCGGCGGTGCGCGCCGTACCGGTAATATTCGCCGTGAAAGTCATCGCGTAAGTGCCGCTGGCGTTACCGATTAGCGTTCGCATAGCTGAAGTGGCGTCAAGGCGCAATTGCAGCTGCACTTCTTCGGTTGTATTGCCTATGGCCGAAGTATAACTAAGAGCTTGAGGCGTGCCTCCCTGGGTGTTAAGAGTAAAAGCGGGAGCGACGGACATATCGGCCGTACTATCCCAGTGCATGGTATATTGGATATACGCTGAACGTATCGGCTGGGAATTTGGAACCATATCTGGAAGAGTAATGACAAAGTTATATGTAGAGGTTGCGGCGCTTGCTATTGACGCAGTATTCCCTGATACGTTTGTCCCTACAAAGAACACGATTGTCTTGGTTTTCGCGGCGGCTTCGGCCTGCGGCAGAAGCGTTTGGGAATAGCCGCGGACCGATTCGTCAATGATGTTCAGGTCAGTCAATTTATTCACGAAATAAGAAGACGGAAATCCGGAAAAAACAATTAGGGTAATTAAAATAATTACAGAAGTTTTTCTCATCAAAAAATCTTTTTGTTAAATTTGTGATTTAAGAATATATCCTCCATCTTTTTTCGCCGCCGCCAGCGCGAACCAGTCAAAATACGGCATAAGCCCGCTGAGCGTGCTTCCATAAAGTTTTCCGCCGTAAACCGCGTCGCCGAAAATTTCCCTGGCCCTGGCGATTTCCCGAAGCCGTCCTTTCCATCGAGAGTCGTCAAGCGTCAAATCAAAAAGCTCAAAAGCGCGCTCCACCGCCATTTGAAAACTTTCTTCGTTTTTGCCGTACGCCGAGGCGGCGCGGAAAACTTCGCTGCCAATATTGCCCATTTGTCCTGCCAGAGAAAGTTTCCGCCATCCCCCCTCGGCAAGTTCTTTATGAACAAATTTCCCGTTCATTGTTTTATCAATCTTTTTACAACCTGTTTTATTTTCTCTTTTATGGCATCGCTTTCAACGTTTCGCGACCTGTTGCCGAAAGAGGGCTTTAGGTTAATCATTGAGTCAAATTCAATCTGTTCTTCTTCCGGTTTTTGAGGATAGATATTTATTCCCCAAGTATTTTCACGTTTTGAATTTTCCTGTTCCATAAGAATAGTTTCCTCATCGGCGTGCAATTCGCCGCCTACGGCCATAATTTCCTGGCCTATGTCCACCGTCGCCTTCACAAGGTCTCCGAATCCATCATTTGCCATCCGGAGAATCTCTGAAATTTCAATTGGCTTTTCTGTTTTTATTATTCTGACATCCATGGTTTAATGTTGTTTTATTTACGGCCAGGTAAATGTTTGAGCCGGAATAATGCGCCATTCTTGAGAGTCAAAGTAAGCGATATCCACGGCATAAATTCCGGAAATCATGTCTTTCAGCGCAATGACGCTGCCGGTTTCGGTGGCCAGCGCGTCTGTTGAAACAATATCAAACTCCGCCTGTTTCGTTGTTGAATCAAAGTCCTTTTGGAAAAGCTCGTAAGTATCCAGAAACGGCCCATTTGGGGATTCCGAAAAACTAAACCCGTTTTCGGCGCCGGCTCTTTTTGCGGCAGTACCCGCGGGATATAAAAGCACATGCAACGATTGTCCGTAGAAATCGCCGAGATACTGGATTTTGACGCGAACCGTCGTGTCCGTTTTTGTTATTGAAACGATTGTAGGCGCGGGAACGAATGGCGCAGGAACCCGCGGAGGGTTCTCTATGGAAAAGTTCTCGTTGATTTGTACGAACCGCGGCTGTTCCGGCTCGCTGCTCCGGAGCGCCGCGAAAATCGGCGGCACGTCGTAATTCACTTCAAGAAGCATGCCGTCAAGATATATGTTCGGAACCGGATTCATGGAAGTCGGTATTAATTTTGCCTGTATCTGGAGGGTCTTAATTTCGTCCCATTTTGAAACAGGAATCGTAAGCGTAAGTTTCTGCCAATTTTCTATGCTTACTTTTTTAAGTTCAATCCACTTCTGTCCGTCGGTGCTGTAATTGAGTTGAATGAAATTTTCGTCAGGGATTATTTGCGCGGCCGGAACGCCGGAGACCGAATCTACGGACGAAGAAGAACTGGGAGTGGTTGAAGAAATTTCTTCGCTCACGGCTGAATTGCCTGATTGCCGTGAATCGGGAGTTGTTGTGGAAATTTCCTGGGCTAAGGCTTTGTTCTGGAATCTGGAAAATATATCGAACAAAAATGAAGTCGTAGAAGAAGCGTCGGCGGGAGCGGGACTGGCGGGCGGCTCGGGATTGGCCGGCGGCGCCGGGGTTTCTGTTGGCGCCGGGGTTTCTGTTGGCGCCGGGGTTTCAGTTGGCGCCGGAGTTTCCGTGGTTTGTTCAAACGGGGAAAATGGAGAAGATGACGAAGATAAATTTTGGATATTCGTGGATTCCTGAATTGTCGAGGTTGCTTGCTCGCTTTGAGCCGCGCTCGCCGGCGCTTCGTTCTCCTTGACGCTTTCCCCGAACTGCCAAAGCAAGCTCAATGTGACATTTTTTACTTCTCCTTTTTGTTCAAACTCTGGAGGAACAAAACTACCGCAGAAAATCGTTTGTTCGCCCTCCGTTACACCGGAATGTTTATATACGGCAGAATTGCTTTCGCTTAACGATGATGTCGCGCTTTGAATCGACTCCGGCTGGCCCTGAGCGTTGGCCGGATTCTGCCACGTCCCGAGGCATGTTGCCGGATAAAAATCGACCAGTTCGGCCTTGGTGAACATACTTCGAGCGCCAAACCCGCCTGCGACCACTAACAAAACAACTGCGACAAGAACAAATACCTTGTGCTTGTCGTAAAAAGAAGGGCGGAGATTTACCGTAAAGTCGTGTATGCGGCCAAAAAGTTTTTTAGCTCTTATGGGAGAATGTATGTCGGAAAGAACGCGAAACGACTTCCTTTTTTCTGGAGCTTTCATGCTTGGATTATACCATTAAACTGCGTCGGCATTGCCGAAAGCTGTGGAAAAATCAGAATTATACGGCAGTGGTTACGGTTACTTGGAGCAATTTTCAGTTAATTTTACTTTTCCACAGTTTAGGGCTTGACACAATATGGAGCTTTGATATAGTGCAGATACAAATGGCTTCGGCCCGACTCTGTCGCAAGGCAGAGGAAATAGAAAAACTCAAGGCAACAATGCCTTGAGTTTTTCTATTAGGCCCATAAAATGACTCTCCGACAAATCTCCCACCTTTCGACTTAATCGCCTTACATCAATCAATCTAATTTGAGATAAAATAGCCACGCTAGTCGTTGTTTGGTCGAAAGGAAATGCAAAATAATACTTGCTTCTCTTCTCTGTTTTAGAAAGCGGGATTACCCAGCAAACCTCGTTGTTGAACTTACGGATAATAACAACCGGCCGTTGAAAATCTTCACCTGAGCCGTCTTGCTCAAATCCTACATTAGTACCGAGATAGCAAAACCATATTTCTCGTTCGTGAAAAAATGGGCGCTTCTCAACATTATCAACCTGAGCTTTTTTGTTGTGCCACTTTTGAAAATCTTTTTTTGACTTCATACGGCGATAAAAATATTATTCGTTAACTAAAAACATAAACTTTGCAATTTATGAATTGCCCAATCATGTTTTATCGCAGGAAAAATTGCGTATCACACTTGGTCATTTGGTTTAAGTATAAACTATTTTTTATCGGCAACCTGTGGAATGGAAAAATCAGAAGGCCGCGCGAAACTCGCCTATGTTCAACGCCTTTTGAGTTCTTTCGCTCAAAACTATTCTATAACAAAGGGTTTAATAACCTTTATCAAAAGAAAAATTGGAATAGTTCCTGCGTTGCCTTTCTTCTTCATTTCCGTTAAATTAAAAACGTTATTGGGGGATCGTCTAACGGTAGGACATGGGCCTTTGAAGCCCAGTATCTAGGTTCGATTCCTAGTCCCCCAGCAGTTAGAAAATCAAGTTGAACGAAGTGAGATTTAGATTTTCAACTGTCCCGAGCGAGTCCCGCAAACTGCGGGACGACGAGGGACAGATTAGAAAGTGTTGTTGCGTAGTCGCATTGCGGCGGTAATCAATTCAAGACGTAAGGAACACCGTAAGATAATAGAGCGGGATAATAAGCCCGATAACGACTGCCGCGACTATAAGCATGGTAAGTAAATTAACGCGCTGATTATCGCGAGAGAGTTGACCGGGAACAGTAGTAAGCATAAACGCACCCACGTTTTGATTCGCCGAATCACGGAGTGGCACAAGAGCGCTCATAACTTCATTATTCAAGAGCCGGCTCCCGCCGACATATTCTTCGCCGCGCGCGCTCGCTTGAACGAGCGCGCTTTCGCCGATTCGCTCTCCAGGCTCGAGAATGGTGCTCGCGATAATTGTGTCGTCTTTGACAAGCGACGTATCGAGGCCGCTTATTGTTTTGAACGAAACGACAAACTGTTTGTCCAAGAATACGCCGGTCACAACGGCGCCGATAATTTCACCGCGAAATAATATTGGCGCTCCTGCCTGAATTGCCAAGCCGCCTCCTTCAACTTGCGAAAGCGTCACCGCCGGCCGCCCCCTGATGGCCTCGGCGCCAATCTCTTGAGTAAGAATATTTTCATTTTTGAGTATTGTGGCATTGAGTTTGAATGTAACTTGTCCATTCGCGCGAGCAACCACAATGAACTGCTGTCCCGTAAGAGCGAGGAGTTCCCGGCTAATGTTCTCCACGTCTTTAAAGTCGTTGGACTTGACCGCTGACGCGAAATCTTCCGTATTGGCGATAATCTGGCTTGACGAAAGTGCTTTGTTCTTGATGCTCTCAAGGTAAAAAGTAAAGATTTTCGCGTTAGCCCCGACCGCGCTCCGCGCTTCGCTTTCAATCCGCTGCACCGAAAAAATCGAGAATACGGTCGTTACCGCAAGGGCTATGATAAGAGACGCTCCGATGAAAACGAGAAGTATTTCCTCGCGGAGTCGTAAACTTAGCCACTGCCAACACCATATGCCGATTGCAAGAAATGCCAGAAACTTTAGCGCGTATTCACCAAGCCAGAGCGCGTTTAGCGATTCAACTGTAACAAAGAACGATATGATTGACGCCGCTGTAAGAAGAAAAAAACCGACAAGGAGCCATTTGAGCGCTCTGTCGACATTGCGTATATATCTTTTGAGCAACACAAGCGTAGTGGCGAAAATAAGGAATGACGCGAGTTCTTCCATGCGATTCACGATTAAAAACGGAGAGAGATATGCGCCAAGGACAAGGTTTTCCGGTCGTTCCGGAAGTTTTTCGAATGCGTAACCCGCGAGAAAAAGAATGAGGCCCGCAAGATACAAGTATGGACCAAAGGTCGCGAGACCTTCGATTGAGCCGTAAACGGCGTGGATAAGTTGCCACGCGACAAGAAGAAAGGAACCAGCGCATCTGGCAAGAATGAAGTATTCCCGTTTAATCAGGTAGGCCTCGGCGAAAAGCCAGCCCACGATAAAGAAAACAACGGCTCCGAAAACATCAACGCCGAGATTAACATTGCTGATGAGAAGAAATGACGACATATTCGTATAGAATTATAACACAGCGCCCGATTAGGGTTAAATTAGGCGCCGAGATTCGTGAAAATGCTCTGGAGAATATTCGCGGATAGAGGACCAATTACTTTCTTGGTAATAAGGCCTCCTCTATCTATGAAAACAGCAAGCGGCAAGGCGCCAATCCGGTACGCCTCGCCTACGGCGCCGTCTATGTCTAAAAGAAGATTTATACCGATATCTCGCTTGCGTCCAATATCCGTTACCACGTTTTTATCCTCTTCGCTGTTTATGGCGAGAAAAACCGTGTCATTCGCCGCGGGAAGCCGCGCGTAATCATCGAGCGCGCTGAGCGCTTCAAGCGATACTTCGTTCCATGAAGTCCAGAAGAGAATTACCAATTTTTTTCCGGCGAAATCCGAAAGTTTAACGCTCCTGCCGGAACTGTCGAACAACGTGAAATCCGGCGCTTTTTCCTTGGTTGCGAGCTGTCCTTTTGAGCTCAAACTTTCCATGAGCATGGGTGAAATAGTAACGATAACCAGAACGCTGAACGCGAGCGCGAAAACTCCGATTAACGCCGGAAATAGAAATTTTTTTATGTCGCTAAAATTTTTCATAATTTATCTAAAAAAGAATCTGCGTATTTTTTCAAGAAAAGAACCAATGGTGTTATTGCTCTTTGTCATTGCCTGCGCAGTGGAAGTCGGCGTTATGTAGAACCGCGTGAGTTCGCGTTCGACCTTATTCCCCAGTTTGTCTTCCGCTTTTATTTTTATAGTCGCGCCTCCTTCATCTCCGGACAAGACGTTACCCTCGAATATTTTGCGGCTTGAATCGTAAGAAATCGCGAGTTTATCGCCGTTGCGGTACGCTTCGACAATTTTGGGCTCTCCACGGAGCGCGAAACGCAGGCGAAGTGGCGTTTTTGGCGGAATCTCAAATGTTCCCGAGGCATTTGGGAATAAAATTCTGCCGTTTTCATCAATGGTAAAACTGCCTATCCGTGGCGGCGTGGCGTCAATCGTCAGAAACCATATTCGTAGCGATGAATAGTTGCCGGCGCGGTCAACCGCCCGCGCTTTAATCTCGTGCCTTCCGTCAGCGAGCGCGTCAGCGTGATTGATGTTGAAACGCGCCTCCCGTTCCCCAAATCCGCTTTCGATTGATGCCTGGTACCACGGCGAATCGTCTATAGCATACTCGACCGCGCCGATACCAGATATAGTATCGCCGGCAGACCCGGATTGAGCGAGATACGGCGCATTTGTTAACTTCTCTTTGGGCGCGCTGATTTCAAGCGTTGGCGGCTTGTTGTCGAATACCATTCTGATTTGTTCGGCGTTGGCGACATTTCTGCCAGATACTGTTATCCCACGGAGCGCGATATGGTAAGCGCCGGGCTGCGCGAAAGGAACCTTAATGCCGAAGCGTTCGAAATTGGAATCCCATCGCCCATCGTCCGGCAGAACGACTTGCCACGTTTTACCATCATCGACGCTCCACTCGAGTTTCTCCAGAAAATCATTCTTACTCTGCACAATTCCTCGCAACAACCTGGATGTTTCCGCCGTGAAAAAATCGCCTTGCGTTTCCCAGATAAGCGTCGGCAAATCATTAAAAATGGTAAATGTATGGCTTGCGACAGCGCTAGTGAGAAGACCGTCTGATGCGGTAATTCTAAAGCCGTAATTCGAACCGTCTGGAACGGTTTTTGAATCCCACGCAAGCTCTGATTTTTTTAAATTGTCCGCGATAATTTTCCAAATCTTACCCCCATCGTTTGTAAGTTCAACGGCATAAGTCAGCGGGTCGTCATTCGCATCCGAGGCAAGCCAGCTCACGCTGATTTTATCGCTAAAGCGCGAACGGCGGCGCGACGGCTGAAGAAGCGTAAGTTTGGGCGGACTATTAAGATAAACATCGAGGTTTGCCGGCATTGAAATTCTTCCCGCGGGGTCGTATGTAACGACCGAAATGACGTTATTTCCCCTGTTAAAGTTTGGCTCAAGTTTTACGCCTTCTATGCGGAAACGGCCGTCTTGTCCGGCGCTCGCGGCATATGTCTGGCCGCCGTTAACCTTTGCCACGACCTTCGCTATATTCAAGCCATGTCCGACAATTTGCAGCGTTGAACTTGTCGTCTTGCTGTTATTAAAAGGCGTTTCGATTACCGGCATCGCTGGTGGTTTGATGCCAACCGCGAATGTGTCTGCTCCGACTACTATAGCGCCTAAATTGCCTGCCTTATCCTCGCCGACAACGGAGATTTTCGCCGGCCCATCGAATCCATTAAGAACACGGTAAGTGCCGATAAAGACATTGTCTCCTTTGTCGGTAATTGGAGAGATTTTCACCGGGTCGTGACCAAACTGAGTGACAGTAACCGTTGGAACGCTCTTTAATGATTCTGAACTCTTAAGCTGAATTTTTACGGGCTCGCCCAGCGAGAACTCAGGACTTACGCTCACGGTGAAATTCGGCGGAGTATTGTCAATTATAAAATCCTCGGTCGCCACCTCGGCAGAGTTACCGTCAGCTCCCCACGCTTTGACCTTGAAACGATATTTGCCGTTTGGAATTTTTGTCGTGTCCCAAGCGAATGTTCCTGTGGCTGACTGGCGATCAGCTAACAATTCCCAATAAAAATTGGGCCACTCGCCGTGACCTAAAAAAATATCAACCGGCCCGCCTTTGCGCAAACCATATTGCTGCTGGCTGGAAATTTCGTCGTCCTTATCGGAAGCAATATAGGATATCTCAATTGTCCCTCTCAATGATTTTCCGGTCAGTCGCGTTAATAACGTAATGTCAGGCATATGAATTACAAATCCGCCGGAATTAGGCCGTTCGGAGACCGATACGCCGGCAGCCGGAACCGCAATCGTAAAAGCGGCGCTGGTATTTCCCGGTATCAATAAACAATCACTTAATGATAAATTGTATGATTGGCAATCGCCTGTTGTGTCGCCCACAATCGTATAATCTCCAGCCGGCATTGAGCCGCCAAAAACGGCTTTAACGGAAAATCCGTTCCAGTCCGCATTGTCTGCTTTGCAAGAATTGCCGGTTAAGTCAAAACAGCCGTCGTAAGCGGGAAATATAGTTAAGTCATTTGCTAGGCCGTTTGTATCGCCCAATATGATTAGCGAACTATCTGTCGCTGAACTCGGCGAAATGCTGATGGCAAAAGCAACGGGTGAAAAAAAAATAAAAACGGCGAGCGGTAAAAAAATCAAAACCGCCAAAATGACTATTTTGCCCATAACGTTCTTCACCCTTTCTCTTTAGAAAGTTTCTTGCCGGCAATTTTCACTTCGGGAACGCTTTCGCCTCTTGTGTACCCGGCGATAATTTCTTTGACTTTTTCAACGACTTCTTTGGGGTCGTACTGGCTCTTCACCAGATAAAGCACCGCGCCGAGCCCGAGCGCTTTTTCCGCGTCTGCCTGTCCCGCCAAATTGGTAAGCATCACTACCGGCACATTTTTCAGTTTTTTATCTTGCTTCAATTGCCGCAATAAATCAAAACCATTCATTTTCGGCATCATGACGTCAAGGAGCATAAGAGTGGGGGCAGATTCCATCTTCTGAAGTTTTGCCAATGCTTCTTCGCCGTCGTTTGCCATCTCTACTTCGTAACCGGAAAGGCGGAAAGTACGCTCATACAGGCGTATCATTAACGGGTCGTCCTCGGCGATGAATATTTTTATCTTGGAATCCATGTCTTAAATTATAGCAATTATTAACACCCTTTCATAAAACGGCGACTTAAGGAACATTGCTTTCTTTTTGATGTCCGTCAATGACTTCTTTAACTTTTTCAACAACTTCTTTGGGGTCATATTGGCTTTTTACCAGACAAAGCTCTGCGCCGAGCTCAAGCGCTTTTTCAATGTCGTCCCTTCCGGACAAGTTGGTAAGAACGACTACCGGGATATTTTTAAACTTGTCATTTGCTTTAAGCTGCTGCAACACCTCAAAGCCGCTTAATTTCGGCATCATTATATCAAGAAGTATGGCGACTGGCAGTGGTTCCATTGCCTCTATTGTTTCAAGTGCCTTTTCCCCGTCGGAAGCCGATTCCACTTCGTAGCCGAAAAGCTTGAAACCGAATTCATACATTCGTCTTATAGCGAGGTCGTCTTCCGCTATGAATATCTTGCCCATGTTTTTATAATTTGATTTAAAAAAATTAAATCTGCGCCATTAAACTTTCGACCTTCTTTACCAACTCTTTGGGGTCAATATCGCTTTTCACGACAACATCCACCGCCCCCAGGGCGCGTATTTTTTTCAAATCACTCTGCGCGCTATTCAAACTGGCCAAATTAGTGAGCGCTATCACCGGTATTTTGGCAAGAGAATCGTTTTTCTTGATATTTTCCAGGACTTCAAAACCGGAAAGTTTGGGCATCATTATGTCCATTAAAATTATATCCGGTTTCTGTTTCGAGGCCGATAACTTGTCCAGGGCCTCCTGCCCATTGACG